>Ga0114959_10001305_pt1 | contig 21981 bp, 18 predicted proteins | sample C_130625_EF_Meta_FD_87317 | JGI IMG/M metagenome (GOLD analysis project Ga0114959, IMG submission 87317) | Freshwater microbial communities from Lake Croche, Canada to study carbon cycling - C_130625_EF_MetaG | ecosystem: Environmental > Aquatic > Freshwater > Lake | place: Lake Croche, Canada... | reverse complement strand
GTCGATCCTTTGGAGTTGTTGCTCGACGTGGAGCGACTTCTTCTCCAGATCTACGCATGACCAGGTGAGTCCGGTGACTTCGCCGATACGCATGCCGGTATGGAGCGCGATGGTGATTAGGCTATGGAGATGGTGACCTTCGGCGGCGGCTAGAAGCCTGCTCACCTCACCCGGCTCCAGGAATTCTTGCTTCCTGGACTTCACCTTAGGAGTGGTGACCTTTTGAGCGACATTGTCGGCGATGAGTCCGTTGCGGACCGCTTGCGTTAATGCGCTGCGAAGGGTTGCCCGAATTCCTCGGATGGTATCGGCGCTCAAAGTCTTGTCTGGCTTATCCTGGATTGGTTGCGGTTTCGCCTTCTCGTTGAGGAGGCGCTGAACCATGGGAACCGAGAGCTTTCTCAGAGGTGTTCGGTCGAAAGCCGGCTTCAGGTGATGCTTGATCATGCCGGCGTAGTAGGTGGTCGTCTTGGGTTCTCGGTTTGGTCGAATGTAGGTCTCGAGCCATTCGTCGAGGTAGGCACCAACGGTTATGTCTTTGCCTTGCGGAATGTGAGCGCCAGACTTCACATTAACGGTGGCTTTAACAGCGGCATCACTCGCTTCCTTTTGGGTCTTGCAGATGCCCTGGACTCTTTGGGGGTTTCCGGTTACCGGATGGTAGCCAGTGGTGACGGCCCAACCCCACCGTCCATCTTTGCGTTGGAAGACGGAAAAGCCTTGTGGACGACGAGTCTTTGCGCGTGCCATTTGACAGCAGATTATGACAGCAGAGCGAAGAGTTTGACAGCAGAAACATGAGACGGTATGAGAATATTTTTCTCAATATTAGGTTCAAATGAGACAAAATGAGACCGTTTGAGACGGTGGAACTTCTAACTCTTAATCAGCGGGTCACAGGTTCGAGTCCTGTTGCGGCAGCCATTTTTTTAGGTTCAAAACCCAGTCTTTGAGGCTGGGTTTTCTTGTTTTTGTAGTGGATTTGTACTCAGGCGTGTACTCACTGGGATTTTATTGGGAATCCTGACACCTGATTGACACTCACCGACCTACTCGCCGAAGGATCTCCTGTTTGCGGCGGCAAGCTCCGGACTCCACCTCCACGATCGTAATTATGAAGAAGCCACGTAGCTTCGCTCGGACCACTACTTCGTAACTCGAGTAGTCACTCGACTCGATTCATCAAGAGCCGATTGTCGCTAGTACTGGCAAAAGCGTGACCGAAAACTCGTGACTCGGTTCAAAATGGCCGTACCGCATCATCTTAACGTAATGAAATCATACGTCAAGACCGCATTTTTCACCGCAATCGCCGCTACGGCCAGTATCAGTAATGCCGCCTCGGTGAGCTTCCACAGCGGAAATGGCCCCGACTTTCAAGACTCCGAAATCTACACCAAGCGCGGCTCGCAGACCGGCTCGTTCGACAAGCTTAACTCCAGCGATTTCAACCCGACTTTAAGCGGCGAAAAGGCCTATATTTTCGGCACCCCGCATAACTGGAACCAGCTTGCCTGGGGGTGGATGCCGAATGGCGGCCTCAGCGCCGGTTCGAAGGCCAAGTGGGTTGGCGTAGATAGCGACGGTGCCTACGGCGTCAATTCTCACAGCGCTTTGTATGCGATCAGTTTCACGGTCGCCACCACCGCCGCCGCCACGTTAGATTTCACCGTAACGGCCGACGACCAGCTGGGCGATGCGAACAACGAAGGGCTCTTCATCGATGGTAAGGCTTTGGCCAACACCCACACCGAAACCCTCTGGAACGGTAAGGTCGCCAAGTTCAACAGCCTCGACCTAGGAATTCTGACGGCCGGCACCCACACTCTCTACGTGAACGTGAATAACGGCGGCAACGGCCCTTCGGGAGTCATGTTCGAAGGAACCGTCACTCAGGCGGTGCCGGAACCGGCATCGATGGCCGTTATCGGTCTCGGACTCGCTGGCTTGATGAAGCGACGCCGCAAGAACGCGTAACTTCGAAACTTCTCCTTCTGGTTGAAATAGCGCCGGGAAGCCCAGAGGGCTCCCGGCTTTTTCGTACGTTAGTTCGAGATTTCCGAATATCCCCTTCCATCCGTGCTCGGAACTTGGTACAACGTGAAGGATGCATCGTCGCGCGTTTTTGGCCGGAATTTTTGCCGTAGTCTTGGTGGGCTGTTCTTCGGGCCCTGCCACCACGGCGGGGGGAGAGGGTGACAAGGGTGCCACCGGAGACAAAAAAATCCGAATCGGCTTTATCCCCAAGGGTACGACTCACGAGTTTTGGAAGGGAATGCAGGCCGGTGCCGAAAAGGCCGCCGGTGAGCTGAATGTCGACCTCACTTGGAAGGGGCCTCTGAAGGAAGACGACCGCGATGAGCAAACCAAGGTTGTAGAGAACTTCACCGCCGAAAAGTTAGACGGTATCGTCCTTGCGCCGCTCGATGATCAGGCCCTCCGCCCACCGGTAGAAGAAGCCCAGGCCGCCGGGATTCCGATCATCATCGTTGACTCGGCCCTCCAGGGTGTCAAAACGGTCAGTTTCATCGCTACCGATAACTTTGCCGCCGGCAAACTCGGGGGAGAGAAGCTGGTAAAGGTCATGGGCGGTAAGGGCCGCGTGATTTTGCTTCGGTATGCCGAGGGATCCGCGAGCACGACCGAACGAGAGAAGGGCTTCCTTGAAGCCGCCAAAGCTGGTGGCCTGGAAGTGGTGAGCAGCGAGCAGTACGGTGGCGCGACCCGAGAATCGGCCCAGAGCGCGAGCGAAAACCTCATCGCCCGTTACAAGAAGGGAGATGCGCTGGATGTGGAAGGAATCTTCTGCCCTAACGAATCCACGACGTTTGGCATGCTTCGTGCGCTTCAGAACGCCAAACTCAACGGCAAAGTCAAATTCGTTGGCTTCGATAGCTCCAAGGAACTCATCGATGGCATCACGGCGGGAGACATTGAGGGCCTTGTCCTCCAAAATCCAAATAAAATGGGCTACCTCGCGGTCACCAACATGGTGAAGTCGCTTAAGAAGGAGTCCGTACCGGAGAAGATCGACACCGGTGCCGTGGTGGTGGATAAGGCAAATCTGGATTCTGCCGACGTCAAGGCCCTGCTCGGAGTCAAGTAGAACCGCATTGCTGACCATCGCCGGGGTAACCAAACGGTTTGGGCCTACCGTTGCCTTGCGCGATGTCTCGTTCAGCATCGCCGCCGGTGAAGTAACCGCTGTCGTTGGAGAAAACGGCAGCGGTAAGACAACCCTGATGCGAATTTTGGCCGGGGAAGAACAGCCCGATGCGGGCAGTCTTACCCTGGCCGAAGACCCTTACCGCCCGCGTAACCCGCTCGATGCCCGGGACCTCGGCGTCAGCCTAATTCACCAAGAATTGGCATTGTGCGGTCATTTGACCGTATACGAGAACATCTACCTCGGTCGCGAAACCGGTGGAGCAGTTATTCGCCCAACCGAGATGGCCGTTCAAACCGCAGCGTTGCTCGCGGATCTCGGTTTCCCCGACATCGATCCGCACCGCCGTGTGGATCAGCTCCCCATTTCACAGCGGCAGATCGTAGAAATTTCGCGCGCGGTGAGTCTCAATTCTCGCGTCATTTTGTTCGATGAGCCAACCAGCTCCCTCACCGCGGCCGACATACCAAAACTCTTTCAACTCATTTCTCGGTTGAGAGCCGCCGGAAAGGCAATCGTTTACATTTCTCACTTCCTCGATGAAGTCCGGCAAATAGCGGATCGGGTAGTCGTCCTTCGCGATGGAGATTTTGTTGGCACCCACGCGATTAACGATATTACGAACGACCAGATTGTCTCGCAAATGGTTGGCCGAGACGTGACCGACCTCTACCCACGCTCCCCCCGAACCCGGGCCGCAGAGCCGATCCTTTCGACGGTCGATGTGGCTGGCTCCAACGGGAAGCCGTCCGCCGTCACGATCGACCTTTGCCGCGGGGAAGTGCTGGGAATTGCCGGCTTAAACGGGGCGGGGCGAACCGAGTTTCTGCGGGTTCTTTTCGGCTTGGATCGCCTACGCCACGGAGCCATTTCTTTTTCGGAGACGGAAACTAAGCCCGAACCGGCAAGGTGGTGGAAACGGGGGCTGGGTTTGGTCAGCGAAGATCGAAAAACCGAAGGACTCGCGCTCAACCTGTCGATCGCCGAAAACCTTACGCTTCCTCGCCCCGAGGGTTGGCTCGCTAAACCTACCGCCGTCCGGAATCGAGCCGAGAAGTGGGCCGGCCGAATCCGCGTCAAATGCCGAGATGTAGACCAGAAAATTGGTGAACTCTCGGGTGGTAACCAACAAAAGGTCGCCATCGCCCGTCTGCTCGACGCCAATTGCGAAGTGCTTCTGCTCGACGAACCGACCCGGGGGATTGATGTTGGCAGTAAGGCCGAAATTTACGAACTTATCGACGAACTGGCAGTGTCCGGTAAGGCGATCATACTGGTAAGTAGCTACCTTCCCGAACTCCTCGGGGTATGCGATCGCATCGCCGTCATGAATCGTGGTGTTCTCAGCAAGCCTATCGATACCGATAAGTTAGACCAAGAAAAGTTAATGGAAATGTGCGTTCAGTGAAGTTAGGACAATCGAAAAATCTGGTCGGCGTCATCTTTGCCTGGGTGGCGGTGTACGCGCTCTTTGCGTATTTCAAACCCCAAACATTTCTTAGTCCCGCCAACTTGGAATTGATGATGCGCCAATCCATCATCACCGGCGTCGCGGCCATTGGAATGACGTACGTGATTATTACGGGAGGAATCGATCTTTCCGCCGGGTCGCTGATCGCCCTGACGACGGTGGTAATGGCCCTCGTCCTCAAAGCAACGCAAAATCCGGTCTTGGCGATGTTCGCGGCATTGGGTACCGGTCTGATCGCAGGCACGGTCAATGGTCTCGTGATTTCCCGCCTCGGGGTGGGGCCGTTTATTGTCACCCTAGCTTCCATGCTCGGCTTTCGAGGGTTAGCCAAGGGACTCGCGAACGAGCAAACCGTTAGCAGTGTTCCCAGCACGTGGATCCAGCGATTCACTAGCGCTCTCGGTCCAACCGAAAAATGGCAGGCAATTCCGCTTGGTGCTTGGGTGTGGATCATATGTCTGGGCGTGATGGCGTGGGCGCTCCGCTACACCTCATTCGGCCGTCATGTGGTCGCGGTCGGGTCCAATGAAAACACCGCTCGCCTCTGCGGAATTCGCCCCTCTCGGGTGAAGTTGGGCGTCTATTGCCTCGCCGGGATTTTCACCGGCCTGGCTGGCGCAATGCAGTTTTCACGGTCCACGATCGGTGATCCAACCGCCGCCACCGGGGCTGAGCTGCAGGTAATCGCGGCCGTCGTCATCGGCGGTGCCAGCCTCTCCGGTGGGGAAGGATCCCTGGTTGGTGCGGCTTTTGGCGCCCTGATCATGACCACCATCAACATGGGCTGTACCCAAATGGGTATCCCCAACTGGATCCAGGAGATCGTCACCGGCTTCATCATTCTCATTGCCGTCGGTCTCGATCGATGGCGACTCACCCGCGCCGGGAATAAATAATGGTCCTGTGCGGACTCTTAGCCGGGGTGATAGCATTGGTTGAATCAAACTTGGCGGTCAATCCGGGATTTGAAGCGGGATTGGCGGCCTGGGAAATTTCCGGGGATGCTCATCTCACGAAACAGGCCCCCGTTGCCGGGGCGACGTCGTTACAACTCAAAGCTGGGGCAATCACCCAGACGCTTCCGATGTCCGGACTCCGAATCGTTTACATTGCCGCTAAGGTGCGCGGGACAACCTTAAGCGGAGAGCTAAACGTCGAGTGTTTGGATCAAAGAGGCAAAGTCGTGATGACCAACTCGGTCAGCTTTGATCGTAAAAAGATCGATCAACAGCCGGGGGTCTACTTTAAGACACAAGCCAATACCCGCAAAATCAGACTCACTCTCCGCAATCACGGCCCCGCAGCATTGATTGATGACGTGCTTGTCCGGGATGACACGGTTTCTGAATCCCACCGACCCACCGTCAATCTTGACGAGGTCATGCTTCCGTATTGGTCATCTCCGATAATCTATAACGAGACCGTTTTAGTGGAATCGATCAAAGGGGCCACTGCCGCCGGAACCCTCCTGATTCCTCCCAAAAAGGTTATTTCGGTAAAGGATTACGGCCTGAAAACTACCTATATCGAAGGAAAAGACTATCGGGTCACGGCGACCGGGATCGAAGCCGTACCCGGAGGAAATCTACCCACGGTACAGGACAAGGACTTTCCGGCCACCGATCTTCCGTGGACCGATTTGCAAGGCAAACATGTCCTGGTGACCTACGAAAAGACCTCGGACGGCCCATCCCTGTTGCACCCCAAACCGAGCCGAAATCTACCTGCCACCCGAGCGCTTCTCGCGCGAGAAAAGCCGGTTCGGATCGTCGCGTTTGGTGACAGCATCACCTTAGGAATCGGCACCTCCCGCTACTCCCAAAGACCGCCTTACCAGCCAACTTGGGCGGAGCTGGTTGCGACTCGATTATCGAAAATATACAGCAATAACCAGATAAAGCTATACAATACGTCGCTAGGCGGCATGACGTCAGACTGGGCCAAAGGTGTTGCCCCGGAGGCTGTTAGTTCTTTAAAACCAGATTTGGTGATTTTCGCCTTCGGCATGAACGATTTCTGGTGGATCCCCGCCGAGCAATTGAAGGCTAACGTCCAAGCCGTAATGGCGAGTGTCCGGCACGAATCCCCCTCGGCTGAATTCCTCCTGATTGCTCCCATGCGTTTCGACCCGGAATATGCCCGGGACGCGCAGTATCCCGCTCGTCTTCAGAGCTACGCGCCGGCACTGCACTCTCTAGAAGGCCCTGGCGTCGCCGTCCTTGATATGACCCGCATCACCGGCGAGCTCTACGCGCGCAAGAAGCCCAAAGATTTTCTTTCCGACCCCCTGCACCCGAACGATTTTCTCGCGCGCATCCATGCCCAGTGGATTGTCGAGATGTTGTCGCCGTAAATGCAAACCCGTGCGTCAAACTGGCAGAAGTGCAAAATCGCGATGAACTGGTCGATCTTTGCCAACGGGACCTCCTGGCTGCATTCTGCCTCCCACATTTCTTTGGCCCGATCGCCAGAATTCCAGCCGTCCGTTTCGCTCGAGTCGTACGGGAGTTTGATGATTGCGTGGGAGAGCATGGATTACAAGCGGCCGGTCAATTCATCTTGCGGCGATTCACCGACTGTGTAGTCACATTGGGCGACGAAGGCTTGCCCCGCACGGGGCCCCTGATCCTGACCGCTAACCATCCGGGAATGACCGACGCAATGGCAATATGGACACAGATCCCACGGTCCGATGTACGCATCATCGCCGCCCCGCGAGACCTGTTGGGGCTATTGCCAAACATATCAAAATATCTCATCCTGATCGAGCCAAATTCCACGCGGGCTATCCGAGCTGCGAAAGCCCATCTGCAAAGCGGTGGCTGCCTCCTCACATTTCCCGCCGGTCACATCGAACCCGACGCGGACGTTCGGCCGGGAGCCACCGAATCGCTGGATACGTGGTCGGCTAGCCCCGTCACGTTGGCGCTTCAAGTCCCGGGCACCCAAATCGTGCCCGTATTCGTGCGGGGCGTCATATCTACCTCGGCCACCCGCGCGCCATTCCTCCGGTATCTCCGACACCAACGAGACCGAGACTGGGCTGCGGCTACGTTACAGATCCTGTTGCCGTACTACCGTCGCGTCACTGTCTCGGTCCGTTTCGGGAAACCCGTCGGGGCAACTCCGAGCGCCATCGTCAACGAAATGCGACGGCTGATCGAAACCTAAAAGATCACGCAGACCGGCTTTCCGACCGAAATTCGGCTCCCACTTGGGGTCAACTTCCCGGTCTTCTGATCAATTCGAAGCGAAGTGATGTCGTTTGAATCCTGTCCGGCAATCACTAACCAATGTCCGGAAGGGTCAATCGCAAAGCCACGGGGAATCTTTACCCCCGCGTCTTCAATCTCCACCAAGCTCAAACTACCGTTCTTGTCCACGCTGTAAACCGCCACCGAGTTATGGCCCCGGTTGGAAACGTAGAGCCACTTTCCGTGGGGATGCAAAAAGATCTCTGCCGTTGAATTCCCCGGCGTTGGTTGGGGAAGGGTAGAGAGTGTTCCCACCAGGCTCAATCCGCCGTCCGCCGCAATCTTGAACGTCGAAACGCTACTCAGCATCTCGTTGCAAAGATACGCAAATTTGCCGTCCTTGCTCAATGCCAAATGACGCGGACCGCCGCCCGGCACCGTCTTTGCCGACCGCGGGTCTGCTAGCTGCAACTGGTGCGTGGCCGCTTGAAAGTGAAACCGCAAAATTTCATCCGTTCCCAAATCGCAAGCGTAAACAAACTTCCCGTCCGCACTCACGTACGCGGCGTGCATATGCGGCCCTTCCTGCCGCGATTTATCGGGGCCGGTGCCCGAATTCCCGAACTGAAATGTGTGATCTCCCAGCGAACCGTCGGCGGAAATCGGCAGATTCACTAATGTGCCGCCCCCGTAACTGGCCGTGATCAAGTTCTTCCCGGTGGGGTCCACCGTGAGGTGACAGGCGTAAGCCCCCAGTCCGGTCTTGGAATTTAATAACTTTAAGCTGCCGTCCGCCTGAACGGAGTAGGCCGAAGCCTCTCCCGTACCGGTCTCGTGAACCGCGTAAAGAAACTTGCCGTGGCGCGCCACAAAGCTCGGGTTCTCTGCCTTTGCCGCCAAAACTGGGGCCGAAAGCGCCCCGGTCGCCGGATTCAGTTCTGCCCGGTAAATCCCTTGCGCTCCGTTGGGAGAGGTGTAGGTGCCGATATAAAAAGTAACCATAGGAGCAAGGGCCAAGAGGGCCGGCGAAACGATCACGAGCCAATGCTACCGCCGCCGACTCTAGATGATGCGGTCTTTCAGCTCAGCCTGAGCCTGAAATCGGGCTAAGTTCTCCAAAAAGTGCCGCACCAAGCTCACGTCTTCATCCAAATGCCCGCCCGCCGTATGAGGCGTAATAAAGCAATTCGGAGTCGTCCACAGCGGGTGATTTGATGGCAGCGGTTCCGGGTCCATCACGTCCAGGTAAGCCAAACCCAAGTGTCCCGATTCGAGAGAGGCTATCAACGCAGGCTGATCCACCGTCGATCCGCGACCAATGTTATAAAACTTGGCTCCCGGCTTCATCGCGGCCAGCCGTGATTCGGAGATAAACCCGTCAGTTTCCGGGCTCGCGGGCAGAATGTTCACCACGTGGTCTGCGGAGGGCAGCAAATCGTCCACCGCTTCGGTTGTCACCACCGGAATCGTTTCATCCCCCGCAATTCGTCGCCGAACTCCTATGATATTTAAATGGAATGGAGCGAGAAGCTCCGCTAATCGCCTCGCGATTGCGCCGTAACCCAAAATGAGCACCGATTCGTCCTGAAGCAATCGGCTACCCGTACGCAGAGGAGTGTAGTTCCACTTGTTCTCGCTGAGTTGTGCCTGCATCGATTGCGGCAACTGTCGAGCATGGGCCAGCATAAATGCCAGCACGTGCTGGGCGCAAGGCTCGGCAAACACCGTCGAACTGTTGGTAAATACCGCTCCTCGTGATCGAAGCGCCGACCGGAAATCGTCTCGGTCGTAGCGCGTGTATCCCGCGCTCGTAATCTGAATCCACTTCAGCGACGCGCTTGTCATCGCTTGCTCCGCGTCCGGCTGACCGAAGGCAACATCAACGCCCTCCATCTGCGGGTCCACACTCCCTGCGCCTAAATTCGCCGTTTTTTGCTCCGAGAAGCGGAGTTCATGCCCCGCAGTTCCGGCTGTCAGCATTTCCAGAGCTTTGGGGCCTAAATCGGCATTGCACCAAATTTTGTACATCTGCCCGTAAAGATATCCGAAGTTAAAACCGGATACAGTGAAATAGAAGATGTCAGCCGGCAAGAATTGGGCAGGAAACTATGAATTTCAGGCGGAAACGGTCGCTAAACCGAGTACTGTCGCCGAGGTGCAAACCGTTGTTCGCAACGCTGCCCGCATCAAAGCCCGCGGAACCCGGCATTCGTTCAACGATATCGCCGATTCGCCGGTCACCATTATCTCCACCGAGAACCTGAATCAAATTCGTTCGATCGATAGACAAGCCAAGACGGTCACGATTGATGGCGGCGTTACCTATGGTCAACTTTGCTCGACTCTTCCTGGGCTCGGACTCGCGCTTCCGAATTTAGCCTCGTTACCGCACATCTCAGTTGCCGGTGCGGTCGCCACCGGCACTCACGGCTCCGGCGAAAAAAACGGCAATCTGGGAACATCGGTCATCGGAATTGAACTCGTTGCCGGGGACGGAAGCCTCACCACATTCCAGCGCGGCGACTCGGACTTTGAAGGCGCGGTCGCCAACATTGGGGCCCTTGGCATCGTCACCGGACTCACGCTTCAACTCGAGGATTCGTTCAATATTCGGCAAGATATCTATCTAAATCTTCCGATCGATTCCCTTTTTGAGCATTTCGATGCTATCCAGGACTCCGCCTATAGCGTCAGCCTTTTCACCGATTGGCAAGGGGACGCCATCAATCAGGTTTGGCTGAAAAGTCGCGATTTGGATTCCACCCGCCCGGATGAATTCTTTGGAGCCACCAAAGCTACTCGCAAAATGCACCCGATTGCGGAAGTTTCTCCCGAAAACTGCACCGACCAGTTGGGAGTACCGGGAGTTTGGTCCGAGCGGCTGGCACATTTCAAGTTGGAATTCACGCCCAGTCATGGCGAAGAACTCCAATCCGAATACATCTTTCCCCGCGCTCACGTCATTCCCGCTTTAACTGCCCTCAGAGATATTCAGAAAGAAATTTCAGAATTGCTACTCATATCCGAGATTCGCACCATTGCCAGTGACGAATTGTGGCTGAGTCCGAACTACCAGCAAGACTCGGTCGCCGTTCACTTCACCTGGCAACCGCGGCAGCCAGAGGTCCTCGCGCTCCTGCCGAAAATCGAAGCCGCCCTCGCTCCCTTTTCGGCCCGTCCGCACTGGGGCAAGCTCTTTATCGCCGACCCATCCTCCCGGTATCCCCGATGGAACGACTTTGTGGCTCTCGCTAATCGAATGGACTCCACCGGCAAGTTCCGAAATGCCTTTACGTCTCGGTTGGCAGGTTTGTAGGTGTCGCAACTCACCATGTATCGTCGGTCACTCGCCGCCTTGCCGGAGGTCGCGATCCCCGACGAATACCAGTTGCGGGAATACCGGCCCGGCGATGAAGTATCGGCGGCGGAATGCCTTTCCGCCGCCTTTGGCGAACTCTGGACCAGCGAAAAGGTACTGGTAGAGCTCGCCGAAAACTCAGCCACCTGGAAAATGTTCGTGATCGTGCACGGTCAGCAGGTCGTCGCGACGGCCACCGCTCGGGCTACCGAGATTGCGGGCCAGGGGTACGTCCACTGGGTCGGGGCGCATCCAGATCACTCAGGAAAGCGCCTTGGATATTCGGTAACTCTCGCGGTTCTCCATGAATGCGCGGCCCAAGGAGCCACCTGGGCCATTCTCACCACGGATGACCCACGCCTCCCAGCGATTCAAACGTATCTAAATCTCGACTTCGAACCCATCATTCTCGATGAATCCCACCCAGAACGTTGGGAGCAAATCTTAACTAAACTAGGAAAGCAATCCATGATCACATCCCTCCTCGCCGCCGGACTATTCACGTTAACCGAAGGAAAGCCGGTACCCATCTGGCCCGCCAATCTTCCCCTCGACTCTAAGGGTATTGGTCGGAAAGACCTCGGGGCCGAAACCGTCAAACACGATCCACGTGAAGGGCAAGAGCCGGTGGATATCACCGGAAACGTCAGTAATCCAACGCTAACCCTATACAAACCCGCCGCCAGCATCGATACGGGGGCGGCCGTAATGGTGTGCCCGGGGGGTGGCTACTATATCCTTGCCAGCAACCTAGAAGGAACTGAGATCTGTCAATGGCTCAATAGAATCGGCGTCACCGCCATCCTCCTGAAATACCGGGTGCCGAGCGCCGACACCGATCGCTACGGGCCACCTCTGCAAGACGCGCAACGGGGCCTTGGCCTTATCCGATCGCAGGCAAAATCTCTGGGGATAGATCCCAAGCGGATCGGAATCATCGGATTTTCCGCGGGCGGCCACCTTTCCGCCAACCTCGGTGTACATTCGGTTCGTACCTACGCTGCGATCGACTCTGCCGACGAAGTTTCTTGCCGACCGGATTTCAGCATGCTCATCTATCCGGCGTACCTAAACGACGTCGTCCCGACGAAGGAGAATCCGCCGACTTTCATTTTGCAAACCGCGGATGATCCAATTCCGGTTGAAAACACGCTCAGCTACGCAGCGGCGCTCGCCCTTGAAAAGGTAATCGCCGAGACCCACATTTATCCGGTGGGCGGTCACGGTTACGGGCTGCGCCCGTCGGCGAACCCGGTGAGCCACTGGCCCGACGTCGCTGCCGCTTGGATGAAAACCAACGGATGGCTCAAGCGGTGAGTCGGCCGATGATTGCATCGGTGTCATAGACGCATCCGCCCCACAGTCCGCCGCTCGCGGTGATCATGGCGGCCCATAGCCGGGTGTCGTCGGGTAGCGCCGGATTTGCCCGCAGATCTTCGCGACCCGCCCGGGCGGCGAAATCTGGGTCGCTCACCACGTTAACCGAGGCTTCCATCGATTCTCGATCGACCTCGATTTCGATCATGTCTCCGTCGCGAACCTTTCCGATGGGGCCACCAGCGAGAGCCTCGGGCCCTACATGACCAATGCACGCCCCGGTACTCACCCCAGAAAAACGAGCGTCCGTAACCAGTGCCACCGATTTTCCGAATGGCAGGTACTTCAGTGCGCTCGTCAACTGATATGTCTCCTCCATGCCGGTTCCGATCGGTCCCACACAAATCAGGACGATCACGTCGTTCGCTTCAATCCGCCCTTCCTTGATCGCCGAGATCGCTTCTCGCTCGCTCAGAAAGACTTTCGCCGGTCCGCGTTTCCGATAAACGCCGTCGGAATCCACGACTGATGGGTCGATGGCCGTCGCCTTTATGACGCTTCCCTCCGGAGCCAAATTTCCTTGCGGAAAGGCGACGGTGCGCGTCAGACCCTTGGCGGCTGCCCGGTCCGGCGGGCAGATCACATCATCCGGATCCACTCCGTCCGCATCCTCCAGAATCTGCCGCACCCGGGCGCGTCGCTCCGACCCCTCCCATTCATCCAGATTCTCGTCCACCGTCCGGCCATTCACCGTCCGACAATCCAAATTCAGCAAGCCCATCCGCCGCAGATGCAGCATCACCTCCGGTACGCCACCGGCTAAATACAGCCGGACTGTGGGATGATCCGTTGGCCCGTTCGGAAGCACATCCACCATTCTCGGAATGGCCCGGTTCACCCGAATCCAATCTTCCACCGTCGGTCGTCGTAATCCTGCCGCATGCGCAATAGCCGGAATATGAATCAATAGGTTCGTTGACCCCCCGCATGCCGCGTGGACCATCATCGCGTTCTCAATCGAGAATTGCGTTAAAATTTCGCGGGTTAGTATGCCGATATCGGCTACCGCTCTGGCCGTTCTCGTCGCAATATCGAGCCAGATCGGCTGACCACTCGGCGCCAGTGCCGCATGGGGAACGGTGAGGCCAAGCGCCTCGGCAACCGCCTGGGCCGTCGCCGCCGTACCGAAAAATTGGCACCCACCCCCCGGAGTTGCGCAAGCCCGGCAGCCCGCTTCCGCGGCTTCTTTAAGGGTCAGGAGTCCGTGAGAAAATCTCGCCCCAATACTCTGAATTTTCCCGGCATCCTCTCCGTGAGCCGGCGGCAAAGTTACGCCTCCCGGCACCAACGCGGTGGCCAAATTTGGCATCCCGGCCAGCGCCATCATCATGGCCGGCAATCCCTTATCACACGTCGCCACTCCGATCACGCCCTTGCGCGTCGGTAAGGATCGAATCAATCGTCGCAAAACGACCGCCGCATCGTTCCGATAGGGAAGCGAATCAAACATTCCGTCGGTCCCCTGGGTCCGGCCGTCGCAGGGGTCCGATACAAACCCGGCAAAGGGAATCGCTCCGCCCCGCCGTAACTCTTCCGCGCATTCCCGAACCTGCAGCCCCACTTCCCAGTGCCCGGTGTGATATCCCAGCGCAATGGGGCGTCCGTCTTCGTCGCGAAGCCCGCCCATCGTGCTCAATATGAGGTACTCGTCGCCCCCTAACTTAGCTGGATCCCATCCCATCCCCGCGTTCTGACTCAACCCGAACAGATCTCCCGAGGGCCGGTTTAGGAGCATCTCTTCCGTAAGGGGAAGCTGACCGGCAGGTCCTTCCGCACGGGTGGAAATCCTGTAGATATCGGTTGACATAGGTCTCGCCTAACTGACGACGTTGGTTAAGGTCAGCTCCCCGACGGTCACTGACACCACGTCGCCCACGTGGAGCGAGAAAGGAAAATCAGGCACGATCCCCGTCCCGGTCATCAAAAACGCGCCGTAGGGAAACGATAACTCTCGAGTTAAAAACTCCACCAATTCCGGCAACTTGCGCTTCATCATCGGCACGCTCGTGTCGCCGGTATACACCTCAATCTCGTCTCGTACGATCGACAAGTGAATGGTGATTTCTAGGAGACTGGCCACATCGCACAGCACGATCGAAGGCCCGAGCGCCGCCGAACCGTCATAGCTCTTCGCCTGGGGGAGATACAGCGGATTTTCCCCTTCGATGCTGCGGGAGGACATATCGTTTCCGGCGGTGTAGCCAACGATCTCCCGATGGGCGTTGATGACCAGCGTCAGCTCCGGTTCCGGCACGTTCCAAGCGCTATCGCGGCGAATGCGAACCGGTTGGCCGGGGCCCACCACCCGCCATCCTGCTGCTTTAAAGAAGAGTTCTGGCCGAACTGCGTCGTAAACCGAGGTGTACACGTCCGCCACCGACGATTCGGCTTGTCGCTCATTGCGGCTGCGAAGGTAGGTCACCCCGCTCGCCCAGACCTCCTGCATTGCCTCAATCGGAGGAAGCACCGCCTCGATGTTGTCCAATCCTCCCGTTGGAAGTGCCGGCTGGTCCGCCCGGGAAAAGGATAGAAAGTTACTCAGTGTCCAATCGGCCGGGAGCATTGAGCGATCCGCAAACCAACGGGGGCCGGTGGCCGTATGTGATTGTGTGAGCAACATATTTGATGCATGTTCTTACCCGATATCCAGGCGATTGGTACCATAGAAACGATGCTAACCTTGGCGCTTGCTCTCCCGGTTGTTCAACCCAGTCCCGCCGCATCGAAGGCACCGGGAAAGGTCACGCCGAAAATCTCCGGGTGGTCGGTTTACTGGAACCCTAAAAGCCTGGAATCAATCCGCGCGAACGCCGCACGAATCTCCGTCGTGATGCCCGAATGGATCAAAGTGGCGGCCGACGGCACCATCGTTCGTCGCGACAATGTGCCCGCCGACTACAAAAAGGCCCTCCTCGAAATTTGCAAGAAAAACGGCGTCAGTGTTTACGGAATGACCAGCAATTACGGGGATGACGACTTTGATCCCATTCGGATGGCAAAGTCGATGTCCACCCCTGAAATACGTCAACGGCATGCCCAGGCTCTGCTAAAGATCGTCCGTGAAGATCGCCTCGATGGCATCGACTTGGATTACGAAAATATGAAAGCCGGCGATCGAGAAAATTACAGCCTTCTCGTTGAAGCCGTGGCCAAGGAACTGCATAAAGCTAAAAAGCGCCTTAGCGTAACGGTTCACGCTAAGCAATCCGAACCGGGCAATTGGGACGCGGTCATAGCCCAAGATTGGAAACGACTCGCTGCGGTGGCGGACGAATTTCGCGTGATGACTTACGACGAACATTGGGCGGGCGGAGAACCGGGACCGGTCGCTTCCGACGCCTGGGTAGAAGCCACCATCAAGTTTGCCGTGAGCCAAGTCCCGGCGAAAAAGCTCTGGATGGGCGTTTCCACGTACGGTTACGACTTCTCCAAAACCCCCACCCAATCCCTCACTTTCGACGACCTTCCCGCCGACTTCAAATATGAGATTGATCCCAGCAGCGGGGAAATGCAATCGGGCAAAACCTGGTTTGCTGGCCCCGAATCGGCGATGAGAAAGCGTGAGCTCGCCATCAAATACAAGCTGGCGGGTCTAGCCGTTTGGTACTTCGGCAGCGAGAAGCCATCTACCTGGCGCGTACTCACGGGAGACTTCGAATAGATTGGATTTTGCTGCTACCCGCGGTGGTAGCGGCGATCAATCTGCTGTTGATGCGGAAACCGCCTCGGCCGGGTGAGTCGTCGCGGGTAGCCGTCCTCATTCCGGCACGCAACGAGGCCGATAAGATCGGTCCCCTAGTCGCGGCTCTCCGCGCCCAAAAGCTTCCCGTCATCGTGTTCGATGACGCCAGCGAAGATGAGACTGCCTCCATCGCCACCGCAAACGGTGCGCGGGTCATTCATTGCGAGACGTCCCTTCCTGAAGGATGGTTAGGCAAAAACCGAGCCTGCCATGAACTCGCTCAATTTGCCCTTGACCGTCCCATTGATTGGTTCATCTTCCTCGACGCCGACGTGACTCCCAGGGAAACCTTCGGCCTCGCCGTCGCCGGCATGGTCGACTTTGCTCGTCAGCGTGCGGCGGCGGGTTCGCCAACCGTTGTCACCGGGATCCCGCGTATCGTCTCCGGTACTGGTATTGAGCCCCTCTTCATGGCGTGGGTCGGCTGGCTGATCCTAGCGTTCGATCCGTTTGGCCTTGTTTCCCGCACCGGAAAGGGCCATGTCCGCTTTCTAAACGGTCAATTCCAAATTTGGCCATCGGAGGTCTATCGTAATCTCATGCCGCACGAAGCCATGCGCGCGGAAGTGATGGAAGACGTCATGATTGGGCGCTTACTGGCGAAAAAGAAAGTCCCCGTCGAGGTTTTCCAGATCGCCGAGCACCTCGAAGTTCGAATGTACAAGACCTGGGCCGAAACGCTGGACGGCTTCTCAAAAAACGCCTACTGCATCACGGGGTCTGTCGCCGGGACCATTGCTCTCGCGACGCTGCTGGTAGGGTTCGCGGCGATCTCCGCCACCTCGGTTGGCGGTTTGGCTTTCCTGATCCTGAGTGGCCTCACGGTAGCGATGATCGCTCAGGCGGCGTTGTGGCCCGCGTTCCTGATGCCGATGAGTCTCGTTATTGGCGCGGGAGTACTAATTCGGAGCCTGATCTGGCACCGGACTGGGCGCGTCCGCTGGAAAGGGCGAACCATCGCCAAGTCTTAACGGGTCTGGTAAGCAACCAGACCGGCTTCCAGCGCATTCATGGCCCGTCCGAGGCGGGTTTGGTCCAGGACGTACGCGATCCGCACCTCCTGCTTCCCGAGCCCGGGGGTGATGTAAAAGCCGGTTGCCGGAGCCATCAAGACGGTCTCGGGCCCGTCCGCCGTTTCCAACCGAAACTCCTCAACCATCCACTGACAGAATTGATCCGAGTCGTCAATCGGTAACCGCACCACCGCATAAAAGGCTCCCTGAATCGGTGGCACCGTCACGCCGGGCATTGCTTTCAACCGACTCACCACCAGATCGCGCCGCGCCATATATTCCGCCCGGACCGCCGCAAAATACTCGGGTCCGGTCCCGCGCAAACAAGCTTCCACCCCGATCATCTCTAAGGTCGCGGCGCTCAGGCGTGCCTGACCAAATTTCAACGCGGCCGCCATAAATTCGGCGTTTTTGGAAACTAAGAATCCCACCCGCGCCCCGCAAAGCGAATACTTCTTACTCGCGCTATCCACCATCACCGCGTTCTGCTCCAGCCCCGGAATTTGCAGCACCGAGAGCAACGCATCTTCACCGTAAAAGAAGTCGCGGTACACCTCGTCCACCACCAAGTAGAGATTTCGCGACACCGCAATCTCGGCAATCTGGCGCAGTTCGGCGTCGGCAAAAACCTGGCCGGTCGGATTACTCGGGTTACATAGCAAAATTGCCTTGGTGCGGGCGGTGATTTTTTGTTCAATTTCGGCGGGCGCCGGCAACGCAAACCCTTCGTCAATCGTTGCCGTCAGGGGCACCAGAGTGACCCCGGCCGCCACCGCGAACCCGGCGTAATTCGCGTAAAACGGCTCCACGGTGATCACCTCGTCGCCGGGATTGAGCGCGGTGAGGAACGCGATCAAAACCGCTTCGCTCCCGCCGACGGTCACCATCATGTTGGCCGCCTCCACCGGGATGCCCCGCCCCGTTAGATGTGCCGCATAGGCTGATCGTAATCCCGCGGACCCCGCCGAGTGACCGTACTCCAGCACGTCCAGGTGCGCATTCCCGGTCGCCTCCCAAAACTCTTTCGGCGAAAACACATCGGGCTGACCGATGTTGAGATAGTGGACTTTCACTCCATCACGCTCGGCCTTCAAGGCAAACTCCACCAGCCGCCGAATCGGCGAACTGGGCATCAAATCGGCGCGATGAGACAGCAGGGGCACTCCTTATTATGGGTCGCAAAGCAATATTTGTTGGCTCCCCCCGTCGCCAGACTGTAAACTCTCCTTAGATGCAAGCCGAGCCCAATTTCGAAGTCATCGTGGTGGGAGCCGGTCATGCCGGGATCGAAGCCGCGCTGGCGAGTGCGCGATTGGGACGCCGCACCCTCTGCATCACCCTAAACGCCAAGCGCATCGGCCATCTCCCTTGCAACTGCAGCATCGGCGGCCCCGCGAAAGGGCACATGACCCGCGAGGTCGACGCACTCGGCGGCCAAATGGGCGTCACCACCGATTTCGCCCTCACCCACATCCGCCGCCTCGGCACCAGCAAAGGCCCCGCTGTCCAAACCACCCGCGCCCACGTCTGCAAGAATCTTTATCCCGCCATCATGCAGCGGGTCTTCGCCGAAACCGAAATCCTCACCGTGCTGGAAGCCGGCGTCGAGAGTCTGTCCTGGGATGCGGGAAGCGTCACCGGCGTCATTCTGCAGGATGGAAGTCGAATCGCTGCCCGTGCCGTCGTCCTGACCACCGGCACCTTCCTCAATGGACTCTGTCATCTGGGTCAGGTCAAAACGGTCGCCGCCCGCCATGGCGACCCCGCCGCCCTCGGCCTTTCTGCCTCTCTCCGCGAGCTAGGCATCCATCTCCGTCGATTTAAGACTGGTACGACGCCTCGCATCGCTCTCGGCAGCATCCATTTCGAGCGCACCGAAGAGACCGCCAGCGAACCCGAAGCCGGTCCCTTTAGCTTCATCCACGACGATTTGCATCCCGAACGTCCGCTCCTCCCTTGCTGGCAAACCCACACCACCGCCGCTACCAAGGAGATCATCGAGAAGAATCTCCACCAGAGCGCGATGTACGGGGGTCAAATTGAAGGGGTCGGACCTCGTTACTGCCCGAGCATCGAGGATAAAGTGGTCCGCTTTGCCGACAAAATCACCCACCCGGTCTGGCTAGAGCAAGAGACGTGGGATGGGGAAGAGGTCTACGTACAAGGCGTCTCCACCAGCCTCCCCGCCGATGTCCAAATCGAGTTCCTCCGTACCATCACCGGCCTCGAAGATGTTGAAATGCTCCGTCCGGGCTACGCCGTCGAGTACGACATGGCCGACCCGCTCCAGCTGCGACCATCCATGATGTCCAAGCAGCTCGATGGGTTATTCCTAGCTGGTCAGCTGAATGGCACCAGTGGCTACGAAGAAGCCGCGGGGCAGGGAATCGTGGCTGGCATCAACGCCGCCTGCTACGCCACCAACCAAGAACCCGTCATCCTGCGCCGCGACAACAGCTTTATCGGCGTTATGATCGATGACCTCACCACGAAAGGCGTCGACGATCCGTACCGCATGCTCACCGCCCGCGCCGAGCATCGCCTCCTGCTCCGCCACGATAACGCCGACGCCCGTCTCACCCCCATCGCCCGCGAAATCGGCCTCGCCACCGACTCCCGCTGGGAACGCTACGAGCAGAAGCAAGATGCCATCGCTCTCGGTCGCGTGGTGCTAGAAAACACGTTCATCATGCCGGCCGAGTCCGATCAACTCGCCGCCATCGGCAGCGCTCCGGTCGCGGAGAAGATCTCGCTGTTCGATCTCATGCGCCGCCCTGAGCTACGACTCGCTGGCGTCCTTCAACTGCGTCCCGATCTTGCCATCAGTCGCAACCCCGCCGTCCGCGAGCAACTGGAACTGCTGGCCGTTTACGACGGCTACATTCAGCGCCAAACCGATCTCGCCGCCCAGCACGCCAAACTCGACGAATATCCCATCCCCGCCGATTGGGACTATCACCAAACCGGCGGAATCTCTTACGAAACCCGCGAAAAACTCACCCGCGTCCGCCCCGTAACCGTCGGCCAAGCCTCCCGTGTCCCCGGCGTCCGCCCCACCGACATCGCCCTCCTCATCGGCCACTTAAAGCACGCGTCCGCCGCCCAAGCTTCGGAAGCGAAAAAGACGTCCGGAGATGAATTCTTCAGGCCAACTTTCGCCGAGTTGTAAAGAACAATCCGACGGAGCCGGCGAACAATAAAGCTGCCAGACCAACGCTTATTGGGGGAAATGGGGCTGGCGGCCGCGGTTCCATGTTAGCGGGAGCCGTCATCCTGCCAGCGACCCCGAAATCCATGCTATGACCTTCCGCCCTCAGGTCGCTCACGATAAATTTCATACCGTCGTCATCCGTCTGTTTTGCAAATTTCGCCACCCGATCCAGCGCCCCTTGGGCTTCCGCCATCCGATTGAGATCGCGAAGCGCTATGCTTCGCGCGAATTCAACATGCATCTTTTCGGCGGGCGAGATGGCGAAAGCCGCCGCCCGATCCGCCGTCGCCAGCGCGGTCTCGTTTTTTCCGAGAATGTTATAAACATCGGCCAGCGTTGCATTGGCGATGGCATCCTTAGCCGCGATCGAATTGACCGCTATGAGCCGCTCCAGAGTCCTGGCGGCCAACTTGTGGGAGCCCAGTCCGCTTAACGCCGCCGCCGCCGGTACGATCAAGTCCTTCGCACCAGCCGTAGGCCCGAATTCGATCAACCAATTCTTGATTTCAGGTTCCGTTCCATCCGCCAGGAATTTCAACGTGGAAGCCTCAATCAGCTTTGCCACCGGTCGGAAAGCCGTCCTTGCCGCCGATTCTTCCGCCCCGTTAACGACCGGCCGCGAACTCACTCCAATTCCCTGAGCAAAGCCTAAGCTGCTCAGAAACAAAACCGCGTAAAGCACAAAAACACGTTTCATCAAGTTAGATATGAGTTGTCGTCAGTTGCTGTCAGAGTCCGAAAAGCATATCAAAGATTTTCATCCAAAACCGGAATTCAAGTGATGCAAGCATCACTTGAATTACCAAGATTTGCACTGAGCACGCAAGGATTCTACAACTGAAGAGCTAGATTGGGTAGATAAAAACGGGTTTTAACGGAGTGCCGCCCATGCATCTAACCCAGCGCCATCGCCGCCACCAGCCCGTTTGCGATTGGATTACTCGCGTATCCGTACGGATGAATCCCGTGCCCGCCCTCTAGACGCAGACAATGCACATAACCCGCATCGGTCCGCGCGAGGTACACGTGTCGGGAATAGGTCCGCGTGTCGATCCGCGTCATCACCGGTTTCCACCCCGGATGTACGGAATCCAGCCACGCTGGATCCATCGCCCCGTCAGGGGAAACGTCCACCCAAAACTCCCACTGATCCCGGTAACCGAGCCGCTCCCAAAGTGGATCCTCGTGAAATTCCTGAATGCACTCCCGCCAAAACGGCATCGGCACCGTCGGCGGCACGGTTCCCGGCTCATATGCTGTCTTTTCGCGAATGAGGATCGGCCACTCTCGAAACACCCGGCCATCTAATCGAACCTGAATCGATGTTTGACCGGGCACCGCGTCCCAACTCAACTCACCCAGAAACTGCGGCGAAAACGCATCCGCTTCCCTCACGGAAATCTCTCGCGCAAACCCAGTTCCCCCGGCTAAAGCCACCTCCACCGAGTG
>Ga0114959_10001302_pt1 | contig 22003 bp, 21 predicted proteins | sample C_130625_EF_Meta_FD_87317 | JGI IMG/M metagenome (GOLD analysis project Ga0114959, IMG submission 87317) | Freshwater microbial communities from Lake Croche, Canada to study carbon cycling - C_130625_EF_MetaG | ecosystem: Environmental > Aquatic > Freshwater > Lake | place: Lake Croche, Canada... | reverse complement strand
ATCAGGCAAAATTAAAGAAAATAGCTGTTTTCCAGTCCAGTACGGAATACCAAAATCATATCCAGCAGGATCAGGTAAAACTCCATTATATTTATTAGTAAACATCATATAGTTATACATTTGGTCCTTGCGAAGTCTAATATCTTGAATAGTAAGCAAATATGATCCAATCAAAGTATCTTGTGTGATTTCAATACAAGGAGTACTTGTTCCAGGACTGATAATATTGTTAGGTACTAAACAAATTTGTTCTAACTCAGTGAAAGTTTGCAATGATTGGGGAATATGCATATTCATTTCATCTCCATCAAAATCAGCATTGTACGGTTTGCAAACAGATACATTTAGACGGAAAGTGCTGTATGGCAAGATTTTAATTCGATGAGTCATCATACTCATTCTATGAAGTGTTGGCTGTCTATTAAAAAGACAAACATCACCGTCAAGTAAATGACGATGAACCACATCACCTAATTCTAAGTTGTCTGCAACTTGTTGAACATCAACATGTTTTAATGAAATGTTTTTTGTTGCACCGCCTTCATTTTTAGAAACTGTTTTTGCACCTGGATATACTTTCGGTCCATTTTTAACCATTTGCTTTAATTTTTTAATGTTATACTTTGTTACAATTTCGGGGAAAGTTAAATTCATAGCAATTTTTTGTGGAACACCATATTGATCAATATTAATATTAGGATCAACTGAAATAACTGTTCGCGCAGAATAATCAACTCTTTTTCCCATAATATTTCCTCTTAAACGACCTTCTTTTCCTTTTAATCTTTGAGTAATTGCTTTGAGCGCTCTAAAAGATGAACGCTGAGCACTTGGAGATACTCCTGGAATTTCATTATCCATATAAGTAGCAACTAAATATTGCAAATACCCTTGATAGTTATCAATCTTAACATTATTACTGTTTGAGTTATCAACAACTTGTTTTAATAGTTTATTTGTCTTAACAATATTTGCAAGAGCATAGGTTAAGTCATCTTCTGAACGCTGGTTATCTGATTGTCTTACAGAAGGACGAACAGATGGAGGAGGAACAGCCAAACTAGTAATAATCATCCATTCAGGACGACTATAAACATGTGAAAATCCCATAAAATCTACATCTTCATCCTTAATTTTCTTAAATATCTGATAGCAAATAAGTGGGGTAAATGTTTGTTGGTTTAATACTTTACTGTCTTTAAGAGAATTTTGTGAAAATTCTGCGTAAATTTTTACAATATTATTTTTTTCTTTAATACTAGAGGCGTTTAAACGAATATATTTGGTTGGTTGAAGAACATAACATCCATTATTGTAAATACATTTTTTATTTTTAGAGGTTAATGCTAAAAGTGCCATAAATCTGCTATATCCTTTTTTTCCTTCTAATTCTTTAATTACTGCTGGATCACTTTTGTCAACTAAAATATTGGAACATCTGAAGCAAACGCACTTTAATATCTTTTCCACATAAGGAATAAAATGAATATTAAAAACGGGAAGTGCTAAATCAATTTTTCCAAAATAACCAGGACATAATTCTGCTTTCTTTTCATCTGTAGGGCAAATAATAGCGGCATCAATAGATCCCATATTGTGGTCAAACAGACCGTTATTTCGGGGCACATTTGCATCATAAGTATCGGATGTTAATATATCTGCGACTGAACCTCTTTTAATATCTTGATGACTGAACAAACTAAATTGAATTTCGTTAATATTTTCTAAGTTATCTCCATTTTGCAATTCGCGTAAAAGATGAGTCATTAAGATATATTATATTACTCTATTTAAAATTTTAAGTTTAAATAAATTCAAAATTTTTTAATTTTTTATAAAAATAGTATTATAAATATATAAATTTATTATATATTTATAATAATGAAAACTTCATTTCCTCTTATTTTAAACGAATTTCCTCCTAATAATAATTGTAAAGAATTAGAAAAAATATTAAAGAAATGTTCAGAATCTCATGTTTGGTTAAATAAAACTTCTGAAAAAATGTTTAATGCTGATATTGAAAAATATAAATGCATAAAAACAATTTATAAATTACTTATTAAGTGTAAATAAGAATTTATCAATATAATAAGCCTTGTATTTTTCATCATATTTTTTATTCATACTTTCAATTTGTGAATAAAAATCAGAATATTCTTCACTCGGAACTAATACTGCATTTGTATTTTCATCATTCATTGAAATAAATTCCAACTTTATTTTTAAATTATTTTCTAAATCATATAAAGATATTATATCTCCTTTTTTAATTACAGAAGATATATCTTTATCTAATTTTTCATTATACAAATGTATAGAAGAATACATTTCATATTCTCTTAGATACATTTTCCATTCAGCATATTTATTCTTATTATCTTCAAATGTATATTCTTGACAATAAGAACATCCTAAATTTTTTAAAAAATCAGTAACATATTTATCCATTTTATTTAAGTATATATATTTATATAGTTATTTTTATATAGAATTAATCTAAATAAAATATTATGATTAAAAATTATATTGAGAAATTTTTATTTTTTCCAAATAAAGAATTAAAAAAAACACCCTCTATTTTAAATATAGATTATGAAGATGTATTTATAGAACATAATTATAATAATATATATCATAATACTTATCACGGATGGTTTATGAAAAATAATTCAACAAATACTATAACAAAAAATAAATGTATTTTATTTTTTCATGGAAATGCTGGAAATATAAGTTTTCGAATGTATTATATTGAAAAATTATATGAAGCAGGATTTTCTTTACTTTTTTTTGATTATCCTGGATTTGGATTAAGTACTGGATCACCTAATGAAGAAATATGTGTAGAATGTGCTGAAAAATTTTATGAATATTTATTAAATAAAAAAAATTTTTTGAAAAGTGATATTATTTTTTATGGAGAATCAATTGGTGGAGCTATTTCTGCATTAACTGCTGAAAAGCATAAAATTAAATATTTAATTTTACAATCTACTTTTACTAATATAAAAGAAATAATAACTTATTTAACACATATTAATTCTATTTTTCTTAAAAAAATTGGTTTTGAAACACTTGAAAAATTAAAAATAAGATATAAAATTAACAATCTTAGTAAAAAAATGAAAACTATGGTTATTCATAGTAATGAAGATGAAATTATTGATAATAGTCACGCCGTAGAGTTATCAAAGTATTCTGATAAATATTATATTGCAACAGGAACACATTCAAATCTAACAATTGATTCTAATTTTATTTTTAATTTATTATCATTTATTAAAGAATAAATTTATTTATTAATAATATATGCTAATTAAAATACCACATTATTCATTTAAAGATTTTTATATTTTAATAGTTACTTTTATATTAACTTTATTAATTATACTACCAATAGGGTTATTCAAAGTAACATCTATTATATCATTTATAATATTATTTGTACTAATCTATATTATTATTAAAACAATGTCTAGTGAAAATTTATCAACTGATTTATCACCTGCTCTTTATCCATCTATGCCTCATACAGGATTAGATGGAATTAGTTTAGATAATTATGCAGCTGGTATTAAAACAGATAATTATATAATTTAAGGGAACTTAGGTTCCCTTATAAACCCTCCTATTCCATCGCATAGAACTTAACTTTTCTCTGCAACATAGGTTCCCTTATAAACCATCATATTCCATCAAATAAATTGGAATAAATAAGGAATATATTGAATAATTATATTTTTCTAATAAGAAATGTTTATTATATATTATTTATCATATATTTCCTCTAACTCTCTATATTATATGGTCCTTTTAATTTTGTATAAAAATAATATATATAAAGTTATCTGATAGTATAGTATATATTATAATAAATTATAAACATGTTAATGCGATTTATCCAAACATGTTTGTCTAAAAAATTTATTTGTGGTAATAACAAATAAAAAATTTTTAAAATAAAAAAAATATTTTTTTATTTTAATTAAAAAGTGAAAAAAGAATATTAAGTAAATATTTATGTTCTAATACTTGCAAGAAAATGAATATTTTTGACAAAAAGTTTATTCCTTTTATTACTAAAAAAAGAGTTATTTGGAACAAGAAAGAACTACCATTTGATATATTTATGAGAAGCATACAATTTTTATCAGATATTGATATTTTTGAACTTTTTGAATATGAATCATTCAACGACTTTCAACTATATTATATGATAAGTTTTATGTTTTCCAATAATTTATCATTAAATAAAACAATGGACCTTGCAATTGAAGAAGGATATGTTTCTTCTTGCAAAATAATTATTAAAATGGGACTTAATATAAATTATCAAAATACTGGTTGTCTTACTTATTTATCTATGGCGATTATACACGATGATCTTAAATTAGTTGCATTTCTTCTTGAAAATAATGCAAATATAAATATTAATTCAACAACTAAATATGGTAGTATACCTCCAATATTTTTTACAAAATATAATAAAGATAATAGTATTCTAAAACTATTAGTCGATTATGGCGCGGAACCTTTTTCTATAGATGAAAATATTATTTTTTACGACTATACAAGTCGCTTATTAAAATAATAAAGAATTTCAGATTCTTTATTATTTTGTTACATATACTATTACCATATATATAGTTTTTAAAGATAAGATTCTAAAAAGAATCTCAGTATTTATTACATAAATATCACATTCATTTAGAGAATTATTAAATTATATATACGAATTTATAATGAAGAGATATTTACTAAACAAACACTATATTTTTGGATAAATCACATTAAAATATATCTAAAATTATAATATATTTGATATATATAAAATATATATAAAATATATCAATAAAAAAATATAAAAATACAAACACATTATTTTTATATTTGTTAAATATATAGAATATATGTCAACTAAAAAAATTAAAAATTCAAAAAAACCATATATACTTGTTATTGAAAAAATAAAAAATAATGATAAAGTATTACATGATAAGGATATATTATCATATTCTAAAAAATTATCTCCTGTTTCTGGATCAGAACAAGAATATGAACCAGATATTTGGAATAAAAATTTTAATATAAAAAATACACATAATTGTTATACATATGCTCTTGGAAAAATAATTCCCGGATTAGATTCAAAAGCACAACCTGGCTATGCATCGGGATATAATCATATTGATGATAATGAATATGAATGTGGCTATTTTTATAATAGATTAAAAAATGATAGTCCAGGAAGTTACGTTGAGAAATTTGATAATCAATGTTTACCAGGATTTTATAAAGTTTTTCTTGCATTAGATCCTGGAAATGATTATCATTGGTGGAAACAAAATAGTGATCAATATTGGTCACATAAGCCTGGTTCAACAGAAGTAGTTAATGTAGATGCAAATGGTGAAAAAATAACTAATCCTTTAATTGCATCTCGTAATTATGATTCAATAAACTATAAGAAACCATGTTTTTTTGCGTGTATTTATTCTGATTTAACACGTTCTATATCAACTATTTACAATAAGTAAGCACTATTATAACTCTTCAATAAAATAATTATTGTAAACCTTTATTTTGAATCATATAAAATTTCTTTAAAAATAATTCGTTTAATTTATTTTTTAAAACTAAAATTTGTTTGTCTGATTTTATTGTATTTTCCTGTTCTAATAATTCTATCTTTTTTTGAAATTTTTTTATTTCTTGATCTATTTCAGAAACATTTTTATTAACTTCTTTTTTTTCAACAACTTCTTTTTTTTCAACTTGTTTTATATTCTTTATAAAATTTGATTCATTATTTCCATTAATAATATTTTTAAAAAATGTATTTGATAGTTTAATAAATGATTCATAAATTTTCTTTTTAATTTTATATAAAAGATATAAATATATTACTAATTTTTTATTTAATTTTATTAAAAAGTTATCAATAACTGGTTTATTTTCTATTTGAGTATACATTCTAAGTGATTGAAATATATCATATTGTGAAAGTATAATTTCAATTTTTTTTGAAGAATTTGCATAACTATAATTATTTATTTTATTTAATTTATCTAATTCTTTTATTTTAATATTTGATGTTTCATCATAATAATCAAATGGATTTTTTATAACATCTGTAAAACTATATAAATATTGTTCAAAATAGTTTCTAATATAATTATTAAATGTTTCAAAATATATTTTTTTTAGAGAAGATTCTGGAGTTATAAAACAATTATCAAATATAGCTTCAAATTTCTTTTTATCTTCTGATTTTTCTTGTTTTTCTATAATAACCTTTTTTTCTGAAGTTTGTTTTTCTCCAGTTTGCTGTTTCTGCTCCCCTTTTTTTTTCTTTTTACCACCAATCATCTTTAAAATTCTATCTAAACTTTTTTTCTTTCCATCTTTTCCCTTTTTCTTTCCATCTTTCCCTTTTTTCTTTCCATCTTTTCCTTTTTTCCCTTGTTTATTTTCTATTTTAATTGTAGGTAATCTAAACTGTATTAATTTTTGTATTTGTTCATTTCTTTTTTTTTCATTTGTTAATAATTCATAATCACTATTATCTGAAAAAATATTTGATATAATAATTATCAAAAAAAACCAGTATTTAAAATTATTATCAATATTTTTAAAATTATCTACATCTAATCCAGACATGAAACTATTTAATTTCGTTTCTTCATAAAAAATATCTTTTTTAGATTGTTTTATAACATTTTTATTATTATTATTATTATTTGATTCATTTCGAATAGATGTAAAAATATATCTTGCAAAAATTTCAGATAAGGAATAATTTATTTTTTTACTAAACGGATATACTAATACTTTTTTACTAGTAAATAATAATTTTTCGATCTTATTCAAAGTAATTACATTACTTATTTCTACACTTTTATAAAATTTATTTATTAAATTCATATGTTGATTACATTCTTTTATCTTTTCTTCTACTACTTTTTTTTTATTTATTAATTCTTGTTGTATATCTTCCATAAAATTTATTTTGTTACTTATTTTTTCAAAATATTTATATAATAAAAAAGATGGATCATAAATAATATTTTCTAAATCAATATTTTCTCTATTTTCATTATTTTTAACAGGTATTAAATCATATAATAAAAAATTATAAATATTTTTTTTATCGCTTTTTTCTATATTTAAATAACTAATAAATCTTTCATATTCTTTTAGAGATTCTTCTTCTATTTTTTGATATTTACTAATATTTTCAAATTCTTTTTTATTATTTCCTTTTACATTATTACGTCGTCTATTATTAACTCTTCTATCTTCGCCCCGTCTATCTTCGCCACGTCTATCTTCTCCCCGTCTATCTTCTCCCCGTCTATCTTCTCCCCGTCTATCTTCGCCCCGTCTATCTTCGCCCCGTCTATCTTCACCACGTTTATTATTCTTTATTTTAGATATATTTTCATTATTATTATTTTCATTATTATTATTTTCATTATTATTATTATCTTCGTTATTATTATTTTCGTCCATAATATATAATTATATTTTTTTATTTTATACAACATGGTTTATTTTTTCTAAATTAGGATCTACTGGAATAATACTTTTTATTTCATTATTTTTTATACGACCAATTGGACGAGATATAATTGTTATAAATTGTCCAACTAGTACAAAAGAAATTGCCAAATAATAATTATTTTGACTTAAAAGAACAGATATACCAGATAAAACATGCCCAGTATACCATAAAAAATCAGATATAATTAAATAATTCATTTTATATTATTTAATTATATTATTTACAATTACATCATACACAGATTTTTATTTTTTTATTGTATTTTCAAGTATATTTTGATAGTATGAAATTTTATCATTCATTTTTCTAATTAAATTAATTTTTATTTCTCCATCTGGCAATGATTTTTTAACAATTAATATTATAATTTTAGCTAAATAATAAAACATATTTGCACTTAATTTTAAAAATTCTCTTTCTCTAAATATACTATCATTTATAATAGAATTTGTTTTAATTTTATTTATTAATTCATATAAATTAACTGTAAGATTAGTTGAATTTTGTAAATTATCATCAAAAATAGTAAATAAAAATCCTACCATTTTCTCTTTTTCTTCTTTTTTTAATGTAGAATTCTTTAATTTACCTTTATATGGAGCTAAAATATTTAATAATTCATATGGCATATTTTTATTAAGAAAAATATCAATTAAATTATCAATAATAAACATGTAAAATTCATTATTTTTTCCATAAAAATTAAAATAATTGGTTAATATTTTTAATGATTTTCTCATATTAGAGTTATTCATAGAATTTCCTCCATATTCTAATATATTTTTTTGATCGTAAATATCACTTTTATTTTTAATATTTCCCATAAATTTAATAATTTTATTCTTTGAAATAGTAAATCTATATATTTTTTTTAAATTATTTTCTTTAAATTCATCTACATAATCAAATGGATAATTATTATATATATAATCTGAAGTTGACAAAAATGAATTATCTGGTACAAAAAATCCCATTTCATCTTTATCCATTCCATAATAATTTTTTAATATTGAAGATGGTATAAATAATTGGTATAAATTATTTAATAAAATAGTCTTAAATTTATAAACAGAATTATTTAATTCAGATATAAATAAAAATCCTTTTTCTAAGTTAATATTGCCATAATTTATATTTTCACTTGATTCAACAACGCTATTTAATATTATATTTATACGATTAACATATTCTTTTTGTATATCAGAAAGTAATTGAATAATAAAGAATAAAAAGCAAAATAATACATTTTTATAATTATCTTTATCTAAATTTTTTTGACCAGTTACATCATTTAGTTTAAATGTATCTTGTATTACAAAACTTACCAATTCAAAATTATGACGGATAAGTGCATTAATATTTGTTATTTTCATTCCAAATTCTATTTTTTTTATGGGTATAATTTTACCTTTTTCTATTTTATATGGAATATAGTATTCATTTTTAACTTTATCAGTTCCCTTTTCTAATAATATGTCATCTAATCTAATTTTAATTGATTTTATGTTATTTTCAATTAATTTAATATAATTTATTTTTTGATTATTAGAATTATTAAAATTTACATTATATGGTGAACTAGATAAAACTTTTGACATTTTTTTCTCTATTTTTAATTCAATAATAGGTAAATTAGATACAATATCTAGTTCTCCGGTTAAATTATTTAATAAATATTCTATAAAATCGACAAAGTTATTCTTTTTTTTAGATAATAATAAATAAATAGGACCAAGAGAAGGAAGTGATAAATTTACTACATTTGGATATACAATAGAGTCAAGAATTAGTTTAATGTCATCTGAATAATTTGTATAATTAAGATTAAATAAATTAAATGAGCTTTTATTCATGCTTAATAATTCTAGATAGTCAATTGGATTTTCATAAGTAAATAATTCAGTACTATTCTCTTTTTTAGACATTTCAAGAAATGCATCTATTTTTCTTTTATACTCTAAAAAAACATGTTTATATCCAATTAATTTTTTTGAAAATATAATAATATTATTATCTTTTAGTAATATGGTTTTAAAAATATTATCTGAAATTTTATTTAATACTCCTAGCTGATTTAAGTTCTTTTTGTTTATTCCTTTTTCAAGAATATATTTATTTATTTCTTTTTCTTTTAAACTTAAAATTGACTTTTCTGAACCAGAACTAGTTATAGTATAGTTAAACATAGTTGGATTATTTATTATTTTATTAAACTGGATAATATCTTTTGTTTTAAAAAGATTATAGGGATAGTCCATTATGCTATATATAACTTATAAAATAATTTATATATAAATTAAATAAAATATATAAATTAAGACATATAATAAGACGTATAACTTAATAAAAATTGAAAAGTTTTTTTATTTAATCTTATTAATATATATCGAATAATACAATACGGAAATTATTTTCTAGTTATTTTCAATGAGCACTGCAAACTGGAATACTGTTGAGATTAAAAAAAGAGAAAAAAATACATCTAATGAAGATGTTTATTATCTATCTCAGCTTATTCATGATGGTGCTTGTACGAAATGTCTAGCTAATAATTGTAATTATACGGAATCTCACGGGATTCCTTTTCCAGAAAAAATTAAAGTATTTGTCAGAAATCCATTATTTATTCCAGAAATTAAAGAAGAGATTGAAAATGCAAAATTGGATTTTGGTAATTTAAAACCTATTTATACGACATGTAATTTTACGCATATTAACAAAGACTGTAATAACTGTCGTGATGGTAGAATTAAGATTATCAAATTCAAAGATTCAGAACTTTTACTATGTCATTCATCATTGGATGCAGCTATTAATAAAATTACAGTTGGTATTCATTTTGATATTAAATTAATTATGAAAGGTAAAAACTATGCAGTTTCTGCTATTCCTGTTGATTTTAGACATATTATTGAATATTTACAGAATAAAGAAAATGAAATTATTAATATTCCGCATGAAGAACCTGAAAAGGCTCTAGTTGAAAACTGGCCTACATTAAATGATAATGTTTCTGTTAAAAAACATAATTGGGGGAATGCTTTATTAGAAAAGTTAAAAACTCCTGTTAAACAAGAAGATATTTCGGACCCTTTAAAATTTGATGAATCTCAGCCAAATACGGCTCCAATTTTGTCTTTACGTGAATTAGAGTTTAGAAATAGAGAATTAGTTCATGATATTCAAACTAAAAGATTACAGTTAGATATAGTAGATATTTCTCTTGAAAATAATCATTTATATCTTGAAAACATTGATCTTAGAGATGAATTAGAATTTCTAACAAATAAATATAACGCATTAAAAAGACAATTTGATAATGAGTGTTATATGAATAAAAATAGAGAAAAATATGAGGAAATGTTAAATAATTTAGAACATTTGACAAATAGAGTATCACAACAATTTTTGGAAACAAACTATTCTGATTATACTATACATAATTAGAAGTTTCGAATTTCTTCAATAATGTGTCTAAATATCTCTTTCTTATACTTTTCTTCGGATAGTTTATAAATAAATTGTTGATTTAATACAAATTCATTCTCATTAATATTATTTTCACCTATTTTATTATATTCAATAAATAAATTCTGAAAATTATAACATAAAGTATTCATAATATAGTGTCCATATATATCTGAATTCCATTTATTATTCAAAAAAAATTCATATGATCTTTTTCCAACAAGTTTAATTGGGTATGTACCCTCATTGTTTTTATAATATTTCTTAAATAAAAAAATTACTGCACGATAATCCTTATAACTCATTGCTTTTAGTGAATCTTCAATGCTAATTATTTTTTCAAGTTCCATTCTTCTAATATCAATATAATTTTCAAAATTATTAGCTTGTTGAATAGCAACTATGCTTGTTTTTTCAATCTTGTTTTCAATATTAGAAATTCGTTTTTCAAGAGATGTTATTTTCTCTAATATTTTTTGTTGATCTTCATTTATTTTAGAAGAAATAGTCATTATTTTTTGTAAAAATGATGAATAATCAGTTTGGGTGTTCTCCATGATATATATTTGGGAAGTCGAATATAATTTATATAGATTATTTTTTTCATTTTTTATTAATTTTTTATATAATTATTTTATAGAGATGAATAAAGAAAATAAACTAAAAAAATCTAAAAAGCCACAAATTTTAATTATTAAAAAAATAAGAAAAAATAATACAAATACAAATCATGATAAACAACATTTATCTTCTAAAAAATCTCTATCTCCATTATCTGGATCAGAACCTCAATATAATCCTGATAAATGGAATAAAAATGAAAGTATTCGAACAACACATAATTGTTATTCATATGCTTTAGGTAAAATTATTCCAGGACTAGATTCAAAAGCTCAACCAGGATACGCCTCTGGATTTAATCATGTAAATGATGATTTTAATTGTCAATCTTTTAATGATCGTTTAAAAAATGATAGTCCAGGAAGTTATATAGAAAATTTTGATAATAAGTGTCTTCCTGGATTTTATAAAATATTTTTAGCACTTGATCCTGGGAATGATTACCATTGGTGGCAACAAAATAATAATCAATTATGGTCACATAAACCGGGTGCAACAGAAGTTACAAATTTAGATGGAAGTAAAAAAAAAATATTGAACCCACTTTTATCTAACAGAAATTTTAAACATCGAAATTATTATAAACCGTGTTTTTTTGCGTGTGTTTATTCTGATTTAACGCGCGCGATTGATTTTATCTACACAAAGGGAACCTAGGTTCCCTTTACATCCCTCCTCGCAGGGAACCAAGGTTCCCCTGCAACCCCTCCTTTTTTTTTAATAATATGCTTATATACCTCCTTTTTTTTAATAATATGATTATATACCTCCTTTTTTTAATAATATGATTATATACCCCCTTTTATTATTATATTTTTTATGATATAAAGTCTAAAAAATATCTATATATAATATATAATGTTAAAAAATATATTATTTTTAATGTTATTCTCAACTGCCAAATCATCTTTAATTAATGAATTTGAAGACTGGATTCATAACTTTAAAGTTAAATTTAGTGATGAACTTCATTTCAGTTCAGTTTATAAAAACTGGGTTGAAAATCATAATTTTATAGAAAAAATCAACTCCTTAAATCTATCATATACTCTTGGTCATAATCAATTTTCTGGTTTAAATGAAGAAGAATTTCGCCAATTTTTAGGTTATTCCAATAATGAAAAAGTATTGAATCAACAAGTTTCATATATATCTCAAAATATTTTATCCTCTACATTACCTTCTAGTGTTAATTGGGTAGAAAAAGGTGGTGTAACACCCGTTAAAGATCAAGGACAATGCGGTTCTTGCTGGTCTTTTTCAACAACTGGTGCCTTAGAAGGTGCATATTTTACAACTTATGGTAAATTACCCTCTTTTTCAGAACAACAATTAGTAGATTGTGACACACTTAAAAATGGTGGTAAAGATCATGGTTGTAATGGTGGATTAATGGATAATGCATTTTCATGGATTAAGAAAAATGGTGGATTATGCGAAGAAAAGGATTATCCTTATGTATCAGGCACAACTAAAACAGCTGGAACTTGTCAAACTACTTGCAGTGAAATAAGTAATAGTAAAGTAGTTGAATATATTGATGTTGCGCCAAGTTCTGATAATGATATGATGAGCGCTCTTTCTAAACAACCTGTTTCTGTAGCAATTGAAGCTGATCAAAAAGAGTTCCAATTATATAAATCAGGTGTTTTTACTGGTAAATGCGGAACAAAATTAGATCATGGTGTTTTAACAGTTGGTTATGGATCAGAAAAAGAAGGAGATTATTACTTAGTTAAAAATTCATGGAGTACATCATGGGGAGACGGAGGTTACATTAAACTAGGAAGAGGAAAAGAGTATAATAATGGAGATGGACAATGTGGTATTTTATTACAAGCCAGTTATCCTTTACTCTAAATAACGCAGCAAAAATAAGCCAACTTAAAGCACAAAAAACAAAAATTTAAAAATAATAATATTTAAAGATATTTTAATATTATTATTTAAACATGAAAATTTTAGAAGATATTAAACTTGATTTTACTGATGTATTATTGTCACCAAAAAGAAATGAATATACATCTCGTTCAGAAGCAATTCTAGAAAGAACAATTACTTTTAAATACTCTCCCTATAAATGGACTGGAATTCCAATCATGGTAAGTAACATGGATACAACCGGAACAATTGAAATGGCTCGTTCTTTACAAAAACATAAAATTATTACTTGTTTACATAAATATTATAAATACACTGATATTCCAAATGATTTAGATAAAGATTATTATGCTATCTCATCTGGAATTAGAGAAGATGATTTAAAAAACTTAGATGAAATTATGGAAAAAGTAGATCCTAAAATTATTTGTTTAGATGTTGCCAATGGTTATATGAATAAATTTATTACAATTTGTAATACAGTCCGTTCAAAATATCCTGATAAAATTATTATTGCTGGAAATATTTGTACTTCAGAAGGTGCATTAGATTTAATTATGAATGGTCGCGCAGATATTGTAAAAGTTGGAATTGGAAGTGGAAGTTGTTGTACTACAAGAAAACAAACAGGAATTGGAATGCCTCAACTTAGTGCTGTTATGGAATGCTCTGATACAGCACATGGTGTTGGTGCACACGTTATTAGTGATGGTGGTATTCAAGTTATAGGTGATATTTCAAAGGCTTATGCAGGAGGATCTGATTTTGTCATGTGTGGATCCATGTTTGCAGGACATGAAGAATCGGGAGGTACAATGGTATCTGAAGTTTCATCGACCACTGGAAAAGAAACTATATATAAAATTTTTTATGGAATGAGTTCTACAACTGCAATGAATAAATATAGTGGAGGAGTTGCAAAATACAGAAGTAGTGAAGGTAAAACAGTTAAACTTAAGTATAGAGGTCCTATTGAAGATACAATCTTAGAAATTTTAGGAGGAATTAGATCAACAATGACTTATATTGGAGCAAAAAAAGTAAAAGATATTCCTAAATGTGCTACTTTTATTAGAGTAAATAGACAATTAAACCAGATTTATAATGGAAGCGAGATTTAAAAAATAAACAAAAAACAAATATAAAAAATAAACAAAAAATAAAAAAATAAACAAAAATAATATTATATTTTATCTATTAAAATAAAATATAATTCTATAATAAGAAATGATCAATAATGATTGTTATTCATTTGAATTATATAAACATAATTATAACCATGGAATTTTTGATTCTTTCATAGATTGTACATATATTATAACTATTCCTGGTAGTAAAAGAATTCAAAATATAAAAAATCAGTTAGAAAAATATATATTAACTAAAAAAATATATATATTGTATAATAAAACCTATAAAAAATGTAAAAAAATTTTAAAAATATATTTACCACCATATGATTTAAAAGATGCATATTTCACAGTAATGAAACATTCAGTGAATCAAAAACATAATAATATAATTATATTAGAAGATGATTTTATTTTAACTCCTGATATTAAGAATCCATTTATTATCGATGAAATAAAATATAATATGAATATTCATAAAAACATACCATATTATTATAATTTAGGCCCTCTTCCATTATTATTTTATCCAAATTTTAATTTAACACATAATAGTCATTATGGATTATTTTCAGTCGGATCATCTGCAGTTATATATAATCAATTAATACAAAAAGATATTTTAAAAAAAGAAAATACTACAGTAAAACATTGGGATTTTTTCTTATCATTATATTATACAAATTCATTTTATAACATACCCTTATCATATCAAATATATGAAGAAACAGAAAATCAAAGTTTTTGGGCATGTGATAATATTAATAACTATGTTTGTCAAAATTTTAATAATATAATTGTTAATTTTTTAAAATTATTTAATTTAGATAAAAATTCAAAAGATGGACACGATTCATTTTATTATTTTATATTTTGTGTACATTATATATTACTTTTATTAATATTTTTTATATTAATATTTTTTTATGGAAATATAATAAATAATATCTAGATAATATAGATAAAAGAATAATATGTCAAAACTATATATTATTACTGTTGCAACAGATCCAGTTTGTTATTTTCCATATTTGAAAGAATCTATTGAAAGAAATGGAGGAGAGTTAATTGTATTAGGATTTGGTGAAAAATGGAAAGGATTTGGTTGGAAATTTTCACTTGTTTTAGAACAATTAAAAAAATTAAATGATTATGATATTGTATGTTTTGTAGATGGATATGATGTTATTTGTACTAGAAATTTAGAAACAATTAAAAATGATTTTATAAAAATTAGAAATAGAGAAAAATGTAAATTAATAGTTGGACATGATAAAGTAATTGTAGATACAATTTTACAAAAAATAATAAAACGTTATACATCAGTATATTATGGTAAATGTAATAATTTAAGTGTAAATAGTGGAACATATATTGGATATGTAAAAGATGTTAGTTCTATTCTTAAAAATATACATGAATTAAAAAATTCAAATATAGAAGATGATCAAATTTTATTAACAGATTATTGTAATAAAAATAAAAATGATATATATATTGATTTTAATAGTGAATTATTTCTAACTATTATAAATGGATTTGAAGAATTAGATAGATACGTTAAATTTTCAGATGATAAAATTATATATAAAGATACTAATCCATATTTTTTTCATGCAGCTGGAGAAGGATATTTAGATAATATTATTATTCGTTTAGGTTATGATATGAAAGATAAAGTAAATAAAGATATAAAAAAAAAGATGTATAAAAAAGTTATTAAAGGAATAAAAGATTTTTTCAATAGAAATAGAGGATTCATCCTTTTATTTGTATTTGTTGTAATATTTTTTTATTTAATTTATGCAAAAATTAAATAATATTATATTATATTATATATGAAGAATTATATAAAACAATACATTATATATTTTATTTTTTTATTTTTATTATTTATTATTGTAATTAATATTTGCAAATTAAAATATGAAAATAAAAATGTAATTGAAAGTTTTAAACAAAAAGTTATGAATACTTTTGAAATGGCATTAAGAAGTTGTTTTATTATAAAAAAGAAAAATCTTGGCATTACATACAAAAATATGTATGTTAGTGGTTGTGGAAGTGATATTATTTATGATATTGAAAATCCAAAAGATCAAAAAAAATATACAATATTTAGATATACTGATTTTGGGGATGAAATATTAAGACATTCTAAACAACATTTTGATGAATATTTTAATTTCTTAAGACATCGTGCAATACGACGTGATAGAAGTTATATATTTGATTTTGTAGGATATCATGGAATTATAGATGATAAAGTTAGAATGTGGATTAGATTAAAAGATTATTATGGTCGTAGAATGGCAGATAAAATAATGGCAAAAACATATTTAATACCAAATGACTATAATTTATTTTTAAAAGAATATGATAAAAATAAGAAATATATTTTAAAAAATAGTTTTGGAGGTGCTAGAAGTGCACTTAAAATAACTACAAAAAAGAATGAATTATTAAGACACTTTGAAATAAATCGTTTAAAAAAATATAATCCTATATATTGTAATGATGCAGTTTGTCATTCAACTGTTAAATATAATATTATACAAGAATATATTGAACCAACATTTTTTATTAAAGGACATAAATTTGGATTTAGAATGTTTCTTGTTTTAATGGATTGTAAAAATGTTAAAAAAGGATTATTATGGAAAGATGCAATTTGTTATTATTCAAATAAAGAATATGTTAATAATGCAAATATGGATTATTCTGTTGTAGGATCTATTTTAAAAAAAAGTATGCAAGAACAAATTAAAAGTAAAAATTTACCAGTAACCTATATTGAATTTCAGGATTATTGCAAAAAAAATGTAGCTGATTATCAAAAAAAAATAAATAATTTTGAAAATAAATTAAAAGATTATTATGGTAAAATTATTGAAAGTAATGCTGATGAATTATATTCTTTTTCAGATTACAAAGATATTATGAAATTTAGCATTTTTGGATTTGATGTTGAATTTGATCAAGACTTTAATCCATTTATTTTCGAAGGTAATTTTTATTATACTCGATTTTCAGGAGATGGCCCCGATTCAAAATATAAAAATTTACATATAAAATTATATCAAGATATTTTTACTGAATTAGGATTAGCAGATAAGTTTAATTATGGATTTATAAATGTTACTCCTTAATTTCAACTTGTCCCCATACAATAATAGAAATTCTTCCTTCTTCTTTAAACTCCAAAGGTGGAATTTGTGGAATTCCATGTTTCCAATTTATATTTATATCGCGTGAAAATGCATATGCACTTCCATCTTGAAGTGGAATAGAAACTACTGTTTTTGTTATTGCATGTTGAAATGCAACATTTCTTGTATGTCCAAATGAAATTCCTACAGTAAAATTCTGTTTTTCAGCAATATGCTGTTTAACTGCCGCTGCATCATGATGAAATGGTTTCCAATCATTTGTATCTTTATACCAATTCAAGCGAGTACTTTTTGAAGACATATTAAAGTACTTTGTAATTTGTTCAACAACATAAGAAAAAGTTGGAACTTTTTCTTTCCAGTTTTTATTATCATCCGCAATTAAATGAGTATCTCCATGCCATAATTTCCATAATTCAGATTCATCTACACCAGATTCTTTAATTTCTTTTAATAATTTTCCATAATAATCATCATTCTTTAATAATCCTTGGACAATAACAATATCATTTGGAGAATAAATTTTTTTATAAAACTCAACATCACCTGCATTACCAACTAAAATATTAATATCAGGTGCAGAATGATCTGGATTAAAGTTTTCAGTATTTTTAGGATGTTTTCTTTTATTGTTTTTATTATCTTTGTTATCTTTGTTATCTTTGTTATCTTTATTCTTAAAGTCTTTCTTTTGGTTACTTAGATCTTGATAGTCATGTGAAAATTTGCATTTATTTCCGTGTTTGCAATCATTATAAAAATAATGATGTTTACAAATATTTTTATCATGAATAAAATGGCAATTATCACCATGTTTACAAGTTCCGTTTTTTAAAAAAAATTTGCATATTTTTGCTTTTTCTGTTCCAACACTAAGTTCCTCAACTTTTTCCATTTTAATTTTATTACTATTATTAATTAAATATTCTTTAAATTATATATATAAAGTATAATTTATTATTAATTTCAGAATGAATAACGATTTAACACATGCAATAAAAGCAGCTTTTATTCATAAAAAAGTAAGTAAATATGTATTAGATTATGTAAAACCCGGCATTACATTGAAAGAAATTGCTAATATAATAGATGATAAAATAAGAAGTGAAACTTTATTTGATCTTAAAAATCCTCTTGAAAAAGGAATTGGATTTCCAGTAGGTCTTTCAATTAATAATTGTGCTGCTCATTATACGCCAAATTATGAAGAAGAAAATGTATTTTTAAAAGAAACTGATATAATAAAAATAGATTATGGGGTTCATTATAATGGTGTAATTATTGATTCTGCATTTACCCTCCATTTTGATCCAAAATATGACGAGTTTATTAATATTTCAAAAGATTTAACAAACTTTGCAGTAAAACAATGTGGACCAGATGCCATTTTAGGTGAAATTGGCGCATCAATAGAAGAATATATTAAAGGAGCCGAAATTGAAATAGATGGTAAAATAGTTCAATTAAAAACCATGCAAGATTTATCGGGACATTTAATAAAACCATATGAAATTCATGCAGGAAAAGCTGTTCCAAACATAGCTATTCATTATCCACTTCGAATGATAGAGGATGAATTTTATGCAATTGAACCATTTTTAACAACAGGAATAGGAAAATCGATTTTGAAAGAACCCAATAGTCACTTTATGATAAATAATAGAAAGACAATTAATAAACGTGAAGAGAAAGAATTATTAAATTATACTTCTTTTCCAGTTTTTAGCTTAATAAAAAAAAATTATGGAACACTTCCATTTTGTCAAAAATGGATATGCGAATTATTAAACATATCTCTTTATAAAATAGATGAAATATATCAAGTAAATAAAGATCTTAAATTATTATGTGATAAAAATATTATTAATTCATACCCTCCAATATATGATATTGATAATTCTATTGTATCTCAATTTGAGCATACAATTTTTATAAAAGAAAATGGAATATTAAATTTAAGTAAAAATAATTTTTACTAATTATACTCCGTCTAATTCGTCAAAGTTTTATATAATTTAATATAAAATATATGGTTAATATATATATTTTACAACTACAGAAAGGAAAGTATTATGTTGGAAAAACAAATTATCCATCTTTTCGAATAGAAGATCATTTCAATGAAAATGGATCAATGTGGACAAGTAAATATAAACCCTTAAGAGTAATAAAAATAATACCTGATTGTGATGATTATGATGAAGATAAATATACATTAATGTATATGGAAAAATATGGAATAGAAAATGTAAGAGGTGGATCTTTTTCATCAGTTATATTGAAAAAATCTCTTGTAAAATCTATTGAAACTATGAAAAGAGGCAGAGAAGATAGATGTTTTAGGTGTGGAAGAAATGGTCATTTTTCTTCAGAATGTTATTCAAATTGGTCTTATAAAGGAGATTTAATAGATGATAGTGAGGAATACTCTTTATTAGACCGATCCTCAAAAAATGTATGTTATCGATGTGGAAGATATGGTCATTTTTATAAAAAATGTTTTGCAAAAACACATATAAAAGGTTATTATATATGAAAAAGAGTATCAATTCCCCATCCTAAATAAAAGTTAGTATATATTTGATTAGTATTTATATCTTGATAATAATATTTATCATTTTTGATAAATCTTTTTACGTAAAAATATTCGTCAGATTTATATGAAATTTCTTCAAATTTCCATATTTTATTTCCATCAATAGAAAAACATTTTTTATCAACTTCATTATTTAAAAAATATAAATTTATCCCATTATTATTTTCATATTCACAATCAATAATAGATATACTTTTATAATTTTCATTTTTATAACATTTTAGTAATGCGTGCTCATTTTTAAAATTTTTAGTATAATTTTCATTAGTTAAATAATAAACTCCTAGTTTTATAGAACAAATATTTTTATTTTCAAAATTAATTTCAAATACACTTTTTAAGTCAGAACTTAATACTAAATTATCTTTAAAAAAATTTATATAAATATATTGATTTGTTTCTATATTTTTAATATAATAATTATTTTTCTTATACCAGTTTTTTACTTTAAATATTTCATCAACACTAAAAGAAACACTTGGAATATTTAATATTTTTTTTTCAACAACCTCTTTTTTTTTAATTATTCGATTACTATATAATTCTTTTATTTTTAAATAATTAAGATAAATATCTTTTCTTTTTTCAATAAAATAATCTTGAATAGAATAACTATAATGTGCTGTTATAAAATTTCCAATTATTTTATTAGGTCGAAGTAATTGTTCTGGTATAAATGAGCTTAATTTATATTCATCATCAATAATTACATCTTTTAAATACTTGCAATCACTTCCAAGAATTAATATAAAATTAATTGAAATACGTGATACAATATATACATCTTTTACATAATACTTATTAATAGAATTAATATCTTCTATTAAATCATTTGTAAATTGAGTATGAATTACAGCTGGAATTAGTGGATTTTCAAATAAAATACCAAGTAGACCACCGGTTGGATAAACTTCTAATTTATCTTCTATTTTAGGGAATAAATGTCGTTGATAATAAGCGCATATACCATTGTTAATACAATTTGAATGAATTAAAAACGACACCTTATCTAATCGGCGTTCATTAATAGCATATTCTAAAGAATCAATATCAATAAATAATATATCATCATCGCATTTAATAATAATATCTTCATCATATGAAGTAGTAGCTATATATTTATAAAAAGGAGACCAGTTAGTTTTCATTGAAATATACCATGGATTATTATGTATGAATATTCTTTCTGGATACTTTAAAATTAATATAGTATATTGATTCTTTAAAAAATTCTCGTCATCTTTATTTCTTGAAAAATTAAAAATATGATATTCATCTATAATATTTTTTGATAAAGCTTCTTCTATATAAAAATTTAATATTTTTATATTTTTTTCGCGTCCGGCAAAAACACAGAATTTTACCTTTCCGGTCATAATAAAATAAAAGATTCATTTTTATTTTATTAAACTTAATTTTATAAAGAATTACTTAATTTTATAAAGAATTTTATAAAGAATTACTTAATTTCATAAAGAATTACTTAATTTCATAAAGAATTACTTAATTTCATAAAGAATTACTTAATTTCATAAAGAATTACTTAATTTCATAAAGAATTACTTAATTT
>Ga0114959_10001300_pt1 | contig 22018 bp, 20 predicted proteins | sample C_130625_EF_Meta_FD_87317 | JGI IMG/M metagenome (GOLD analysis project Ga0114959, IMG submission 87317) | Freshwater microbial communities from Lake Croche, Canada to study carbon cycling - C_130625_EF_MetaG | ecosystem: Environmental > Aquatic > Freshwater > Lake | place: Lake Croche, Canada... | reverse complement strand
GTGTCCCTCACCAAGGTCGATCCCGCCACCTTGGCCACCGGCTACCGCACCACGAAGGTTGTCGGCAGCACGGTGCAGAACGAGGCCAACGAGACGGTCGGTACCATTGATGACCTGATCGTCACCCCCAATGCGCAGGTGCCGTTCGCGGTGATCTCGATTGGCGGGTTCCTCGGCATGGGCACCCATTACGTCGTGGTGCCGTCCAGCGCCCTCAGCGTGGTGGACAAGCACATGCTGCTGCGCGGCGCCACGAAGGAAAGCCTCAAGGCGCTGCCGTCGTTTCAATACGCCTATTGACGCCGTCGCGGGCACCACCCGGTGTCCGCGCGGTTCGTCGTATGAGGAGCAATCACCATGAGTTTCGGCACCATACTTCTGATCATTCTTATCCTGTTCCTGATCGGTGCCTTTCCGAGCTGGCCGCACAGCATGAACTGGGGCTACTACCCGGCCAGCGGGCTTGGCACCTTGATCGTTATCGTGCTGGTGCTCATCCTGATCGGACGGCTGTAGGGCAGGAAGGGCGTCCGCGCCTGTCCGGCGATATCGGCGCACCGAGGGCGCGGCATGGATGATCGGGTTGATCAGCCCCGTCTGGCGATCGCAAGACGCGTCTGGGGGGGGCGGACCAGGTGAGCCGGATTTCGCCCTCCGTCATGAAGTCCGGTAGCACGTTGCTGTCCACCAGCACGGTCAAGTGTCAGGCCTCACGGGGCCGTCCGGCCTCACACCCCCGGCACCGTCACCCCGATCATGTCGCCGTCCCGCACGATCGCGGCGAGCTGGGCCTCATCCCAGCCCTCGGTCCCGGCGGGGCGCAACGGCAGCACCATCCAGCGATAATCCGCCGTGCTGTCCACCACGCGCAGCTTCACGCTGTCCGGCACGATCGTGCCCCACTCGCCCAGCATGCCGCGCGGATCGCGCACCGCGCGGGCCCGATAGGCGGCCGATTTGAACCAGAACGGCGGATAGCCAAGCACCGCGCGCGGGTAGCAACTGCACAGGGTGCACACCACCAGATGATGCGTCTCGGCATCGTTTTCCAGCACCCCAAGCGGCGGCAGGCCGCGCATCGGAATGCCCATCGCCTCGGCCGCAGCCGCCCCATCCCGCAGCATCAGCGCGCGATAGTCCGCATCAAGCCAGGCGCGCGCCACCATCCGCGCGCCCTGACCCGGATTGGCTGCATCGGTGAGCGCCTGACGGGAAACCAGCTCGTCCTCCGTGACGATGCCCTTCTCGCCTAGCAATTTCGTGATCGCCGCCAGCAACCGGCCGCTTTCCGCCTCGATCAGCTCCATCATCGTGCCTCCAGCCAGGATTCATAAAGCTCGACCACAATGGCATCGCCCGCATATCCCTCGCCCCACAGCGCAGGCTGATCAAACCGGACATGATACAGCGGGAGCCGTGCCGCGGGTCTGGCGAAGGCCAAATCCTCGGGATTGGGGAAATCGCCCAGATGCCGCTCCACCACGCCCATCCGCCCGCGCAGATAATGCGGCGTGCGGATATGGCAGGGGCCGCGCGTCTCCGGCCAGTCAAGCTTCACCTGCACGGGCGTTCCTGGCTGCAACATCACGCCGCCTCCAGCGCCGCGCGCAGCTCATCCGCGCTGATCACGCCACGCACCAGCAGATTATCGGCAATCGAGCGGATCCAGCGCTGATAATAGCTGAGCTGATGATAGGTCGCTTCCGGGATCGCCTCGATGCCGCGGCGCAACTCATCGACCGACATCACCTGCTTCGCCCCCAGCAACTGGCGCAGCGCGTCCACCCGCCGATCGAAATCGGTCAGTGCATGGGTGTCGGTGTCCACCGGGTCACACATGAACTTCGACACGCCGCCCATGTCGTGCTGTGCGCGCGGCACTTCCAGATCGTCCATCGCTTCCCCCTTCAGTTCACCGCCTCGTCCGGCCCGACGCCCCAGATTTCGTCGCGCCGCAGAAAGCCACGATAGCCCTGCGTCTCTGCCTCGCACCAGAGCGAAGCCGCCACACAGCCACGCAGCCGCCCCACCACTCCCACGCGCAGCACCGCCACCGCCGGCGCCGTGTCGTCTGACCGTGCGCGCAGGGTGCGGTCCGCCCCCACCACCGAGAAGCTGCGCCGGTCTGACAAGGCAATCGCGCTGATCCAGCCGCGCACCCCCTCCGGGTCGCGTACCAGGCGCCAGCCATCACGCTCCCGCTCGACCAGCACCGGCAACTCGCGACGATGATAGATCCACATCAGCTCGGCCGTGAGCTTCGGCCCCTCGCGCATGTTCACCGGATCGTTGTTGAGCGTCATGTAGCGCGGCAGGGGCTTGCGCGTGTCGGCCCCCAGCACCGGCGCCACCGGGGCTGCAGGCGGGGGGGATGGGGGGGAAGATGGGGCGGCAGTCGGCGGTGGCGCGGCGGCGACCGGCGGCGGCGCAGGTGGTGGCACCGGCCGCGTATGGCCATGCGGGGCCGGCTTCTGCGCCTTGGCGGTGCGTGGCGCCTGCACCACCGGCGTGGGTCGGGCTGGTGCAGGCTGGCTTGGTGCAGACTGGGCTTGTGCAGACTGGGCTTGTGCAGACTGGGCTTGTGCTGGCTGGGCTGGTGCGGGCTGTTGCGCCCAGGCGACCAGCGGCACCAGCACGAGGGTGCAGGCCAGCAGCGCCCTCACAGCGTGATCACCTGGCCGCGCGCGGCTTCCAGAAACGTCACGACACCCGCCACCTCGACCGTCTCGGCCAGCGCGCCCGCGATCCCGGCCACACGCAGCCCCGCTTCGCAGACGATCAGCCGGATGCCAAGCTCAATTGACGCCTCACGCAGCTCCCCCAGCGTCGCCACCCCGCGTGAAGCTGCCTGCGCCTCAAACGCGGTGAAGCCGGACAGATCAGCCAGCAGCGCCCGGCACCCGTCATTGGTGGCGAAGATCACCACCTCCCGCCCGATCGCCGCCGCCCCGGTTGCCACCACGAATGCATAATGCGCCCGCTCCGCCTCCCCCGAGATCAGCAGAACGCCGAGCGTGTCAGACATGGCAGACCGCTCCGGTGTCGCCATGCGCCGCCAGATCACGCAAGGTCGCATCCGGCCCGCAGGCCAGGCACGCCGGATCAGGCCTCAGCCGGATGGTACGGAACCGCATCGCCAGCGCGTCCCAGATCAACAGCCGTCCGGCGAGGCTCTCGCCCACGCCCATGATCTCCTTCAGCACCTCGGTCGCCTGTAACGTGCCCATCACGCCGGTGACCGCGCCCAGCACGCCCGCCTCGCCGCATGACGGCACCAGCCCCTCCGGCGGCGCCTCCGGATAGAGGCAGCGATAGCACGGCCCGCCCAGATGGGGCCGAAACACCGATAGCTGCCCCTCAAAGCGCAGCACCGCGGCCGAGGTCAGCGTCTTGCGTCCCAGCACGCAGGCATCGGACAGCAGAAACCGGGTGGCGAAATTATCGGTGCCGTCACAGATGACGTCATAGCCGGCGATCAGCCCCGCCACATTGTGCGGCGCCAGGCGCAGCCTGTGCACATCCACCACCACATCCGGATTGATCGCCCTCACACTGGCTGCGGCCGACTCTGCCTTGCCGCGCCCGAGATCATCCATGCCATGCGCGATCTGGCGCTGGAGGTTGGACAGCTCCACCGCATCGTCATCCACGATCCCGATCCGCCCAACTCCCGCCGCCGCCAGATACAGCGCCAAGGGCGAGCCCAGCCCGCCGGCCCCCACCACCAGCACCCGCGCCGCCCGCAGCTTCGCCTGGCCGGTCCCGCCCACCTCGGCGAGCAGGATGTGGCGGGAATAGCGCTGGATCTCGTCCTCGGTGAATTCCATTTGCATAACGGAGTCTTAGCGGATTTTGAGGGGGAGGAGGAGTGGGAAGGTAGGCCAGGGGCGTCACGCGCGGCGCGCATTCGCACGATGCCCCTGGCCTGCCTTCCTACTCCTCTCCCAAATCCTCCAAAGCCAACACCACGCCCGCCCGTTCCCCTTCGATCGCGTCCACCGACCGCAGCCTTCGCCCGATCGCCCGTTGCCGCACCAGGGTGGTGTCGATCCCGCGTGACAGGGTCTCCGCCTGCTTCTTGATGGCGGTCAGCGACTCGCCGAACCGTCCCCATTCCACTTTCACCGCCCCCAGCGTCTCGCCGATCTCGACCGCCTTGCGCTCGAGTTGGATCGAGGCATGACCCACGCGGAAGCTGTGCAGAAACGCCGGCAGCAGGCTTGGCCCCGCCAGCATCACATGGAACTCATGACGCAACGCCTCGATGAGGCCCGGCACGCGGGCGATCTCGGCGAACAGGCTGTCGCTGGGGAGGTAGAGGATGGCGAAATCCAAGGTGCGCGGCGTATCGATGTATTTCTCGCCGATCTTTCGCGCCTGCACCCGAATGGCCTTCTCAAGCCCCGCCCGCGCCCGCGCCTCCTCGTCCCGGTTGCCGGCCTCGTTGGCGACCACCAGGCGCGTGTAGTCCTCGGCGGGGAACTTGCTGTCGATGGCAAGCCAGGTCGGCTCCTCGCCGCGCCCCGGCACCCGCAGCGCGAACTCCACCGCCTCGGCGCTGCTCTCGCGCACCCGGAAATTCTTCTCGAACGTGCCGGCGGGCAGGATGTCCACCAACATCGCCTCAAGCTGTGCCTCCCCCCAGCCGCCGCGCGACTTCACGTTGGAGAACAGCCGCTTGAGATCGCCCACCTCGCCGGCCACGCTCTGCACCTGACCGATCGCCTGCTGCACCGCTGCGAGCTGTTCCTGGAGATTGGTGAAACTGTCGCGCAACTGCCTCTCCAGCGCCGTCTGGAGTTTTTCATCAACGGCGCGCCGAATCTCCTCAAGCTTGGCCTCGTTGCCAAGCTGCATCCGATCCAGCCGGTCCGCCACCATCGTCCGCAACCGTTCCTGCTCCTCGTTGAGGGCGCTGCGCAGGTCGGAAAGTCGCCCGGCAAAGCCTGCCATCGTGGCGTCCATCGCCACCCTTTGCGCCTCAAGCGCGTCCGTGACCTGAAGCTTGAACACATCCAGCACCGCCTGCATGCCGGCATGCCCGCCGCTCACGGTCTTTTCCACCGCCTCCAGCCGCAGCGCCTGATGCTCGCCCAGATGACGCAAGGCGCGTTCGACGGCTTCGCCGAGGGCGCGCCCGGTGCGGTCCAGCTCCTGCGACTGCGTCTGCTGCAATCCTTGCGCGGCCGTGGTGATCTCGCGACGGATTCCCTGGTCGAGCACCGCGAGGGCAGCGCGCAGCATGTCGCTCTCCAGCCGCGCCGCCCGACCCGCTTCGCCGCTGCGCGCGATTAATATTGATATCGATATAATTGCCCCAAGCGCTGCCGCGACACTGGCAACGGTTGTGATCAACATCAGCGGTAAATCTTGCATGCGGGGAACTACTTACAGATGGCATTGCCAGGATTGGCAAATCGGTAACTTTTTCAACAGATGGTCAAGGTGCGAGTCGGCCACCAGGAATTCGGGGTATATCATGAGCGTTATCGTCGGTAACCAAGGCGGTCTGCTTGGCAAACTGCTCATCGGCATGACAGTCATGTTACTGTCCCTTGCTGGTTTGGGGTGGTCGCTGACCACGGCCATCAACACCGGCACCGAAACACTGACCGCTCTGACGCAGAACACGTCTCGCATTTTCGGAACCTCCAAGGCCGCGCTCGACTTTGCCACCGAGATGCACAACGCCTTTGTATGGTTACAGCGCCCTGTTGCCGAGGAGAAAAAGGCGATCGATCAGCGACTGGACACGCTGGGCCAGTCCATCGACACCCTGGTCGCCGGCGCCCTCACGCCCAAGCGCCGAGCCGTTGTCACATCCCTGCGTGAGTCGTTCCGGACTTTCGTCACCGATTTCAACAGGACAGCCGCGACCTCGGGGCAACGCGACGCTGTGCTTGATGCATTGTCAAAACTCGGATTGGACGTGTCGGCCAATCTCGCGAAGCTGCGCTCGGATTTCGTGCTTCCTCCGGAGGACCGGGTGCTGCTCGGCGAGGCGAACGAGCAGATCACGATCATGCGTCTGCAGACGTTGCGCTACATCGCGGTCGCCGACCCCGCCACGATTGACAACGCCGCCAAGGCAGAGGCCGCCCTGCTCGAGCGACTGGATAGGCTGGCGCGGCAGTTGCCGCCGGGTGATGCCATGCGGCAGGTCGCAGCGGTGCGCGATCTTGCGGCGCGCTACCTGGCTGGCTTCGCGAAGTTCCGCGAGATGTCCACCCTTGCCAAGACAGATGCCGCAGCGATGGCTGTCGCCGGGTCCTCGCTGCTCGGTCACGCCGAAGAATTGCGGACGTTGCAAAGCGCTGCCGTCGAGACCGAGATAACCCGGCAGCTTGGCGCATTCTCCGACCAACGCACCGTGACCCTGTTGCTGCTCGCCCTCAGCGCAGCGCTGCTCACAGCCCTGCTGCTGAGCGCCCTGCTGTTCGTGGTCCGTCCGTTGCAACGTCTGGCCGGCCAGATGCGCGTCCTTGCCGAGGGCGATGACAGCGTCGATATCCAGACGAGCACGCGGCGCGACGAGATCGGCGCCATGGTCAACGCCGCCTCGGTGATGCGCGAGACGGCAAAGCGTGCCTTTCGTCTCGGCCGGGTCGTGGACGATATGCCCGTCGGGGTTATGCTGGCCGATCCGCAGAGCGGCCTGATCACTTATGCCAACAAGGCCAGCTTCGGCCTGCTGCGCCCGATGGAAGACGAGATGCCAATCAAGGTTGACGATCTGATCGGCTCGAGCGTTGACGTTTTCCACAAGAACCCCGGGCACCAGCGCGCCATCATCTCCAACCCGAACCGCCTGCCGTGGAACGCCAAGGTGAAGGTGGGAGGCCAGACGCTCGACCTCCGCATCACCGCCTTGCAGGACCGCAACGGCAAGTTCACTGGTCCCTTGCTGTCCTGGTCTGTCATCACCAAGCAGGTGCGCCTGGCCAATGATTTCGAAGAGAACGTCGCCAATGTGGTGAGCCGCCTCACCGGCGCTGCGGACGATATGCGGATCGCCGCAAATGGGCTTGCAGACACCGCCACTCTCACCGAGCGTCAATCCGCAGGCGTTTCAATCTCGGCTGGCAGCGCCGCGAGCAATGTCGCGACCGTCGCCGCAGCCGCGGAACAGCTCGCAGCCTCTGTCTCCGAGATCAGCCGTCAGGTGGCGGAAAGCTCCAGGATCGCTCAGCAGGCGGCGATCCAGGCGCAATCGACCGATGCCACGGTGGAGAGCCTCTCCACCGCCGCCACCAAGGTCGGCGGCGTGGTTCGCCTGATTCACGCGATCGCCGAGCAGACCAACCTGCTCGCCCTGAACGCCACCATCGAGGCCGCCCGCGCCGGCGAGCATGGCAAGGGCTTCGCCGTGGTGGCCAGCGAGGTGAAGAACCTTGCCAACCAGACCGCGCGCGCCACATCCGACATCAGTGAGCAGATGGCTGGCATGGGGGCGGCCACGCAGCAGGCGGTCGCTGCCATCCGCGACATCAAGGCCACCATCGACCGGATCAGCGAGATCGCCACCGGCATCGCCGCGGCTGTCGAGCAGCAGGGCGCTGCCACCGGCGAGATCGCCCGCAACGTGCAGGAGGCCTCGCGCGGCACGGAGGAGGTGACCAACAGCATGGCCACCGTCTCCGCTGCCGCCGCTGAAACTGGCAGTGCCGCCGCTCAGGTGCAGGCCGCCGCTGCCGAACTCGCCAAACAGACCGGCGTGCTGCGGAATCAGATGGGCGGCTTCCTGCAGGAAATCCGCGCTGCCTGAGGGGGGCGGCGACTGCCAGGTCTGGGTGGAGCCCAGCGTTTCCGTCCGTCCTTTGGACACTCACCTTCTGGGTATATCCCGAGCCTCCCGCGTTGGAGACTCGTGAATCTATCGTGAGTGTTCAAGTCGATGGCGGGACCAAGAACATGTCGATGTCGTCTGAAGCGACTCAGTCTTTGGCGCGATCCGCTCAGCATTATGATGGGCGGCGCGCTTATCTGGTGGGGGGCGGTATTGCCTCGCTCGCAGCTGCGGCGTTTCTCATTCGCGATGGCGATCTGATCGGCGCCAATATCACTATCATCGAGGAAAGCGCCCGGCTGGGGGGCAGTCTGGATGGCGCGGGTTCGGCCGAGCACGGCTATGTGCTGCGTGGTGGGCGCATGCTGGAGAGCAAGTATCTCTGCACCTATGCATTGTTTGACGGCATTCCGACGCTCTCCGGCGATAAATCGGTGACGGACGAGATATTTGACTGGAACAAGACGCTGAAGACGTCCTCCAAGTCTCGCCTGGTGCGCAATGGCCGTCGCGAGACGGCGCCGGCGCTGGGGCTCAGCGAGCGGCAGATATTGTCGCTGGAGCGGCTGGCGCTGGAGCCGGAGGCGCTGCTGGGCCGGCAGAGCATTGCCGAGCATTTCGACGAGGCGTTCTTCCAGACCAATTTTTGGCTGCTGTGGTGCAGCACCTTCGCGTTTCAGCCCTGGCACAGCGTGGTCGAGTTCCGGCGCTATCTGGTTCGCTTCGCCCATATGGTCTCCGGTCTCAACCGGCTGGAGGGCATCATGCGCACCACCTACAACCAGTTTGATTCCATGGTGCGGCCGTTGCACAAATGGCTCGATGCCCGTGGCGTGGTGTTCCTGATGGAGACGCAGGTGACCGATCTGCGCTTCAATGCGGAGCAGGCGGTGGACCGCATCACCACGTTGCAGCATGGCGTTGCGGGGAAGATCGAGGTTGATGTGCAGGATCTGGTGCTGGTCACTCTCGGCTCGATGACCGAGGGCTCCAGCCTGGGCGACATGAATCATCCCGCCGCGCTCGGCAGCAAGCGGCAGGGCGGCGCCTGGGCGCTGTGGGAGCGGCTCGCGCAGGAGCGGCCGGCTTTCGGCCATCCCGGCGTGTTCTGCGATCATATCGGCCAGTCGAAATGGATATCCTTCACCACCACCCTGCATTCGCCGGAATTCCTGCGCCTGGTGCGCGACTTTACCGGCAATGTGGCGGGCGAGGGCGGGCTGATCACCTTCCCGCAATCGCCGTGGCTGGCCTCCATCGTCATACCGCATCAGCCACATTTCATCGGCCAGCCGCCCGATATCAGCGTGTTCTGGGGCTATGGGCTGACGGTGGACGTGCCAGGCACCTACGTTGCCAAACCGATGTCGGCCTGCTCCGGGCGGGAGATCATGCTGGAGATCCTGGGCCATCTGCGCATGACGGCACAGGCTGACGCCGTGTTGCACGACGCGATCTGCATTCCCTGCATGATGCCGTTTGTCACCAGCCAGTTCCTGTGCCGCGGCAAGGGCGACCGGCCGGCGGTGATCCCGTCCGGCACGCGCCAGTTCGGCTTCATCGGCCAGTTCTGCGAGATGGAGGAGGATGTGGTGTTCACGGTGGAATACTCCATCCGCTCGGCGCAGGTCGCGGTTTGCAGCCTGCTCGGGCTGAAGCGGCTGCCGCCTGCGGTGTATCACGGGGCGTTTGATCCGCGCGTGCTCTACCGCGCGTTCATGGCGCTGCATGAGCTGAATTCCTGATCGGCGCGGCGTGGCTGGGTAGTTTCCGATGCTATCTGGCCGTCAGATCAGGACGGTATTGTAACGCTCCATCACGGCAGCTTCGGATCGCACGGCGCGTGATCCGGATTGCGTGGCACATCGGAGCGCGACGGCTCCGTTACGAAAGAACGCCAGCATGAAACCCAGTGACGCCGTCATCGGCGTGTTCGCCAACCATATGGCCGCCGAGGCCGCCATCAAGAAGCTGACCGGTGCGGGGTTCGCGATGCAGCATCTCAGCGTCATCGGCAAAGGCTACCATACCGAGGAGAAGGTTGTCGGCTTCTACAACACCGGGGACCGGGTCAAGTTCTGGGGCTCACGCGGCGCGTTCTGGGGTGGGCTGTGGGGCCTGTTCCTGGGTGGGGTGTTCATGATGGTGCCGGTGATCGGCAGCGTCGTGGTGCTGGGTTACCTGGCGGCTGCGGCGATCGCGGCCATTGAGGGCGCGGTCATCGTCGGCGGGCTTTCGGCGCTGGGCGGCGCGCTGGCCAGCATTGGCATCCCGCATGACAGCGTGATCGCCTACGAAACGGAGATCGCTGCTGACGGTTTCCTGGTCGCGGTGCATGGCGACGCCGCCGAGGTGAAACGTGGCCAGGAGATCCTTGGCACCACCAACGCCACCAAGGTGGCGCTGCATCAGCAGGACACGGCCGGCATTCCCGTTGCCGCGTGATCCATCAACTCTACAGAGGAACAATATCATGATGAATTTCAGGAATGCGCTGCTGGGCGCGACCATGCTGCTGGCCGTGCCGCAGATCGGCCACGCTCAGCCGGTCAATGGTGCCTATGTCGCCGGTGGCGCCGGCTTCAACATCCTTCAGAACGAACATATCCGCGCCAGTTCGCTGCCGGTGCCGATCTCCGGCGTCACGGCCAACTTCCAGACCGGCTGGGCGGCGCTCGGCAGCGTTGGCTGGGGCTTTGGCAACGGGCTGCGGCTGGAGTTCGAGGGCAGCTATCGCACCAACCATCTGCGCGGTCGCTCGGGCATCATCGCCCAGTCGAGCAGCACCGAGGACAAGGTCGGCGCGATGATGAACGCGCTGTATGACTTCAACCTTGGCGATGTCGGCGTGGATGGCTATGGCATCAGCCCGTATCTCGGCGTGGGTGCCGGCTGGGTGCAGAACAAGTGGAACAACACCACGATCCAGGACGGGCCGGGGCAGGTGCGCGTCAATGGCTCGGGCAACAACATCGCCATCCAGGGCATCGTTGGTGTTGCTTACGCCATCCCGGCTGTGCCGGGTCTTGCTGTCACGGCGGAATATCGCGTGATCGGCGTGCCGGTCGGGCAGAAATACAGCTCGGTCTACACGTCCGGCGGCACGAGCTTCGCCAGCCAGACCAAGGCACGGACCGATATGAGCCAGAGCGTGCTGCTCGGTCTGCGCTATGCTCTCAACACGCCGGCGCCGGTGGCAACTCCGGTGCTGGCCGCCGCGCCGCCCGCGACTGTGGCAGCCCCGCAGAACCTGGCGCGCTCCTATCTGCTGTTCTTTGACTGGGACAGCGCCGAACTCTCGACCCGCGCCAACCAGATCATTCTCGATGCGGCGCAAAACGCAGGGCGGGTGCGCTATACGAAGATCGACGTGCAGGGCCACGCCGATCTCACCGGTCCGCATCCCTACAATGTCGGATTGTCGCTGCGCCGCGCCAATGCCGTCGCCGTCGAGCTTGTGAAGGATGGCGTGCCGGAAACCGCCATCGTCGTTACCGCGCTCGGCGACACCCGGCCGCTGGTGAAGACCGAACCCGGCGTCCGTGAGCCGCAGAACCGTCGGGTCGAGATCATCATCAACTGAGGGGTGGGCGGTCAGGACGCAAGCAAGCGCTGGGCGGAACCCAGCGCTTGCTTGCGTCCTGACCGCTCATCTCACAGCCGCAGGTGCCCTTGACACAATGACTCCGTGGCTCCCGTTCACCTGGATTGCGGCCACCCGGTTTTTGCGCGAGGGGCGGTTGCAGACGATGTTCATCATCAGTGGCATTGCCATTGGTGTGGGCGTGATTGTGTTCATGTCGGCGTTGTTGACCGGGTTGCAGGCCAATTTCGTCAAGCGGGTGCTGACCTCTCAGCCGCAGATCCAGTTGATTCCGCCTGATCAGATCGCGCGGCCGCTGCGATTGGGTGAGGGCGGGGTTGAGCTGTCGCATGTGCAGCGGCCCAGTCAGCGTGTGGTCTCGATTGATCAATGGCCCAAGATCCGCGACCGGATGCTGGCGCTGCCCGGGGTGGTGGTGGTGTCGCCGACCATGGCGGGCTCGGCGCTGGCGGTGCGGGGGGCGGCGAGCCGGTCCATCTCCATCGCGGGCGTTGATCCGGCGACGTATTTTCGGATTGTTCGGGTGCCGGATTATATCGTGGCGGGGTCGGCGCGGCTGACCAATGAGGACATCATCATCGGCACCCAGCTTGGCATCGATCTGGGGGCTGTGGTCGGTGATCGGATCAGCGTGGTGGCGGCCAGCGGGGTGTCGGTGGTGCTGACCATCACCGGCATCATGGATCTGGGCAGCAAGGGCGCCAATGGGCGGACGACGTTTGTCGCCTTGCGGGTGGCGCAGTCGCTGATGGGGGTGATCGGCGGGGTGACGACGATCGACATGACGGTGACTGACATCTACGCCGCCGAGGCGATGGCCAGGCAGATCCAGGCCTCCAACCATGTGCAGGCCGATAGCTGGATTGCCACCAATGCGCAGTTCTTCACCGCGGTGCAGGCGCAGCAGACCTCCAACACCATCATTCGGCTGTTCGTGGCGTTGTCCGTTGCGTTCGGAATCGCCGCGGTGCTGGTGGTGTCGGTGATCCAGCGGTCACGCGATATCGGGATTTTGCGGGCGATGGGCAGTTCGCGGCGCCAGGTGTTGCTGGTGTTTCTCATTCAGGGCGCGCTGCTGGGGTTCGTCGGCTCGCTGGTGGGCGCGGCGATGGGGACGATCGGGCTTTATTACCTGCACGGGGCGCTGCATGAGCCGGATGGCAGCGAGTTGTTTCCGCTGGTGCTGGAGCGCAGCATGTATGTCTCCACGGTGCTGCTGGCGACGATCACCGGCCTGCTGGCGGCCACGGCGCCGGCGCTGCGGGCGGCGAGCCTTGACCCGGTGGAGGCGATCCGTGGCTGACCAGGTGCTGCGGCTCGAACATGTGTGCAAGGTCTACAACAAGGGCGAGCCCTCGGAAGTGGAGGTGCTGCATGACATCGATCTGGTGCTCGACCAGGGCGAGTTCCTGGCGCTGATCGGTCCGTCCGGCTCGGGCAAGAGCACGATGCTGAACATCATCGGATTGCTGGACCGGCCGAGTTCGGGGGCGCTGATCATCAAGGGCGAGGACACGGCAAAGCTGGATGATGCGGCGATCACGGCGCTGCGGGCGCACACGATCGGCTTCGTGTTCCAGGACCATCATCTGATTTCGGCCTTCACGGCGCTGGAGAATGTCGAGATGCCGATGCTGGTGGCGCGCGGTTTTCCGTCGGCTGAGATCACCGCCAAGGCGCAGGGGCTGATGGAGAAGGTTGGGCTGTCGGCGGTTGCCCACCACATGGCGACCAACATGTCCGGCGGGCAGCAGCAGCGTGTGGCGATCGCCCGGGCGCTGGCGATGGACCCGGCTTTGGTGCTGGCCGACGAGCCGACCGGCAATCTGGACACCAAATCAGCGGACAGCGTGTTCGAGCTGATGCGCAAGGTGAACCAGGATCTCGGCACCAGTTTCCTCATCGTCACCCATAACCTTGATCTGGCGAAGCGATGTGACCGGGTGATCGAGGTGGTTGATGGTCGATTGGTCACTTGAGAGAGGACCGAATGCGTTCTGGGCGGTGAGTAATTTCCGATAATATGTGGTCGAGTTTTTGCGATCTATATTTCGTAACACTCGAACAGGAATTTTCTCATGAACCTTCGTATTCTTCTGGCCACGACCTGCCTCGCCATTGCCTCGCTCGGTGTGGCGCACGCCGAATCGGTCGCTGATCTCAACCGCGATTCCGACCAGGCGATCCGCATGCTGGTGAACAGCAACCCGACCGCGGCCGTGGTGGCGCAGAAGGCGCATGGCATTCTGGTGTTTCCGAGCATCATCAAGGCCGGGCTGATCTTCGGCGGCGCTTATGGCGAGGGTGAGATGAAGCATGGCGCGGTGGTGGATGGTTACTACAACTCCTTCACCGGCTCCTGGGGGTTGCAGGCGGGCGCGCAGTCCTATGGCTATGTCGTGTTCCTGATGAACGACAAGGCGATCGACTATGTCCGTGAATCGCATGGCTGGGAGATCGGCGTCGGCCCCACGGTGGTGCTGGTGAATGAGGGCGTGGCGAAGAACCTGTCCACCACCACGCTGCAGGATGACGCCTATGCCTTCATCTTCGATCAGAAGGGGTTGATGGCCGGCATCAGCATTGAAGGCACCAAGATCAGCCGCATCAAGACGCCGTGATCTCGCGCCGGGGCCCCGTTGTTGCAGCCGTGCTGGGGCATGGCTGGCTGATCGCCTGCGTCGTGGCCGTGGGTGGGTTGGCCTATTGGCAAGGCGGGAAGCTGCTGCTGGGGCCGAACGTGGTGGCCGACCGTGTGGTGCGCGGCGACGTGATCGAGACGGTCGTCGCCACCGGGCGGGTGCAGACACCCTATCGGGTGGAGATCCAGAGCCAGATCACTGGCACCGTCGCTGCGGTTGAGGTCGATGAAGGGCAGCGTGTTGCCAAGGGGCAAAGGCTGGTCTCCCTGGAATCCGGCGAGATGAAGAGTGCCGTCGTTCAGGCGCAGGGTGCGGTGGCGCAGGCAGAGGCGCATATGCGTCAGCTCACCGAACTGACGCTGCCCTCCGCCCGGCAGGCGCTGGCGCAGGCGCAGGCGACGCAGATCAACGCGCAGAAGGCCTATAACCGGGCTGCAAGCCTCGCCCGCACCGGCGATGAGACGCGCGTGGTGCTCGACGCCGCGAGGCGCGATCTGGATATGGCGGGTGCTGATATCCGCACCTATGGGCTGCAGATCCACACCGCGAGCCCGGGCGGGGCGGATTACGTGACCGGTCAGACCCAGCTCGATCAGGCGCGCGCCGGTCTGGTCAGTGCTGCGGCACGTCTCGGCTATGCCGCCATCGCTGCGCCGCGCGCCGGCGTGCTGATCGCGCGCAGCGTGGAGAACGGCACGGTGGTGACGCCCGGAACAGCGCTGCTCGTTCTGGCGCCGGACGGGCAGGTGCAGCTTCTGCTGTCAATTGATGAGCGCAATCTCGGCAAGCTGGCGCTGGCGCAGACCGCGATCGCCTCGGCGGACGCCTACGCCGACCAGCGTTTCACCGCCACGCTCTCCTATATCAATCCTGGCGTGGACGTCACCAAGGCGTCGGTTGAGGTGAAGCTCGATGTCACCAACCCGCCGGCCTATCTGCGGCAGGACATGACCGTCTCGGTGGATATCGATGTCGGTGAAAGCAAGGGCGCGCTGCTGCTGCCGAGCCGCTCGGTGAACGACCAACTCACCAAGGCGCCCTGGGTGCTGCGGGTGAAGGATGGACGCGCGGTGCGGCAGGCGGTGACGATCGGCTTGCAGGACAGCCGGCAGGTGGAGATCAGGCAGGGTGTCGCGGAGGGGGATCTGGTGATCCCGGCCAGCGCCGCGATCTCGCCTGGCGGCCGGGTGCGGGCGGTGGTCGCGGGGGGGTGAAGCAGCCCGGCGCTTGCTTCCTTCCTCCTCCCCAGCGCAGTAATGTGCCGGCGCGACCTGGGAACACAGCATGAACGACCTCTTCAAGACGGATGCCGCCGCCACGCAGTACTCTGCCAAGGACATTGAGGTCCTGGAGGGTCTGGAGCCGGTGCGGCGCAGGCCGGGCATGTATATCGGCGGCACGGATGAGGGCGCGCTGCATCATCTGGCGGCCGAAATCATCGACAACGCGATGGATGAGGCGGTGGCGGGGCACGCCAATCTCATCGAGGTGACGCTTGCGGCCGGCAATCTGCTGACGGTGCGTGACAATGGGCGCGGCATTCCCGTCGATGCGCATCCCAAGTTCCAGCATCTCTCAGCGTTGGAGGTGATTTTCACCACCTTGCATTCCGGCGGCAAATTCTCCGGCAAGGCGTATGAGACCTCCGGCGGTCTGCACGGCGTCGGCAGTTCGGTGGTGAATGCGCTGTCTGAGACGCTGGAGGTGGAGGTGGCGCGGGACCGGGTGCTGTGGCGCCAGCTTTATGCGCGCGGCGTGCCGCAGACCAAGCTGGAACAGGTCGGCGCGGTGCAGAACCGACGCGGCACGCAGATTCGCTTCAAGCCGGATGACCAGATTTTTGGCGAGCTGCGCTTCAGCGCCACAAGGCTGTATCGGCTGTGCCGCTCCAAGGCCTATCTGTTCCGCGGTGTGCGCATTCGCTGGGCCTGCGATCCGTTGCTGGTCGAAGGCACCGAGACGCCGAGCGAGGCGGAGTTGCATTTCCCTGGCGGGTTGCGCGACAGCCTTGAAGCGGAGCTGGGCGGCGCCACGCCGGTCGTGCCGTTGTGGTCAGGCGAGGCGGAGCTGCCGACGGCCGCGGATGGCAGCCGCACCGGCAGGCTGGAGTGGGCGATGGCCTGGCTGGACGACGGCGAGCCGGCGATGGTCAGCTATTGCAACACCGTGCCGACGCCACAGGGCGGCACCCATGAGGCGGGGTTTCGTGCCGCCCTGCTGAAAGGCCTGCGCGCGTGGGGTGAGCAGCGCGGCAACAAGCGCGCCGCCACCGTCACGGCTGAGGATGTGATGAGCCCGATGGCCGCCAAGCTCTCGGTGTTCATCCGGGAGCCGCAATTCCAGGGCCAGACCAAGGAGAAGCTGACCTCGGCCGAGGCGACCCGGCTGGTGGAGGGCGCGCTGCGCGACCGGTTCGATCATTTCCTCGGCTCGTCCCCGCCGCAGGCCGATGCGCTGCTCGCCTTCGTCATCGAGCGCGCCGAGGAGCGGCTGCGGCGCAAGGAGCTGAAGGACACGCCGCGCAAATCCGCCACGCGCCGCCTGCGCCTGCCTGGCAAGCTCGCCGATTGCACGCTGGAGGACGCCTCGCGCACCGAAATCTTCCTCGTCGAGGGTGACAGCGCCGGCGGCTCGGCCAAGCAGGCGCGCGATCGCGCCACCCAGGCGGTGCTGCCGCTGCGGGGCAAGATCCTCAACGTTGCCAGCGCCAGCACTGAGAAGCTGCGGCAGAACCAGGAGTTGAAGGACCTCATCGAGGCGCTGGGCTGCGGCGTGGGTGACCGGTTCGACCGCACCAGGCTCCGTTATGGCCGCGTCATCATCATGACCGACGCCGATGTGGATGGTGCCCATATCGCCTCGCTGCTGATGACCTTCTTCTACCGCGAACTGCCGCAGCTCATCGTGCACGGCCATGTCTATCTCGCCCAGCCGCCGCTGTACCGGCTCACCCAGGGTGCCAAATCGGTCTACGCCATGAACGATGCCGATCGTGAGGCGCGGATGAAGCTGTTCCGTGGCAGTCAGAAGGTGGATGTCAGCCGCTTCAAGGGCCTGGGCGAGATGCCGCCGGCCGCGTTGAAGGAGACCACCATGGACGCCAAACGCCGCACCTTGCTGAAAGTGGTGAACGCTGATTGTGACCATCGAGAGGCCGCAACCCTGGTGGAAAGCCTCATGGGGCGCAAACCAGAACTGCGCTTCCAGTTCATCCAGGACCGGGCGCAGACGGTGGAGGAGTTGGATATTTAGAGCGTGGCCGCCGCCGACAGGCGCGGCGGCCACGGTCAAGCTCTTTGTTGTGTCGCGTGATTCACGCCTCCGGTTGATTCAACCTGCTGCGATCACGGTTTAAGCCGCCATCTTGTCCTGTGTGCCGAACAGGAACGCCAGATCGTCCTGATCGATGGCGCCGGCGATTTTGAGGTCTTCGTCGTCTTCGCCGCCAAGGGCGATATTGGCGAGTTCGGATTTGCGGCGTTGCAATTCGACGATTCGGTCTTCGACGGTGTCGGCGGCGATGAGTTTGTAGACGAAGACGGATTTCGTCTGGCCGATGCGGTGGGCGCGGTCAGACGCTTGGTCTTCGGCGGCGGGGTTCCACCAGGGGTCGTAATGGATGACGGTGTCGGCCGAGGTGAGGTTGAGGCCGCGGCCGCCGGCCTTGAGGCTGATGAGGAAGAGCGGGACTTCGCCGGCCTCAAACGCGCGGACCGGTTCGGCGCGGTCGCGGGTGTCGCCGCGCAGCTCGACATAGCCGATCTTGGCTTCGGCGAGGCGGAGCTTGATGAGGTCGAGCATCGAGGTGAACTGCGAGAAGAGCAGGATGCGGCGGCCTTCGCGGAACATTTCGGTCATCATTTCCATCAGCCCGTCGAGCTTGCTGGAGGTGGCGACCTTGCGGGCGGATTCGAGTTTGACGAGGCGGGGGTCGCAGCAGACCTGGCGGAGTTTGAGCAGGGCATCGAGCACGACGATGCGGCTTTGGGCGGCGGAGAGGGTGGCGATCTGTTCGCGGACCTGCTCGTGCAGCATGCCGCGAATGGTTTCGTAGAGTTCGCGCTGCTCGGGGGCGAGGTCGATGCGGCGGAGGATGGTGTGGCGCGGCGGCAGGTCGGTGGCGACCTCGGATTTGGTGCGCCGCATGAGGAAGGGGCGGATGCGGCGGATGAGCTGGCCGCGGCGGATCGGGTCGTTGGCTTTTTCGATCGGGTTGCGGAAGCGCTTGGCGAAGGTTTTGCGGTCGCCCAGCAGGCCGGGCATGAGGAAGGCGAATTCGCTCCAGAGCTCCTGGAGGTTGTTCTCGATCGGCGTGCCGGAGAGGCAGAGGCGGTGGCGGGTGTCGAGCCGGCAGACGGCGCGGGTGACCTTGGCGTCGGGGCTTTTGATGATCTGGGCCTCGTCGAGCACCACCAGATGCCAGGCGAGGCGGGCCATGGCTTCGATGTCGCGGGTGAGCACGGTGTAGGTGGTGATCACCACGTTGGTGTCGCCCAGGGTCTCGCGCAAGGCGTGACGGTCCAGGCCGTGCAGGACGGCGAAGCTGAGATGGGGGGCGAATTTGGCGAGCTCGGCGGTCCAGTTGGCGACGAGCGAGGTGGGGACGACGATGAGGGCGGGGCGGTCGAGCCTGCCGTCCTGATGTTCGATGCAGATATGGGCGATGGTCTGGGCGGTTTTGCCAAGGCCCATGTCGTCGGCGAGGAAGCCGCCGAGGTCGTGGGCGCGCAGATGCTGGAGCCAGTCGACGCCTTGCTGCTGATAGGGGCGCAGCGTGGCCTTGAAGGCGTCGGGCAGGGTGGCGTGGGGGATGTCGGTCTCGCCGCGGTAGCGATTGGCGTAGGCCTCGATGGCGGCGGCGTTTTCGTAGCGGGTGAGCAGGAGCTGTTCGAGATCGACGACGCTTGCGACCTCGGCGCGGTCGAGCAGCAGGGCGTCGTCGGGCGTGCGGCTGGCGGCTTCGATGAGGTCGCCGAGGACGGCGAGGAGGCGGCCGATGCGCTCGGCGGGGAGGCGGAGGATGCGGCCATCGTCGAGGCTGGTGATGATTTCGCCGTCGATGATCTGGGCCTGGGAGAGGCCGCCCTGGTCGAGCAGGCGTTGCAGGATGGGGAGCAACGGGACGCGGCGGCCGTCGATCTCGATGCCGAAATCCAGTTCGAAGCGGCCGGATGTGGCGTCGGCCACGGTCATGTCGATGATGCCGACATTTTCGACCTGGCGGGGGCCGATCTCGCCTTCGATGCGGCTGGTCCAGCCTTCGGCGAGGAGTTCGGGGACGCGGCGGCTGAGGAAGATCTGCCAGCGCTCGGCTGAGTCGCGGCCGCGGAAGACGAAGGCGGTGCGGCCTTTGGCGCTGCCGCTGTCGGCGACGCGCATCTGGTTGAAGCCTTCGACGCGGAGGATTTCGAGGGCGGCGGCCTCGGCCTCGCGGTCGCGGCGCAGATATCCGGCGTCAGCGCCGCGCGCCATGCCGCTCGCGGGCACGAACTGGCGCTCGTCATCGGCGGCGGCGAGGGTGCCGGCGTAGTCGAAATCCAGGCACAGCGCGTCAATCTCCACGAGGCGCCCCTGTTCGTCGGGTGCATCGACGCGGCGCAGTCGGAGGACAGGGGTCATGCGGCGTTCATGGATGACCGGATCTGCGCTGATGGCGGGCAGGGTGGAGACGCCCTTGCCGGCGCGGGGGCGGCCGGTGAAGGCGGGTTTGGCTGGTTCGCGTTGTCCGGGCAGGCGCTGGCCGGGGCGGGGTTTGATCACGCCGGTGGGGGGGCGGAGGCGGATGCGGCCGGTGGCGCCGGTGGTGGCGTCGATGAACCACAGCCCGTCCTTGCCCAGCACGACGGCTGAGCCGGTGGGCAGGTTGGGGGGGACGTTGGAGGGGAAGACGCGGTCCTCGCTTTGCTTCAGCGGCCTGTTGGCGCCTTGGAGGCGGGCATTGCCGAGGCGGCGCAGCAGGTCGAGCAGAGCGGGGACCTGGTCGGTGGCGACCTGGGCGACGGGCTCGTCGCCGCCGCCGAGCAGGCGGGCGAGGAGGCGGGTGGTGTCGTTGCTGCCGGGGAGGGCGAGGAGCTGCTGGGGGGTGGTTGCGGCACGGGCGCCGCTGCGTTCGCCGACGAGGAAGGCTGCGACCTTGATGGCCTGCTGGCTGGGGACGGGGATGACGCTGAATTGCAGTTGCTGGCGCTCGCCGGGCTCTGGGAGCGTCCCCGGGGGGGCGGATTTGGGGGCTGTCGGCGACGAATCGGGTCGTGCCGCCGGGCGGGAGGGGGCGCGCAGGCTGGGGAAGCGGTCCAGCGCCGCGAGGCCGGCTGCGGCCATGTGGGCGCAGGCGGGGGTGGCGCAGGTGCAGGTGCCGCGCAGCAAGGTGCGTCCGCCTGTCACCTTGGCTGCCAGACGCAGGCTGTGGCTCTGGCCGAGATGTTCGACGGTTGCGGTGAATGCGTCGTCCTGCAGGGCGACATCAACGGTGCCGAGCAGCACCAAGGTGCGGCCCCGTGTGAGGATTCGCGGCTCGAACTGGCTGGCGAGATCATCTGGCGAGAACGGCGTCAGCATCAGGGACATGCGGCCTTTGGCTTCAGGGGCACGAAGAGGTGCTGAGGGGTTCTAGCGCGCATCGTGGGGTGGAGACGAGCTTCGCAATCGCACAACCGTCCTGCGTTGGGTGCGCCGGAGGGTTTCTACTTTCGCGAGACTGCCCGGGCGATCATATGACATCGTTACGCCATCATGGGTGGTAGATTGCAGCAACGTCAGGCGGCGTATTTGTAAAAAAACCCTATGTGATATTTCTCCGACTCGGAGTATTATAAGGCTCCATGAACAAGAACGAAGCCATGACCAACACACCTACCGCGAACGAGCTTCTGCTGCTGACGTCTGAGGTCGTCTCCGCCTATGTCTCCAACAACCGGATCGAGGCGAGCGGCTTAGTTTCGCTGATTCAACAGGTTCACAAGACACTGTCTGAAGTCGGCACCGTTGCCGAGCCGGTGGCGGACAAGCTGGTACCGGCTGTACCGATCAAGAAATCGGTGTTTCCGGGCTATATCATCTGCCTGGAGGACGGCAAGAAGCTGAAGATGCTGAAGCGGCATCTGGCGACGTCCTATGACATGACGCCGGAGCAATATCGTGAGCGCTGGGGTCTGGCGCATGATTACCCGATGGTGGCACCGGAATATGCCAGCCGTCGCTCTGAGCTCGCAAAGAGCATCGGGCTTGGGCGCAAGCCGAGCGTGATCGAGGAAATGGGCGAGACGCATCAGGTTGCGCCGGCTGAGGCGGTGGCGGCTGATCCGGTGGTGATCGACGTCGTGGCGGCGGAGCCGGCCGAGGTGGCTGCGCCGAAGAAGCGTGGCCGGAAGCCGAAGGTTGTGGCTGAGTGATCTGCCCGATCTGGGGTGGTTTCTGATGCAGCAAGGCGCCGTGCCGAGAGGCCGGCGCCTTTTGCATGTCGTTTGTAACAGCGGTGCCGGCGTCAGCCGGCGGATTTCGCCTTGATGGTGTCCACCATGGCACCGACATTATGCATGCGCTCGATCTCGCGGGTGTCGAGATGGATGCCGAACAGAGTCTCCACGGCGACGATGATGCTGATGTGGTTGAAGCTGTCCCAGCCGTCGATATCGGAAGCCGTTGTGGTCGGTGTCAGGACAATTTCGTCGTCAGAGAAAAGATCGCGGAACAGTTCAGTCAACTTGGTGTAGACAACGTCGTCCTGCATTGTGGAGGGCTCCGGAACAAGGCGTGATTTGATGTCCTTGCTTTATCGTGTCGTGTGGCACGCTGGGTCAAGGAGAATGCTGCGCTGCGTCATATTATGCGCCGGCGCTGCTTCGCCTGCTCCAAGAGATCGAGTACATTCGTGTTGTCAGGCTGGATGGCGAGAGCCTGCTGGAGGTCTGCGATCTCCATGTCCGGCTGTCGGGCGCGACCATGCAGGGTTGCGCGCTGGATGAGGAGATGGGCGTTGCCTGGCTC
>Ga0114959_10001299_pt1 | contig 22019 bp, 10 predicted proteins | sample C_130625_EF_Meta_FD_87317 | JGI IMG/M metagenome (GOLD analysis project Ga0114959, IMG submission 87317) | Freshwater microbial communities from Lake Croche, Canada to study carbon cycling - C_130625_EF_MetaG | ecosystem: Environmental > Aquatic > Freshwater > Lake | place: Lake Croche, Canada... | reverse complement strand
ATGCATCTGCAACGGCTATTTATGGTTCACGTGGGGCAAACGGTGTTGTTCAAATCACGACAAAAAGCGGCAAATCGGGTAAAAACGTAATCACCTACGAAGTTAGTTTTACTCAACAAACCATTCAAAAAAAATTGGATTTGATGAATGGAGCTGAATTTTTGGATTTTGCAAAAAAATATTACGTCAATTCAAATTTAGCGGTACCCGCTGAGGTAACAAATGCTCAAAATGCGAATACCGATTGGCAAGAACTCGTGACGAGAAAGGCTTTGCAGCAGAACCATACATTGAGCTTTTCAGGCGGAACGGATAAAACACAATATTACGTTTCAGCCAATTTTTTGACCCAACCCGGTATCATATTAGCAACTGATTTTTTCCGAGGATCTTTACGGTTCAACTTAAATACTCAAATAAATTCAAGCGTAAGCCTCCGCACCTACATGATGGCTTCCAAAATGGAATCGAACGGTTTTTCTCCTTCGGATAACTCGCCAACCCGTTGGCGTGGTAAAAATGGTGTTGGTGCCATGGTGCTAGCATCTCCGACTGTTCCTGCCTACAATCAAGATGGAACTTATGGCAATGCAAGACCCTTTTCTTTTAGTGCTAATGATACAGAAAACCCCCTGGCATTTACCAAAGAGACGGTGGATAGAAATATTGTCACCCGCTTTCAAGGGGGTATGGATTTCAACGTAAAAATTGCCGAAGGTTTGACGAATACTGCCAGAATAGGCGGTGACAATTACGCTGCACGAGCAGATTTGTACTTCCCAATTGTATTAGCGCAATTAAGTTCAGGGGTGGGCATAGGTCAATTACAAACAACCAATTCGTTGAGTTTGGTTGCAGAAGATTTTTTAGAATACAAAAAAAGATTTGGCAATTTTGGTTTTGAAGGAGTGGCTGGTGCGTCCGTTCAAACGGCACAACAAGATATTATTCAATTATCAGGCTCAAAATACATCAATGATGACTTAAAAAACTATAATTTTTCAGCAGCAAGCAGTGTGACAAAACCGGTAACGGATATTATAAAAACCAATTTTGCGTCTGTTATCAGCCGTTTACGTTTAGATTATAGAGACCGTTATTTATTCTCGGCAAGTATTCGACAAGACGGTTCTTCCGTTTTTAGTAAAAATAATAAATATGGTATTTTTCCCTCACTGGGTTTTGCGTGGCGGACCTCGGAAGAGTCTTTTATTAAAGACATTACCGCTATTTCAAATTTGAAAATCAGAGGTAGTTGGGGACAAGCGGGCAATCCGGCGATTTCGCCGTATCAGTCGCTTTTAGTCGGTAATATCATCAATACAGCCCAAACGGCGGGTTCTGGTGTAGCAGTTGGTTTGTCACCAACATTGCCTAACGACAATTTGACTTGGGAAACAACAACCCAAACCAACTTTGGTTTGGATCTTGGAGCAATCAATGACAGATACCGTATGACCATGGATTTTTATGTAAAAAACACGTCTTCTCTCTTGGCAACGGTTCAATTGGCGCCTTCTACGGGATATAACACGATTATCGACAATGTAGGTGCGGTTGAAAATAAAGGTTTTGAATTAGACCTTGGTGCAGATATATTGTCCAAACCTAATCTACGTTGGTCAGTTGATGCCAATTTATCGATTAACAAAAACAAGGTGGTTGCCACTAAGAACAATATACCGTTTAGTTCAGGTAATTCAAGAGTTACACCAGGCGACCCACTTTCCGCATTTTACGGACTAAAAAGAAAAGGTGTTGATAATAAAGGAGAAATGGCTTTTGAAGACATCAATGGTGATGGCATCATTGACGGCAGAGACAATCAATATCTGGGAAGCCCTTATCCGATTTATACGGTTGGCATCACGAACAGCCTAAGCTACAAACAATTCAGTTTCTTAATGACATGGTCGAGCGTTCAAGGCAATACGATTGATAATCAGTTGTTATACCTGTTGGCATCCCCCCTGCCTACTTATAACAAATCAAGGGACGTTTATAATTATTACCCTAACCCTAAAGCCGCTGATATTCATAGAAATTCCGATGTTTTTCTTGAAGATGGCTCCTATGTTCGCTTGCGTAATATACGATTGGACTATAAAATTCCATTCAAATCCAATAAGATTTTCAAATCAGCCAATGTTTATATATCAGGTCAAAATTTGATTACCTTAACAAATTATAAGGGATATGACCCCGAAGTCAATGTGTTCAGTGGCAATTCTTTGCAACAAGGTGTTGATAATGGTGCATACCCTGGCGTGAAAACAATAACTGCCGGATTTTCAATTAGTTTCTAATTTTAAAAAAACAGTTTCAAACACACCTACAAGCATATTGGGGAAATTTGAGGCTTATTTTCTGACTTTTTAAATCAAATTTTAAAATGAAAAATTTTAAATCAATGTATATCGTAGTCATCTTGTTGGTGTCTATGACAAGCTGCAAAGAATTTTTAGAGGAAATTCCACCGGCTAAATACCAAATTGCGACCCTAAACAAGCCATTGCTCGATGCGTTTGTGGTCGGTGCCTATGAGCCGCTTTCTCGCTCACGTGGCAGACTTTGGGAGTCCACTTTAACCCGTGATATTGAGGGTTGTGCAGAATATGCTCAATTGGCTGTGGGTACAGGAACAAATTATATGAACTATAATTTTGAACCTGTAAGGAATGAGAATGCGCCACGTTGGACAACTTTTTATGAAGCGATTGGCAAAGCAAACCTGATCATCAAAACAATTGAGGACGATAAATCACTGTCAGATGCCGATAAAGCACCGTTTAAAGGCGATGCTTATTTTATCCGGGCGACTTGTTATTGGTGGTTAGTTCGAATGTTTGGGGCAGTGCCATTTCGGGTAAAACCGATCGAAAACTCTGAAAATACTGCCCTTGCTTTATCTGAACCCAAAGTTATCATTGATCAGCTTATCAAGGATTTGAATTATTGTGAAGCAAATCTACCCGTAAAAGTGCCTGAGGCAAGCACCGGCAGGGCCACGCAAGGCGCAGCTAAAATGATGTTAGCAGAAATTTATCTTTGGAATAGTGACTTTGCCAATGCCCGCCTCAAAGCCAAAGAGGTGATTGATAACAAGGTCAAATACGGCTATGAATTGGTGAAATCATTGGAAACGCTTTATTCGCCTTCTTCACCCACCAATTCAGAAGAAATATTTGCCATTAAATTTTCTCAACAAAAAGCATTGGGCTCATTTTTACCAACCTACGCTTTTGAACTTAGAGCTTTGGATGCTGGTCTTGCAGCTCGTGGTATTTCAGCTATTATGTGTAGAAATGCCCCTTTAATTCAATCATGGGACAAAAAGGATTTGCGAAGAAATTGGAATTTGATTGATACGATTACAATCAAAGGTGTTAAGGTACGAGCTAATCTAATTCCAAGTTCAGCCTATATGTTTGGTAAATTCCGTGACGGTGCAGCACCAGAGGAGACGGCGGCGGGCAATGATTTCTATTTATATCGCTACGCAGAAGCACTTTTGATATTTGCAGAATGTGAAAACAAATTGAATGGACCAACAGCGGCGGCTTATGATGCCGTGAATCAAATAAGAAGAAGAGCTTATGGCGGTGAACTCACAAAAGCCAATCCAATTGCTGATTTTCCAGCTAATTTGACTAAAGAAAAATTCGATGATTTAATTTTTCAAGAACGTGGTTATGAGTTTATTTACGAATGTAAACGTTGGTGGGATATGATACGTACGGGAAGAGCGGACGCCTTAGCAAAAGCGGCTGGGAAAACACCAACTGGAGGTAACATTAATCGTTTTACGTTCTATATCCCAGATGTAGAATTAATAAACAATCCTTTAATAAAATAGTCAGTTTTATTTCTAACATTGATATGGTTCTTCAATTCAATTTATTGAAGAACCATAAATTCAAATCTTCAAAATGAATAAATTTTTGATTAAAAATGTTTTAGTATTTTGCCTATTGGCAACCATTTCAAGGGCTCAAACTAGTGGTAAACCAACGCCAAACGTTTTGTTAATAATCGTAGATGATTTGAATACCTCTCTTGGATGTTATGGTAAAAAAGAAGTATTTTCGCCTAACATTGACCGTTTGGCTGCTAAAGGAGTACGTTTTGACAGAGCCTATTGTCAATATCCATTATGTAATCCGAGTAGGGCGTCATTTTTAAGTGGTCGCCGACCCGAAACTACGGGTATTTACGTTTTGAATCTACCTGCTCGTACCGCACTTCCGAATGCAGTAATGTTACCCCAATATTTTCGCCAAAAAGGCTACTTTACCGCAGGTGCTGGTAAAGTTTTCCATAATCCCAAAATGAGCGATGCCGCTTCTTGGGATTTTTACGAAGACAATCCAAGCCAAGACCCAGAAGAAAAAAATGCCGTGGATACTCGCCAAGGTGGAGGAGACGGCAAACCTAGTGCTTTGGCACTGTCATCGGATGGTTCCAAAACCCGTGACGGATACAATACCCAAACTATTTTAAAGTTAATTAGAGAAAAAACAAATGAGAAAAAGCCCTTCTTTTTAGCCGCAGGGTTTCATAAACCACATTTGCCTTGGACAGCCCCAAAGCGTTTTTTTGATTTATATTCAAAAGAGAAAATTACGATTCCAAAAGAACCTAAGATGAAGAATGTTCCAACGGTTGCGCTTCAAACTGAGCTTTCAGGATTTTCTCAACCAAACCGAAAAGAAGCGATTCAAGGTTATTATGCTTGTATTTCATTTACCGATTCACAAATTGGGCTTTTATTAGATGAAATGGATAAACTTTCTTTGTGGGAAAACACGCTTGTCGTTTTGGTGGGCGATAACGGTTTTCACCTAGGTGACCATGATGGTCTATGGGCAAAACTAAGTCAATTTGACGCTTCTACCCATGTACCAATGATTATGGCAGGAGCTGGAATTCCAAAAGGAAAGGTTTTGTCTTCACCCGTCGAACTTTTAGATGTTTATCCAACATTGGTGGAATTAAGTGGCGGAGGTTTGAAACCAGAATTAGAAGGAAAAAGTCTGGTTCCTTTCTTTTCAGGAAAAAAACAGATTACAATCCCAGCTAAAAGTATGGTTTTTCATTACGATAGCACTATGAACGTTGATATCTTAGGTAGAACGGTAATTGACAAAAAGTGGAGATATACAGAATGGGACAAGGGTGAAAAGGGGAAAGAACTTTACATTCATGCCTCAGATCCTAAAGAATATATCAACCAGATAAATATTGCTTCAAATATTGGTTTTGTTAAAAGGGGGCAATCTATTCTTAAAAACAGCAAATCACCTATACCCGGAGAGGCCAATAGACCAAGAGCATTGTTAAGGCCTGGAATGAAATCAAATTAAAACCCAATTTTAACAATGAATAACTTTTTCAAAATCAATTTATTTTTCTTTCTTCTGAATCTTTCCTTAGAAAGCACGGGGCAAATTAAAACGGAAATTTCCGTGTATGCAACGAATAACCAAATTGAGTTGAGGGCTACTTTTCCAAGGGAAATTAAGAAAGTTTATGTAAAAATAAAGTCAGATAGGAATAATAGAATAACAAAAATTACTGACATTTCACCAAAAAACCCTGACTCAAGTACCGTTATTCCAAGTCCCAGACCCAATAAAGAGATATGGTATCCAGTGGTAGATTTAAGATTGCAAAATGGCGTAAAACCCGTTGTTCAATTGAATGAAAAGCCCACCTTATGGGCATGGAATCAACATTTCCACAAAACGATTTACCCAAATGAACAAATACTCTACTTGGCACCACATCTTTTAGAAGATTGGGAAAACTCATTGTATGTGGAGCCCGCCACAGTTAAGGTAAAGGATTTTTACTTCTTACAAGAAGTTCCGCTTATCAACGGACAATTAAGATACTTTATCGAACCTATCTCTGAAACTTGGTCAGGTGAAGTCGAAATTTCGTATGACCAAAATTTTAACAATGAAAGTATTAGCAAAAAAATAAGGTTTGACAAAAACAAAAATGATTTCAAAAAACCCATTTTGAATGATTTGTCAGCCAAAAATCTTAAAATCGCATTAAGTAATTCGCTAGAATATTTAATAAAATCACAAAACCAAAATCTTAATAGTCCTACATTTGGAAGTTTGAATTTATTTTATGACTTAGATGCACAATCTTATCGGTCGTCCTATTGGATTTGGGGTGCAGGCCCTGCCATAAAAGCAATTTTGGAGGCTACCAAAATACAAGGCTTTAGTCTGTCCAAAAGTAATTCCGAATTAATTCAAACTGCTGATAAAATAGGTCAAAGCAGCCTATCCCTACGAATTATGGATCCAAAACACCCTGTTTATGGTGTGCCTATTTCACGTTGGAGAAGAGACATTATTTTACCAGATTTTGGCTATCAACACTGTGTTGCTACTTCAGACGCTAATTTTTTGTCAGGTTGGGGCTGGTTGCCATTGTATAAATTTACAGGTAAAAAAGAGTATTTAGACGCCGCCAAATTATTAGCCGCAACAACGGATACTTTGATGACACAATACGGATTAATTCCCCAAGATTATTATATTGATGAGCGTAAGTTTTCGGAACATACCATTGATGAATCGGGCTTTGGAACGGAGGGGTTAGCCGAATTATACGCTACGACAAAAGATCCGCATTATCAAAAAATGGCAGACCGATATATGCAAGAACACATCAAAAAATTAAGCCGTCCAGATGGCTTATGGGAACGTGGTTGGCACAAAAAAACGGGCGTTCAGACGACCATAAAAATGACCCGTGGCCTAGGTTGGGCATTGGAAGGCCTGTTGGCAACGCACCGAGCCGTACCCTCAGGTGAATATTTGATATTAGCCAAAAAAATGGCCGACCAAATGCTTTTATGGCAAAAGAAAGAAGGATGTTGGGCTTTCATCGCCGATGAAACCATAGAAAAAGTAGGAATAAGTGACAAAGGAACAGCCTTGTGGACTTATCTACTTTATGATTTATATAAAGCAAGTTCAGATAAAAAATATTTGTTGGCTGCACGGAAAGCACTTACTTGGTGTATTAATAATCAATACGTTGGTGCAGATTTACAAGCACAGGGGGCTATTGTAGGAGAAAACCTGCATTCTGCGGTAGGGGCAGCATTTAGACCTTGGTATCCTGTTACTTGCGTGTATTCAACAGCATTTTTCTCTTTAGCTTTAATGGAAGAATTAAGGCTCAGTAAAAAATAATCAGCAATCAAATCTCTTAAAATGAAAAAAATAATCACTCTCTTAGCATTTTTGCTTTCAATTTCAAGCATTTTTGCCCAAAGCCAAAACAAACCGAATGTGCTCTTTATTGCCGTAGATGATTTAAAACCAATGTTGAGTTGTTATGGTGAAAGCCAAATGATAACGCCCAATATTGACCGATTGGCCAAAATGGGAACCGTTTTTATGAATAATTACTGCCAACAAGCCGTTTGTGCTCCTACCCGAGCCAGTCTTTTAACCGGTCAACGGCCTGATTATACCAGAATTTGGGATTTAAAAACCCAGCTTAGAGACATGGTACCCAATGTAGTTACCCTCCCTCAATACTTTAAAGAAAATGGCTATACCACAGCCACGATTGGTAAAATGTTTGACCAACGTTCGGTAGATAAAGGAATGGATGTGCCTTCATGGACGATTCCAGCGGTATCTTATGGAAAATTTCCGAGCAATTATGCCGCAGGATTTGAAAAACCCGTGAACGGCTATCAATTACCCGAAACGAAAGAAAAAATTGCCAAAATTGAGGCTGATGCCAAAAGTAAAGGACTAACAGGAACAGAATTAACGGAATTCTTGGCAAATAATAAAGGTCCCGCCGTCGAGTCAGCAGATGTGCCAGATGATGCCTACATGGATGGTGTTGTGGCTAAAAATGCCATTGAAATGCTTGGGAAGTTTGCCAAAGACCAAAAGCCATTTTTCTATGCGGTGGGGTTTGTTAAACCACATTTACCTTTTATTTCGCCTAAAAAATATTGGGATTTATACGACCGGTCAAAAATCAAGATTTCTGGGGTACAACGTATGCCCCTAGGTGCTCCCGATTACGCCGCTCAAAATTCTGGCGAACTGTACAATGGCTATCTTTTGAGTAATTTCGAACGTTTCGATTCAAAAGCCACCGCACAATCAGAAGCGATTCAAAGAGAGTTAATTCACGGCTATTATGCTTCTGTAAGCTATATGGATGCACAAGTAGGAAAATTGTTGGACGAATTAAAAAAACAAGGATTAGATAAAAACACCATTATCGTTCTTTGGGGTGACCACGGTTGGCATTTGGGCGACCATGGACTTTGGTGCAAACACGATAATTATGAACAAGCCACCAAAGCCCCACTTATCATTGCATCGCCAGCATTTAACGGAAACCAAAAAGCCCAAGGGTTCACGGAGTTTGTCGATATTTTCCCAACTTTAACCGAGTTGGTAGGTTTAAAAACACCCCAAGATTTAGCGGGAAAAAGTTTAGTGCCTGTTTTGAAAAACCCTCAAATTGAGCTGAAATCATTTACACAAAGTCAATATCCAAGAAAAGGCGACAAAATGATGGGTTATACGATTCGGACAAAACGCTACCGTTACGTGGCTTGGTACGAACAAAATTACAGAAACACAATCATTTCATCGACGGCAAAACCTGTCGCTGTGGAATTATATGATTATGAAAAAGATGCTTTAGAAACCGAAAACTTAGCATCAAAAACATCATATAAGGCTGTGTTGAAAGACCATGAGAAATTGATGTCAGAATTTTTAGCCAATCAAAAGCAATCGAGGTAAAATTCTTTATTAAAAAATAAAATAACAAACGCTCAATGAAAGTTTTTGCCAGAATATTGATTATTTCCGTACTATTTCCATTTGCTGGAATTGGACAAAGTTCCTTATTCAAGACCATAAGCCCAATTTTAAAAAGCCAAGTATTAAGCAACGCCAAAATTGCAATGACCGAGAAGCCAATCACGGTTACTACTCAACAATGCGAACGTTCGGCAGGGAGGTTACATGATTTTTATTCGGAAGGCGATTATTGGTGGCAAAATCCAGAAAACCCAAACGGGCCTTACATTCAAAGGGATGGACAATCAAACCCCAATAACTTCGTGGCACATCGCAAGGCGATGATTCGGTTTAGTCAGATAATTGGTACTTTGGCATCGGCGTACATGTTAACCAAAAACGAAAAATACGTCAAGAAAGCATTTGAACATCTCAATGCTTGGTTCATTGACGAAAAAACTTACATGAATCCATCATTGCTTTACGCCCAAGCTATCAAAGGCAAAGTAACCGGACGTGGCACAGGTCTGATTGACATGATACAAATGATGGAAGTAGCACAGGGTGTACTCGTAATGCAAAATGCCAAAGTAGTCAATAAACAAAACTTAGAGAAGGTAAAAGCTTGGTTTTCAGCATATTTAGTTTGGGTAAATTCACATCCCTATGGTGTGGAAGAAAGAGAAGCCAAAAATAACCACGGAACGTGTTGGGTAATGCAGGTAGCCTCATTTGCCAAACTTACTGGAAACCAAGAAATGCTGAATTATTGTAAAAACAGATTCAAAACGGTCTTATTACCCAATCAAATAGAAAAAGACGGTAGTTTTCCGCTCGAACTCAAAAGGACTAAACCTTATGGCTATTCACTGTTCAATTTAGATGCCATGACCACCGTTTGCCATATACTTTCTGATGAAAAAGAGAACCTTTGGGATTTTGCCTTAGAAGATGGCAGAACCCTCAAAAAAGGCGTTGAATTTCTGTATCCTTTTGTAGAAAACAAAGCTACTTGGAAAAATCTACAGGATGTAATGTATTGGAATGAATGGCCTGTGGCACAGCCTTTTTTGATTTTTGGCTATCAAAAATATAAAGCAAGGGCATGGTTTGATATTTGGAAAAAACTTGAACATTTCCCTATAAACGATGAAGTAATTCGAAATTTACCGATTCGGAATCCGTTGATTTGGGTTTATTAACGAAAATCACAAAAAGAAAGGATGAAGTAGTTAACTGATTGTTAGGAGTTTGACCATAGGTGTTCATGAAACAGGTAATTATCTGCCATACATTTAGAATAAAATACGTATTCCAAAATAAAAAGTTGATTTAAACAGACGACAACTTAATAAACAAATACTAATTTTTTATTTGCAATTTTATAAGTTCGGCTTATACCGAACGAATAAATTTTCGAAATCAATCAAACCTTGTAATGATGGTTCCAAAAATAACCAAGCTCTCTATTTTGATCATGAGTGTAGCATTCGTCCTGTCTTGCAAAAAAAGTGAAACAATTGATACTGCTGCACCCGTTGTTGAAAACCTCCCACCAAATATTCTACTAATCATCGGCGACGATATTGGGATAGATCCTTTTAATGGATTTTTAAATTTTGGCATTCAAAAGGCAAAAACACCGACCTTAGACAGATTGGCAAAAGCTGGCTTACTTTTTACGCAATTATACGCCAATCCTTTATGTGCTCCAACTAGGGCTACCATTTTGTCGGGGCAGTTCGGGTTTCGTACGGGTGTGGTTCGATTGCCGTCCGCAAATGCAGGAGGCATTAAACTCACAACCACATCAATACAACAATTTATCGAACAAAATACCAAAAACAAGTACGCCGATGCGGTAATAGGTAAGTGGCATTTGTCCGATAATACCAATGGAGGGCCGTCCAACCCTAACAAAATGGGTATTGATTATTTTGCAGGATTTATGGGTGGTGAAGTGACAGATTATTATAAATGGCAAAAAATTACGAACGGACAAACTACTAGTTCGACAAATTATACAACAACAGAATTTACTGACGAATCAATTAACTGGATAAAGAATCAAACCAAACCTTGGTTTTTATGGTTGGCGTATAATGCTGCTCATTTTCCTTATCAAGCGCCACCAAGTAATCTGATCACCACCACGCCTGCGAACACAGATTTGTCAAAATATCTGGCTTCAATTGAAGCAATGGATACAGAAATCAACCGTTTATTACAGAACATTCCGAAAGCACAATTAGACAATACAATCATCATTTTTATAGGGGACAATGGAACCCCAGAAATAGTGGCTCAAAGTCCTTTCACAAAAGATACCTCAAAGGGTTCGCTTTTTGAAGGTGGGGTTCGAGTGCCAATGATAATTTCTGGCAAAGGAGTAAATAGAAAGGGAATTGATGCTTCCTTAGTTAATACAACCGATTTGTTTGCAACAATTGCCGACCTTGCGGGAACAAATACAAGTACTTACCAAGATTCACAGAGTTTCAAGTCTTTATTAACAACACCCAATAGTTTCACCCGTGATTTTACGTATGAAGAGATTGACCATCCTATGAACCCCGATACTAAAAATGGAACTTCGTTTCGTGATAAACAGTACAAATACATTAAAACAAAATCTGGTACGGAGTATCTTTTCGATTTGATAAAAGACGAATCGGAGCAAAAAAACTTAGCTCAAGACGCTAATTTCAAAACGATCAAAGAAAATCTTGCCTTAAAATTAGCAGCAGTTCAAAAATGAGTTTGGGTCTTCCACTCATTTTAAAAGATCAAGAAAAGATTTAAACCAACTTTTAGGTAGTATTTAAGCGATACAGGTGATTGAGCTAAATTGGTAGATTAAAATTAAGTGCTTCGTTAAATTTAATCATCGAATTATTCAATGCAAAAAATAATGAAATTTAGGAGGCTATCACCATTAAAGCCATTCATAAACTGTTAATTAATTTTACCTTGGCAACTATCAAGTTTTTTGAAGCGCAATCGCCGAATATCAATTTTTATAAATATTTAAATTTTAGTTTAGCTTAATACAAAATAGAGCCTTCCATGTTGGAAGGTTCTAAATTTTGCCATGAATAGCTATTTAAAAAGAATATCTGGCTCCCAGCTGGATTCTCCAAGGTGTTCCACCAGCGGTTGAAAGTTTACGTCCGGCTCCCGATTCCACGTTGTAGTTATAATTTTTAGTTGCTTGATCGAAGGTTGTCATGGTTACTAAGTTAACATTACCGTGATTATAACTTACCCCACTCTCCTTATTCAAAAGATTGGTAAAATTGAAACAATCGGCAGAAAGTGCTAAATTGTGTTTTTTCAAAAATGTAAAATCTTTGGTTAAACGCAGGTCGATGGTAGAGTAGAATGGATTAATTCCTCCGTTTCTTTCGGCAACTTTTCCAACGTTTGAACGAATATATTCTTTCACACTTTCAGTAACATCTGGGTTATCCAGTAAGCCTTGAATTCCTTTTCTAACCGTCTCAGGCAATTTTGTGTCGTTAGGGTCAAAGACAAATGCTAAATCGTTAGTCAAGACAAAGTCACCATTAATACTTTTATTACCACCAACTAAAAATGAGTAACGAGTTCCTCCAACACCGTTAAAAATTGCCCCTAATTGAAATCCTTTTACCGATGGCGTTGCGCCAGAAATTACTAATTTATCAGAAAATTGAAAATCAGAATAAGAGGTAGTTTGGTCTCTTGGGTCATCTTTTACGGGTCTAAAAGTTGAAGTATTCGCAACGCAACAATCATAAGAAGTATTATCTTTTGTATCGTTTTTGGTGTAACTAATCGTAAAATATCCGTCTCTTCCAATTTTCATACTCGCATCAATCACAATCGCCATTTGGTCTAATTGTCCGGTTGATTCTAAAGACAAAACTCGTCCAAGTTCCGTTGATTTACGCCCTTTTGTCCAATCCGTTGAACCGTTGGCTGGAATGGTATTTGCGGGTACGTAAACCCCTCTATTTCCTTCATTGCTTAATCTAAAATAAGGCTCATCTACTATATTACGGTCATAATAGACATAATTATTCACCGTTTTTGACCACAGTAAATTTACCCCTGCACGGAATCTTGCACTGAAAAACCGATTATACGACAAATTTAATTTATAAATGGAAGGTACCTGAAAATCTTTACTAACCGCATTGATGGTTGAGATATAGCTTGCACCTTTTGGAATACCGGGAGCTGTGCTTGGGTTATTTCGATAAGATACAAAATCAGGGTTAGGAACACCCGCTCCAGAGACGTCAATTGAGCCTACAATTGTACCACTATTTTGAATATTATTTAACTGTAAGTATGAAACTGGTTGTGCTGAAAATAGACCGCCTCCAAACTTGATTAAGTCTTTTTGCTTGCCATTCACGTCCCAATTTAATTGAAATCTTGGTTGAATATTATTAAAATCCGCCAATGAATTATCCGTTTGGATTAATAATTTACTCTCAGTAACGGGGTTTTTGTCGCCTTGTTTGAAGAAAATTGTTGCATCATAGCGTAAACCCAACATGGCGGTCACATTTTTAAAAGGTTCAAAATCAACCTGGGTAAAAAGTGCCAAGTCAAGCAATGATTGCTGTACCGCAGGATTTACCAAAGGCACTTCACGTGCGTAACGACTTGGTTTTAGGTCAGTAAAATCTTTTAAACTATTAAAAAAGAAACGACCATTCATCTCATTAACAATCTTTGAGTCTAAGAACGTCAACATATTGTCAGTTCCAAATTTAATGTTCAACTTACCTCTTCTTAAATAAGAAGTATTGGCTAAATGCAACGTCATGTCATTTGCGTATTCAGTACCAAATCTTTGTCCACCAAACTGAACCGTCCGAGTTTGTGTGGCATTAGGATTGGTTGCCGTTGGAATCACCGAAGTAACGGTAATAATTGCTCTTGGGATGTTTTCAAGCGGCAAATCAGAACTGACAATATAATTTCTATTCACTGTTTGGAACTGAAATTTCAACTCGTTCGTAAGATTGGGCGATAAATCTGAACGAAGGGAAAGAAGCGTACTGTTTTCGGTAGATTTAAATCCAACCCAACTTTCTAATAGATTAATATTTGAGTTATCATTAGACGATTGTGGGCTAAACCAAGTCGTTAGATTATTACGGAATGTTAATTTATTTTTAGTATTTATTTGCCAGTCCAAACGAGCAAAAATGGCATTTGCTTCCGTTTGTCTTGAGAAATCTCCGTATTGGGTCGTATTTTTTAAGCCGTATTTTTCACGGGCTACCGAAATCAATTGGTCTAAATTTGCTTTCGTGATACCATAATTTTGTTCTTGCGTTGCATCGAAAACTGGCGCAATCTGAAAAGGAATTGTTTCTGTTTGGCGGTCAACGGCGACAAAATAATGAAGTTTATCTTTGATTAAAGCCCCGCCTAAGGAGAAACCAAATTGTTTTTGATCAATCTCTAATTTCCGAGGAGTTCCATTCGGAAAAAATTCACTATTTAAAGGTATTTTATTGCCAAAAATAGTTGCTTGATTTGCTCTTTGAAAGAAAAAAGCGGATCCTTCCATCGTATTTGTTCCATTCTTTGTTACGGCATTTACCGAGCCACCCCCTTGACGACCTTGCGTTACATCGTAGTTATTGGTAGAAACTTGATACTCCCGAATCGCCTCTTGCGAAATGGTATAAGGACCATTTCCTACGGCACCATTGGTGTACATATTACGGGCATTTGCGCCGTCCATGGTAACGTTGGTTGAGGATGTTCTCTGTCCACTAAAACTTCCATTTCTGCCTTGCAAAGGCGATAATGCCGTTAATGCCGTAAAATTTCTGCCTTCCATGGGTAACTGTTTCATCTGTAAAGCCGTAACCGCAATGGCAGCACCAGCCCGTTGAGATTCTTTATTTACAAAAGAATTGGCACTCACAACGATTTCGTTTAATTGGGTTGTTGCTGGTAATAATTTAGCATCAATTTTCAATTTATCTCCTTGATTCAGCGCATAATCTGAAAACTTTAGGCTTTGATAACCGACAAAGGAAATAATGATGGTATATGGTTTTCCGAGTGGTAATTGTTGCAATTGATATTCACCTTGCACATTGGAAACACTACCTGATTGAAATCCAGTTGATTCATTCTTGATACGAATGGAGGCTCCTGGTACTGACTCGCCTTTTTCGTCAATTATTTTTCCGTAAATTGACGCATCGGTGCCCTGACCGAAGGATGAATAGTTTAAAAAAGCAAAGAAAAGAAAACTTACAAAAAGCCTTCTTTTTAGTGGAAACTTTGTAAAAATTTGCATGAGTTAGATTTGATTTGGTAAATAATATTATGCAAATTTAACTAGGTCATTTTACCAAGATTAGTCGAATACATTATCAAATATTTAATAAATTATGAACTAAAAAATTGAACGTTTTTAAATCATATTTTTTATTAAATTATTGATATTCAGCTATTTAAGTATAAAAAAAGCCTACTATTCTGTTGTATGTCAACAGCATAGTAGGCTAAAAAAAACACTAAAACATGAATTAATCTTTGTCGTTTTCCTCAACGTTTTGCTTCACTAATTTCACAAATGCACCTCTTCTTGGGGTTGGCATTACGCTGTTTTCACCCCGAAGTGTTTTCCAGATAATTTCACTAAAAAGTTTATCATTTATCATATCTGGTTTACTAAAATCAAGGAGTTGAGATTTTCTTGAATTTGAGTTTACCGCCACATTTTTGGCATTAACATCAATATTGGCTTCAACAGATTTAAACGGAGCGGTCGTTGCTTTGTCCGTAAAACATCTCCACATCGGTGTTGCTGCTGCATCATATTGACTCATGGGTTTCAAGCCTAGGATTAATTCCATGGTTCTCAGCATGCCAGAAGTAGTGTACATGGTGTGGTCAACGAAATTACGCTTTACGAATCCTCCCGCCACGAAGGCAATTGAGCGATGTGCGTCCACGTGATCCGACCCATTTTGCGCATCATCTTCTAAAATAAATACGGCTGATTCCTTCCAAATCGCACTTTTTGATAGATGTTCAACAAAGCGACCCACCGCTAAATCATTATCCGCAACAGCGGCTTCTATCGTTGGCATGCCAAGTCTTGCGCCAGAAGTATGATTATTTCCAAAGCGAACGGAGTTAAAATTTGGAACGGCATTTTTTGCTAATAATTCGTCAAAATCTTTTTCCCAAGCTTCTTCTCTTTTAATATCCATATAACCTAAGTTATACCCTTTGAAAGTTGGGCAAAAATGACCTTCAATCGCTTTAATATTTGGTTTTTCATTATCCGCAAACCATCCATAAGAACGATAGGAAATGCCAGTTCTGGCACAATGATCCCAAATAAAACCATCTCTTGGATACGCAATTGACTTTTGTCCTTCATAATCATAACTTCCACCACGACCACCGTAACTCGTCACCCAGTTTTTCTCAACGTAATCATTGGCATACGCCGCAGAGGACCAATTATGGCCATCGGCACTCACTTCGGCGTCTACGTAAAAATTATCTAACAAGACAAACTCTTTAGCCAAGGCGTGTTGATTTGGCGTTGTTCTCTCCGGAAAAAGACAAAGATTTGGGTCTCCGTTTCCACCTTTGACATCTCCCAATACTTGGTCGTACGTTCTATTTTCTTTGATGATATAAAAAACATATTTTATGGGAGATTTATCGCCCACTTTCAGCGGTATTGGGTTTCCTTTTTCTCCCTCAGCGTTCAATTCTCTATTTTTAGAATAGGGCGTATTGGCGTAAACTAATTGTGAATAACTTTCCAAATCCGTTAAACTTGGTTGGTTTATGATTGACAAAGTACCTTTAAATAAACCACCGATATATTCAACGACCCCTTTATTAGCTTCCGGATTTGCTCCAATATCCTGCGGTTTTTTGATTTTTAAAGGTTGCGGTCCATTTGGATTAGCTTTGGGTGTAAACCCTTTTCCATTCAACACAAAAATCTTTTCATTAATTACTTTAACACCCGTTGGATACCAACCCGTAGGAATAAATCCTTTTGAAGCACTTTGGCCTTTTTTAGTTACATCAAAAACTGCCAAACAATTATTATCAGCATTGGCAATATATAGGGTATTTTCATCAGCGCTCAAAGCCAAACCATTGGGCGTTGAACCCACAGGAGCATTCGGAAAAATTGAGGTAGTGAGCGTTTCAACGATCTTTAATTTAGGCAAATCAATGACTCCTACGGTATTGTCATTCCCATTGGCTACAAACAAAAATTGCCCATTCTGAGTCAGAATCATATCATTTGGGTTTTTATTGGTGGCAATTTCCGCTTTTATTGTATTCGATTTTGTATCAATAATCAATACTTTTGAATTTCCCCAAAGCGAAACGTATAATTGAGATTTGTCAGGGGATAGCAAACAAGTATACGCAGCTGCGCCTAAATTCAATTTAGTATTTATTTGTTTAGATTTGGTATCGCAGGTGTACAATGAACTGTCGCCTTTGGTAACCACATACAAACGTGATTGGCTGTCATCGATACATAATCCCGCTGGAGAAATGTCTTTTGGCCAAGGTTTTCCCAAAATGATTGGGTCTTGAGTGATTAGCTTGTCACTTTCTACATTATACACCAAAATCTTGTTATCATTTCCACCCGAAGCATACAATTGTTTTTCGTCCTCGCTGAATGCTAAACCCAAATAAGATTTAGTAACGGCCACCTGAGAAACTACTTTTTCGGTTGCGATATCAATCAATTGAATGCTCTGCGTACTTTGTCCATTATTTGTAACTGCCAAATATTTCTTCGAAGACGAAACTACCATATTCAGAGGTAAATCGTCCAGATTTACGCTTTTCCCAGCGGGGGTAATTGACCAACCATTGGGCAAATTTACCCGTTTCTCAGACAACTGTTTGTATAATTCTGAAAACTGATTTTGATTGACTGTGGGCTTCTGTTGAATACATTGGGAGAGAAAAATGATACTTCCCAGGGAAATAAAAAAACGGAAAATATGATACGATTTTTTCATGTTTTTGTTTGTTTAGTTTTAAATTCTTGTTGATAAGGTTAACCATACACTCCTTCCTACTCCATTGATTCCCGAACCGTGCGTGCGATAATCCGCATTATTTATGTTTTGAATCTATAGATTTATGGAATAATTTTTCTGGTCAAAACCGGTAAAAATATTGGTTGTAATCCAACCTTTTGTACCTTCTTTTCCAATCCGAATATCGTCTTTGTCTCCTTGTGCTAAGCGAGTTTGTTCGGAGGCAAACCAGACTTCAGGGCGCAAGAAAAAATTATTTTTTCGGTATTCAATTCCCATTTTTCCATTCATCGGTGGAATGCGTCTGACTGGTTCATTTTTCGTTTCATTTTGTCCGAAAGTGTAACTTACATTACCCGAAAATTTGAGTGAATTACTGAGTAAATATTCCATTTCGGCCTCAAATCCCCGAATATAGGCTTTTTCAGTATTTTCTTTTCGATAAACATTAATGCCGTTTATTTGTTGGTTTTCAACTTTAACCCGGGTAATCAAATCCTTCAATTCGGTATTAAAAAAAGCCAAGGAAGTGGCGAATTTATCTTTTCGTAATTTGTAGCCAAGTTCAAAATTATAAGACTTTTCGGGATTTAAATTGTAGGTGGGAAGTTCATAGCGAAAATCAACGATACCCAAAGTGCCCATATCATCAATATTGGGTGCACGAAAACCGGTTGAATAAGAGGAATAAAGGGTGGCGTTTTTCGATATTCCGTAAGCAAGCGCAATATTACCAACCAATGCCTTTGGCTCAACGTTAACACTCCCCAAATTAGCGTCAGAAATACTTATGTTAAAACCATTCATCCTTCCCCCAAAATTCAATTGCCAATTGCCCTGTTGAAATTGATGCAATGAATAAATGGCGTAGCTCTGAAATTTGCTATTATCTGGATACAAACCTCTACTTTTTATGGCTGAATTGGTTTGTGTATTTTGGTCAACCCGATCACTATTAACCAAATCTTGATAAAACTCAATCCCAGAACTAGCCGTCCAATTGTTCCTAATAGTTGAAATAACATTAGCTGTTAATCCCAGCGTTTGAACTTTGTCGGTTTCAATTCTTAGCGTATTACTCCCATTTTTCTGACTATTTCTTTGTTCAAAGGTATTTTGTATTGAGGCAGTGAAATTGATAGATTTCAATAAATCATGGTCGGTTTTCCCATTTAATTGAAAATACGACAAATTCCTTTTTTGTGGATTAAATTCATTGATGGCAAAGCTTTCTAATTTTAACCGATAAAATAAGGGAATGCCTTTCTGTTCCACTGATTGATGAGAAAATACGGATTCCCAATTTTTTGAAAGTAAAAGTTTAACTTTGAAATCGAAGGCTAATTCTTTATAACCACTTGGGGATTGTCGCCCTGTAGTATCTCCGCCTACAATATCACCAAAATCTCTGATACTTAATCCTGATTTTATGGCAATATTTTTACTGGCAATTTTCAATTCCGTGTGAAGCGTTTTCTCCATGTCACTCGACGCAAATCTTGAAAGAGCGTTGGCTTTTACCGTTAACTTCTCGGAAAATTCTGGATTTAGCGTAAATAACTGAACCGTTCCCCCTAAAGCATCCGAACCGTAAGCCACTGAACCACTGCCCCGCAATACCTCAATTCTATCTAGACTAAATGGGTCGATTGTATTCAAATATTGATTTGGTCCGTAACGGAAAGTGCTGTTATTCAAGCGAATACCATCAATCAAAATCAAGGTCTGATTTCCAGTCAGTCCACGCACAAAAGGAGAACCCGCCCCGTGGGTTGATTTCTGAACAAACACACCCGTCGAATTCATCAAAGCTTCTGGCGTGGTTCTAACTTGATGATTTTGAAGATATTTGGCAGATAAAACGGAAATAGAGGCGGTAGTATTTAGGTTTTTTTCTGCCATTCTTTGGCTACTTACAATGACTTCCTTCAGCAATTCCGATTTCGTAGAATCGCTATTTTGGGCGAATAATAATAAAGGAAGTATGGTAAAAATCAATAATAAATAAAATTTCATAAAATACTAATGTTTAAAATTTAGTAAAAAATATAACGTAAGTACAAAATACAATTTAAAAAACGTTTTTATTTTGAGTAAATATTTGATTATCAGATAGTTGATTTGCGATTTACCGAAATCGAAATACGACAGACTAATAATGCTAAAACAAAAGGTTTTTTCTAACATAGCTTTTTCCCTCAAAACTCACGGAATAATTTGATGGAAACAAGGTGCTTTTTATATAATAATCGGTAGAAATAACTTGAGCGCCCGATGCTTTTGCGGCCTCAAAACTTTTATAATCATTGGTACGAGGCTGACGAGTATCTGCATCGGCACGGGTTCGGACAATGTATCCTTTTTTTACATTCTCCTTAATTTTCTCGAAGTCTTTTATGGCATCGTTCATAATTAAAAAGGCAGCTTCTGGACTTCCTACGGCTGAATTAGTGAACAGTATTCGCCCTTTAAGAGATGAATGATTCTTAATATATTCATCAGTTTTGCTTTTACCTTCATCCAAAACAAATAAGAATTTACCCCTTGATTTACTCATTGCAGGCCAACCTTTTTTCAAAACTGCTGCTTCGAGGGTGGCCGAATTTCCTCTAATATTGTCCGGAATAATGAGTTTCTGTTTACCCAAATTTACTAAAATTACCTCATCTAATTGGTCATAAACCTCTGGTGTAAATTTTTCTGGTTTTGCAAAACCAGGCAACTTTATGGTGTCATCCTTGGCATTCATCGTGATATAAATGGGCTCGTGCGCTGGATGATTATCTGACCATAATTTTAATTCCTGCAAACACTTTTTGAATGTCAAACAATTACTTCTAAAATCAATTTCTTGGACGTGAAAAACTTTGAATCCTGGTTGATTCATCTCGCCTTCTGTATCATAAGGCCGATTGGCTTGTTTCCCAGCCATATCTAAACCTCTGGGATTTGCGTATTTCCCTCCTTTTTCATCGGCGTAAATATCAATTTCCAACGCTCGTAAACCTAAATTTAGTTGTTCAGATAAGCCAATATGATGATATTCCAAACCCATAGAAGTTCTGCGACTTGTATCGGTTTTATCAATAATTTTCAGCAATTTAGGATCAATATATTCCTTGTAGCTATTATGAGAGCCAATACATTGGTAATGATTTATTGGTAAATCATTACCAATTTTCTCAGGGGCAAAACTGAGAATTACGGATAAAATGAGCGAAAAAAGTAGTATTTTCATGGAAAATTTGTTGAGAACCTGTTTAAACTTTCCATTTGTGGCTGTAAATGATTGTATTTTTGAAGCTGTAATTTTGAAATTTATGAAGCATAGCAGCGCTGCGTTAAATAAATTTCGGAATAACAGGTGCTAAAAGACTTCATTTCGGTCCTAAGGGAAAGGTTAAACAGGTTATTAAGAATTTCAAAAAAATGAGCCAAATCTAAAGTCTTTAAATTTGGCTCATTTGAAAGTTTAATAACTCTGATTTTGTTTCAGATAACCCGGTAAGTTTGAGGCACCATCGATGGCCGTTTGTGGAATTGGGAAAATTCTTTTGAATTTATCCGTGTTGTTTTTTTCCGTCCAAATTCCTTCGTATTTTCCAAAACGAATCATGTCCGTTCTTCTTTGGTGTTCCCAATAAAACTCAAAACCCCGTTCTTTAAATAAAATATCCAAACTCATTTCTTTCAAGGCAGGCGCTGGATTTGTTCTTGAAGCCCTCACTAAATTTACGTCGGATAAAGCACTTGCGAGATCATTACTTTTACGCAATTTTGCCTCGGCACGCATCATATAAATATCCGCCAGACGAAGAATGACGATATCGGCTTCACCCAAATTTCTACCACTGGCGGATTTCTTACTGAACTCATATTTTTCAACTCTGTAACCGGTGGAATAATTACTACCTGCCGTTGTAAAATCAACTTGTTCTGTAAATTCAACGGGTAGAGTTGGTTTATTCCTCGATTCGTTGAAGAGCTTTCCAATTTTATAATTTATCCCATCCTTACAACGCAAGAAAACACCATTTCTCCTAATTAAACCATATTGTTGCCCTCTCAAAATACCTCTGTTGATGTTGTAATCTTTGGCGGCAAGACAAGAATCAGAAGGATTTGAATAGATATTCATATTCTGTCT
>Ga0114959_10001298_pt1 | contig 22025 bp, 16 predicted proteins | sample C_130625_EF_Meta_FD_87317 | JGI IMG/M metagenome (GOLD analysis project Ga0114959, IMG submission 87317) | Freshwater microbial communities from Lake Croche, Canada to study carbon cycling - C_130625_EF_MetaG | ecosystem: Environmental > Aquatic > Freshwater > Lake | place: Lake Croche, Canada... | reverse complement strand
TTAAGCCAGCAAGTGGGCTCAGATCGCTCAGGTCTTTGCAATTACTCAAATCCAAGCTACTGAGATTCGTTAAGCCAGCAAGTGGGCTCAGATCGCTCAGGGAGTTGGAACTACTCCCATACAAGAAGCCACCACTCAAATCCAAGCTACTGAGATTCGTTAAGCCAGCAAGGGGGCTCAGATCGATCAGGGCTGTGCAACGCTTTAAAATCAAATTACTGAGATTCGTTAAGCCAGCAAGTGGGCTCAGATCGCTCAGGTCTTTGCAATTACTCAAATCCAAGCTACTGAGATTCGTTAAGCCAGCAAGTGGGCTCAGATCGCTCAGGGAGTTGGAACTACTCAAATTCAAAGTACTCAGATTTCTTAAGCCAGCAAGGGGGCTCAGATCGCTAATGGAACTGCAAGAACTCAAATACAAAGCGCTGAGATTCGTTAAGCCAGCAAGGGGGCTCAGATCGCTCAGGGATGTGCAATCACTCAAATTCAAAGTGCGCAGATTCGTTAAGCCAGCAAGGGGGCTCAAATCGCGTAGGGATTTGCAACCACTCAAATTCAAAGTACTCAGATTCGTTAAGCCAGTAAGTGGACTCAGATCGATGAGGGATGTGCAACGATGCAAATTCAAAGTACTCAGATTCGTTAAGCTAGAAAGGGAAATCAGATTGCTCAGGGATGTGCAACGATTCAAATCCAACGTGCTCAGATTTCTTAAGCCAGAAAGATGGCTCAGATCGATGAGGGATGTGCAACCACTCAATTTCAAAGTATTCAGATTCGTTAAGCCAGAAAGGGGAGTTAAATCGGTGAGGGAAGTGTTATTAGTTGCAACGAAAATTTCTAGATTTTGCAAGCTAACTAAATGATTAAGATTATTTAGTTTAGAATAATTTTGAGAAAGTGCTTTTAAGGAACTTAAATAGGAAATACTTTTAAATTGCTTATCATCAGAAAACCCATCCAACCATAATGTTTCAAGTGTTGGTATTTGTTCTAAACCACTTATATCATTTAATAAAGGGCAATCGTCAAGGTTTAAGGTATGTAGTTTTTTAAATACACTAAGCAAATTAATATTAGTAAGGTATTCATTTTTACCACTACCAAAATCAATAATTTGTAATTCAGGGAACTTATCAATTTGAGAAAATTCTTTTTCCTTTGCAGTTGTATTAACTCTTAACAAATGTTCGGTATTATTAATCAACAACAAAGCGCCCCAGTTTAACTCACGCAATTCTATTTGCACATCAGCTGGGTAGCTTGCTAAATCAATTTTATAGGCAGAGCCCATTTTAATTTCAATTTGCAGCCCCTGCACTTGCTCCGCATTAAAACTATTCGGCCTTGCTAGTACAATAGGTTTATCGTTGGTTAATACCTGTATAAAACTATCCTGATATTTTCTTAATAGCTCAGCTGCTTGTTTGGGGTTTATGAGTTGTATATTTTTCATAAAGTGCTTATTTGTATTAAATGTATTGTTTAAGTTGTAAAAAAAATAATACAACTTTACTATTTTAAAATAACATGCGTTATTTAATTAGATTTTCACTCTTGTCTTTTGCTTCTTTTAAAGCTTCTTTAACACTGCCACCGGTGTAATGCACATAAGCCAGAAATACAATGAAAATAGCACATGCCCAAAAGAACAACTTAAATAGTTTTTTTAATAATAAAAAAATAATTATCACACATGCTATTCCTGCAATTATCATATATACAGGATTTGATAAGATGGTACTCATTAAATTTTCCATAGTTGTTTATTTTAATTATAAGTAATAAAGTAAATATCCACTCTTCTGTTTTTTGCTTTTACACTTTCATTGGTATTATCATATTTTGGATTGCTCTCGCCCAAACCCATTGCAGTAATTGAATTGGAAATACTATTATCAATAAGATAATTTTTAACTGCCTCGGCTCGCTTTTGCGATAAATTTAAATTATAATCGTCCTTACCAACATCATCGGTATAACCTTCTATTTTTATATTATAGTTTTTGTTTTGTTTTATTAAATCTACTAATCGGTCAAGTACTTTTAACATACTGGGTTTTAGTTTAGCAGAATTAAAATCAAAAAACACATCAGGCAACGTAAAAACAGGTTCAAGTGATTTTTTTAAATAATAAATATCTGTAGTATTTTCGGCATTTAAAGAGGCCACCTGCTGACCAACAATTTCGTACCCAGTTCTAAAATTTGTTTCTCGTATACCACCATCACCAGCCGTGCCGCCTTGTGTGGGTTTAAATCCTAAAGGAATTGCTCTGGCAATGTATGCGTTACCAGATTTTGTTTCTTTATATCCCCAATCATCGTCATCAGAATTGGCATCAGAAATAGCAATAGGGCCTTCCCAATCGGTCCAATTATTTTTGTTAGCTCTCTTAAATGCATACACGTTTAGGTCGTTACGAGCACCTTCTTGCCCGTTTGAGCTAACAAATAATGTTAATCCATCTTCAGATAGCCATGGGGTTCTTTCAGCACCGCTGGTATTTACTACGTTTCCTAAATTAACAGGCACCGACCAAAAATCGCCATCTTTAACACTTACATAAACATCGGTATTTCCCCAAAAGCTTGAATTCCATTTCCAACCTTTTTTGTGATATTCGCCAACATGACCTGGTCTATCCGAAACAAACAAAATAAAAGATTCATCATCGGCCATTAAACCATCGGCTTCATCAAAAATAGAATTTACAGGTTCTGGTAAATGAATAATTTGAAATTGATTATTTTTTCCACATTTAGCTAAAAACAAATCAGTTGTTTCAACACCTTTATTTTCATTTTTAGGACCTAATTTTTCAGGATAATTTGCAGACATTAATAAATCTTTATTTTTTAGCACCTGCGAAACTGCTTCGTGACTATTGGTATTTAAAATCATTAGCGGTTTGGCATCGGTCCAAATACCATCTTTAAATTCAGAAGTAAAAACATCTTCACCGCCTGATGACTTTTGTTTTGTAAAATCTGTTTTAAAATCGAAAAAGCCACTTCTATCCATTGCCGTGAAGTACATTTTGTTTTCGTCGGCCGATAACACAGGCAGATATTCATTAGCTGAGGTATTGATGTGATGACTAAGTTTGATGAGTTGACGCTTAAGATCAAGATTAGTTATAGAACTAGTTGAAGGTTTAGTTTCCGATTGGTTTAAAGAAGATTCCTCATTAATTTCATTAGAAGTGGAATCATTTATGGAAATTTTATTTTTTCCCCCGTTTTTATTTGTGTCACCCCCACAAGAATAAAATAATAAAAATATAATAAGTGATGAAAGAATTAAAAATATTTTTTTCATACGAATTAAATTTATTTTTATTGTTACTAAAAAAATAAGGAATACCCAACTGTCGGCAACTATTTAATATATATTAAGGCAGGCGTTACGAGTAACTCATTTCTATTCTTTGTAATAACTCTATATTGGATAGAAAATTCATAATCACTTCCGGCAATTACTATATCTTTTATAACAGCTAAAGAAGAATCGGGCTTGAGATGAACAACATTGCCAACCTTGAGTGGAAGTTGTCTTTGAACACTATCTCTATATGATAACATGCCTATTAATGGTCGATAGGGCATTATTCCCATTAATAGTAAGTTCAAGGAGTCACTAGAAGATTTTGTTTTTAGGTATTTTACATTTAATGTAGAGATTTCATCTTGCACTTTTTTAATAGCATCAGAATTTTTTCCAGATTGATCAATTATCTTTTTTTCTAAATCTGTTAATGAATTTGAATAATTATAATTGGCGATTATACTAATAATTAAAGCCAGTACAGTAAAGCCAAAAATAAACCTCCCCCAACTACTTTTAGAGCTAGAGGGTAAAATTGGTGAATTATTTTTTTCTTGATTATCTATATGCAAAATTAATTATTGTTTTGATTTAAAACTTTTCTTTATAAAAATTTAATTTAAAAAAAATCATATATGACGTTATTAAAACTAAAGAATAAACAAAGATAAAGAATCTTTTATATTTAGTTGATGAAATATTTTTTAAAGAATTTATCAATTGTGATGTTTTCATTTAGAATCAATTCAAGGTTTTTTTTATAATTTTTTAAATTAAAAATTAGTTTACAATTAAGATAATTCAATTAAATTGTTAATTTTAGGAGTATCTATTAAAATTATCAAAAATTTAAGTTGTGTCAATACAAAAATCAAGGTACGAATTCCATCTCAAAGCTTTTGGTTCTGCTGTTTCAGAATCAATAATACAATATCAATCAGATGCCAAAAACATGCCCGGGCAGATTTTATACAAAAAAGACGGTCGAACCCCTCTGTTTCAATTACAAGGATTAGCTAGAATAGATTCTAAAATCAGTCGTCATAAAAATCTTGCTGAAGATTGGTTAGTTCAATTTAAACAAATTGAAGATGCTATGGGTAAATATGATTATTGGCTCAGTATGGTCGAAAATAATTTCAAATGGAAATTCCCAATTGAAATTAGTTCTTACTTTAATAATCAAGCCTTTTATTGTTTAGGAGTCTTAGAGCATTTGCTTATAAAATATGGTTGGATAACTAAAGTAATTAACGAATATACTTATTCGGAAAAGCCACTAGCTAAATTTGAAAAATCAGCAAAAAAAGCTGAATGGTACAAATTTGATAAAGAAAAGAATAAACTACTTGAGTTTTATCGAGATGAGATTACTAAAATAAATCAACTAATTGATAGTAATGAAATAGATCTTAATGAGTTAGAAGGGGGTATTCATGAGTTCCGTCGCAAACTTCGTTGGATTGGGATTTATACCAGCGCACTTCGCGGTAAAGTTGTAATTGCAAAGCCTTCAGTTGGAGACGCGTTAAGCAAATACGTTACAAAAGAAAATATTGAATTTAAGTTTAATAAAATTCCAGTCAACCCAGATGAAAAGGATATTATAAAATTTCTTCCGGGTGGTTTTTATGCATTGAGCGAATTGATAAAAAAAATTGGTGAAATAAAAGATGCAGGTTTATTTACAGAACAAATGACTGTCGTAGGAAAAATGTTTGGTTTAAGTTCTGAAAAAATTCGTAAACATTTAAATGCAGACTTTTTACCTCAATCTAAAGTTGTAAAAACAACAAAGGTTCTTGTAGCTAATTATGTTAAAAAAGACAAGATATTTTTACATATGGCCGATTATTTTGATAAGCAACTAAAATAAAAAAGTCGAAAAAATTATGGCTTTTTTATAATTACACCAATTACTAGCTTATTTTTTTATGATGTTAGTGGATTGGTTTTCATGTTTAGTTTTGTACTAGATTGAAATAGGTTATTTCGCTCTTATCCATAATATGTTTAAATTTTATTTCATCTAAGAAATATGTTTTCCCATCAATTTTAGTAGATTGTGATTTACGACCAATTGATTCAAAATGCATTAAATCTAGTAGCAAATTAAAGCCTCTTATATGAAGCCCTGTAAAAGGTTTTTCTTTAACAAATCCAATTCCTTGCAAAATTTGTTTACAGCCACTTTCAATTGCTTCTAATTCATCTTTATCTAAATCTGATGGAGGCATCTTAAAATAATCTTTTTGTCGGTATTTTTCTGGTCCCAATTTTAAGTAAGCATAAGCTTTACTAAACAAATATGGGAACCTGTTATCTAATGCTATAAATTGCATTTCCTCAGTCATAGCATCCATTATAACATCTAAAGCTTCATTTTCATTATTCATAATGATAATTTTTAATAAATTTAATAGTAGCAAATCTCAAACAAAAATACCCTTTTTTAGCTAATCTATAATAAAATATAATGACAAAACTCTTTGATTTTTATTTTTTAATAAGTTGTTATCGGCAACATCTTCTTCAAATTGTTTCTTACAAATTATGATTTTCCACTTCCTAATCCATTAGATTTATAATTCTTGCAATTATTTTAAATCAATTTTAAGGGCCAGCATCCTAAAAGATACCACAAAAATTAGCGCATGTTATCATCAAAGGCCGCTTCATATATTCCCATTAATCAATAGGGTAGGGAAGAGGTTTTAGCTGAATCGATAGCTCTTTTTAGAAGACCATCGTATTTGTAACGGAGGTATGTTGATTCAAGGTTTGATATGGTCCATGTTTTATTATCTGATACAACATAATTTTTAACTAAAAATATTCATCATTAAAATCAATATCCTTTGATATAAAAAACTTACAATTTTATATTTATTAGTTTCCTTTTTTATAAAAAGATTGGCCCATTCTTCCTTTAATTTGCAGTATCCTCTAAAACTGAAGATCTGATTGTTTGCCATTACCTCCATCATGTTCATGGACTCAATCAGCCCCCTAAATAATTAAAATTATCAACTAATAAATGCAGAAATATATTGACATGTTTTATCTCAAGGCAAGATAATAGAAGCTCAATTTTCTTGAAAAGCATTAAATAGATCTGGTGTAAATTTGAAATTAACCTGAAAAATTACTTTATAATTTTTTGAAAACTTGAGTATTATTGAATCTGATACATAAAAATAATTTAAATAAATATTGTATTTAAATTTAATATAAACTATGCCTTATCCAAATTCATTCAAAACATTTCATTTATTTAATAATTATTAATCCAATTAAAAATTAATACGTTATAGTTCTAGTCCATAAACTTTCAAACTCTTTTAAATAGATTGAAGCTATTCGTTCATCTTGAAGAGCTACAATATTCTCTTGATTTAAACTAGCAGCACTTTTAGTCCAGTTGTAGCTTCCTGTTATGGTTAAAAAATTATCGATCACAACAAATTTATGATGCATATGAGATGGACTCGTATCCGTTTTAACGGGCACGTTTTTCATAGAGAGGTTGTATATATCTGACCCAGCATCGTTACACTTATCATTATCTGTAATGACACGAATTTTAATACCTTCTTTGTGCTTTTGGATAATCGATTCCGAAATAAGGTTATCGCTTATAGTAAAAACACAAATATCCACTGAGGTTTTTGCTGCAAGAATGGCTGTCCGAATTCGACTTCTGCAATCCTCTCCAGGGCTAAAATAAACTTCGGATGTTTGAGCCTTCTGTGGTTCTTTTACCCTGTCCAATAGCTTTACCGACTCCTCTAGCCATGCTATTGTTTTAATTGCATTTTCAGATTTTACCATTTCAGCTGCTTTATCAAATAGGTAAGCTCTTAAAGCGCCTAAATCAGAAGTTGCAAACCTTCCTTTCCGCAATAAATCAAGAATTTCATCTTTTTGCTCTTGATTAATTTCTAGCGTACTAGCGGTTTTATCTAATAAAGCGATAATTTCTCCTTTGTTGTTCATTTAAATATTGTTTTTATTAACGTTAATTCAATTCGGACTTTTTTAAGTCAATGCCTAATGAAGGTAGACAATCTAATTTATAAGTGTTAATTATTACCCGTACTATTTTTTATTTCAAGGTATTTCTGAATTATCTCAAAAGAACTTTTGCTAATCTCTGGAAATAGTTTTGAATTAAAAGGGTGGTAATAGTTAAAAAACGACACCTCATTTGAGGGTTCAGGGATTCCGTAAGCCTTTATCAAAAACACCTTATGAAAGTAATAGTGACTTTCATAATCGAAAAGATAATTTACATCAATTGCTTTCAGTTTCGTTTCTTCATACAATGCACGTATAGCAGCAATAATTCTAGGTTCTTTATGTTCTGCATGTCCACCTGGTAATAGCCATGGCTCGTTAGATATTCTGGTTAGTAATATGCCGTTTTCATTTTCGTAAATAATGGTTGCTCTTCTTTTTTTGGAATTTGGCATTTTTTTAGATTTAATTTGGTTATTGGATTTTTATGTCAATTTTCCATTAAAGTTTTAGTACTATTTATTTTGAAAACTTCATCCAATCTGGTAATTCGTTTTCTTTCTTAAGTTCTTTGGCGAGGCGCTTGGCGATGTCAATTCTATCCTGTAATTCCTGATTTATCTGATCTTTGTTTTCTTCAGTGTTTTTTAAACCTTCGAGAAAATATTGAAAGGCCTCGGTTTTGTTTTTAAGTGATAGGTAACAATTAGCAATTGCGAATAAGGTATTTATATCAGAATCTGCTGTCATAGATTTTTTGTAACTAATTATTGCGGATTCATATTTCTTTAAATTATGTTGGCAAATTGCAATTGATCCGTATGCTTTTTTTAATTCAAATTCATCTAAGTTTTTAATATTAAGTATTTGATTGTAGATTTTTATTGCTTTTCGGTAGTCTATTAAGCAATATAAAGAATAGGCTAGACACTCTAAAACACCGATATCCTCGCATTCTGGTGTGTTATATTTACTAAAGTAATTAACAGTTTTATAATAATCCTTAATTTCGTAATATAGACAGCCAAGATAAAAACAGGCTTGTGACTTCATTTGTTTGTTTGATTTTTTTAAGACCATTTCGAATCCTTTAATTGATTCTGCAGAATTATTTAAATGATAATTGCAAACAGCTTTATTAAATATAATATCGAATATATTCTCGGTGGTATCGATTAGCTTTCTATTCTCTTGTAAACTATTCAGGGTTGAAAAATCTAATAACGCCGAATCATAGTTTTTCATCCATAACTTTGTAAGGGCTATATTATTTAAGCTTTTTAGCGTTATTTTATTTTCGTTTCCGTAATTTGAAATTGCTGTTTTATAAGCTTTTTCGTAGTATGTTAACGCTAATTCATAGTTGTCATTATCAAAAAAACTGGTGCCTACTAAACCATAAGAATTAGTAAGATTAGCGTAGTTCTCCCCACCTAATTTTACCTGGATTTCAAGTGATTTATCAAAGCAGTTTTTTGCCTCTTCAATCATCTTATTTTTGCTATAAAGATGACCCTTCGCTGCCAAGGTTTTAGCTAAATCTAAATCTATACTGCCGTTTTTTAAAGTAGTAATTTCAATTGCTTTGTTGTAATATTTAAGTGCTGTTTCAAAGTCATTGGTGGTAATTCCTAGATTATAGAATAACATTGACTCTAAATAACTATCTATATTCTTAACGGATAAGGCTTTTACGTAATATTTTAATGCTGTTTTTTTTACGCCTAAAAACCCATAAGCGGCTCCAATATTATTTAATAGATATCCATCGTTTGTGTTGGATTTGTTTAGTTTTAAATATGTTTTTAAAGCTTCAGTTTGCATGCCATTATATAAATAATAACTAGCTAATTTTTTCTCATACTTAATTCGTAAATTGTACTCTTTAATAGATTTTATTTGTTTAATAACTATCGGTAATATTTTTTTCTTTTTATTTTCTGCCGCGTTTGCTAAGAGTGATATAAGCAGATCCAATGATACATTTATGTTTTTCCTAAATATCCGTTCAGTAAAGTAATCAATAAATTTTTTCAATAAGACTATTTCCTGTAGTTCCTCTAAGTAGTCTAGGCTAGATTCTAAAATCTCCAAATCCTGCTGAGTCGCCTTTTTTAGGAGTTTATCAACGCTGATTTTTATTCCATTTTTTTTGAGGCTATGAACGAAGGGTATTGTACAAATGAAGCTTTTTCTTTTTACAATTTCTTGGTCGTCAATAAAGGACGTTAATCTTGTAAAAATACCATTGTCTATGTCTTTGATTAGCATAGCAGCAATACCTTCTTTTAGGCCATTAAGCTTATTTGATAATGCTAAGGAGGCAATTGCTTTTCCGTTTTTTAAATTGCAGTTCTTGTATAAATGTTCTCCAATATAAAAATGAAATAATTTTTCATGTGTGAATGAAATGCTTATAGAATTATCATTGTTTGTTTGACTCAAAACACCTTCAAACAAAAGTTGCTGAAATGGGCTATCAATTTGTATGTTTCGGAAAAATGAACCAACAACTTCATCTTCGTAAAGGTCGTCCAATAGCAAGTGTGTCTGTTGTTTTTCAAACATTAGTTGCACTAAACGAAATAATAATTGCTCCTTAAATTGCATCTTTTAATCCTGTATTAATTTTTCGTGGTACATGCTCCAGATATTAATAAACCCCTTTGTTTTTGGCAAGTTTTTATTGTGAAACAACTCTAAGAACAAGCGCAACATTAATGGATTGTGAAGTTGATCTGTTAAAGCTCTATCATGGTAGGTTAGTTCTTCAAAGGTAAATTGAGGTTTGTGTGTTTTTGCATTTTTAGTAATGTAAAAATTCCAAGCCCCTTCTAATTCCTTTTTATTTAAAGGTTTTAACCAATGACAATACTTTGCTAAAATTTTTTCTTCCATTTCTTCATTATTAGCAGCATACACTATTTGTTCGAATTTAGAATCTATTGTTGGCAATTCACTTTTCGTATTTACTCTCCACGATAATACAATCTTTAAATGGCCACCTTTGTTTTCATCCAAAAAAGCAAGCACACTATCAAGTAAATTTTCCGGTTGTGGATGTTCATTTCCCCCATCTATTAAAATAATGAAGGGATTTTCTTGTTCAAACTTTTTAAATATTTCTGATTTATTAATATCGAAGTCTTGCTTTAAATTTAAGAGGTATTTTATTTCCTTCCAAATATCATCATTCATCATTCTGTTTGCACGGATTACCAAATTGGGTATTTCTCTTTCTTTATATTGTCTGCTCATTTCCATCAATAAATTTGTTTTTCCACTACCTGCATCAGCAGCAATAAAAAACAATCCAGCTCTTGCCCCTATCCAAGATCTTAGTGCTATTTCAGCTTCTTCTCGCGGCTGATATATACCTTCCATCACTTTACGCTCATTTAAAAGTGTCCTTCGCATTTCGGTATTCCTGTAATTAAGTGCACTATCAAATACTTCATTTGTAAGCGTTGTTTCCGTTAATGATTCCTCTTTATCTTTATCAGAGAGGAGTAGATTCAATCTTTCTAACACCTTACCAGATGTTTCGTCGGTTACACTTTCGGGACTAAAGAAAATAATTCGTTTGCCTGTGTTTTGTTCATACACCATTAGTTTAGCTTTGGAGGATGTTTCCTGACGGAAAAATTCTCCAGGTAAAACAAAGAATGGTACTAGATTCATTCCGTCTCCTTTTGGATTTATTAATTGTACTCGGTCTTCTAAACCTGCTTTTACAGTGCTTTGTATGGGAGTAAACTCTGTACCCATCAATCGCCACATGCGTAGGTTGTCATAACTTATCATTGAATAGTTGCGGCAGAAATCCATTTCCTGCAAGAGTTCCTTTAATACGGGGGCATATGTGTTCCATAAATCCCTGCTTTCTTCATCACTTGGCACCATTCCGTGCCCCAGATATTTATTGCGGAAATTAATCAGTTTGCCAATTGGAGTTTCTTTGGAATTGTCTTTTGCATAAACTTCAGTTTCTATTTTGTTATAATAATTTGGTAACTCAGGTATAAACCACTGGTGCTGATTTTCATTTAATGTATTTATACTATCTCTAATATATTTGTTCCAATAGCCAAATTGAGGGCGATATAACAATTCGCGGAAGTTTGTATTTAAACTTTTTATTTTTTTATCGCTATTAAAATATTCTGAAGCAACTAATAAGCCTAAATATTTAAGGTAATTTAAAAAGGTTTCTTTCAATAAATGTATTTTCTTATAAGGGTCTTGCTCTACTAGAGCCCTATGGTAAGGAAAGGAAATAAGATACGGAAATTCAGCAATAATCTTTTTATCTGCATTATCCATGAGTTCACCTTCGTGCAAGCTCAGCGGTGTGCTGCATGACGGACAATCTTGTGCAATAGGTAATCCTATATTATTTTGTTGAATGATACATCTTTGATTTGTGCACTTATAATTTCCATTATTTAAATTACCTAATGCTGTAAATTGAATTGGGTATTTATTTGTTAACTCAAAGCTTTCGTTTTCCTTTGTAACAGTAATGCTTTCGATTGAAGTGCTGGTTGTATCCCATCCTTTTAAATCTATTGATTTATTTGCTTGCCAATTATAGGAAGATAAAAATGACACATGCTCAATAAACTTAGTAAATATGGGGCAATATGTTTCGTAGATTACTTTGCTTTCTTCTTCTGATATTACCGCCCCATGCCCCAGATATTTGTTTCTAAAATTTATTAGAAGTTGCATTGGAGTGCCTTCTGACTTTACTTTTTGAAGTTTACCATATTCATCTGTAAAAGTATTTTCTACTGAAAACAACTTCTCTTTTTTGATTGTTTTAGAACTCTTCCCGAGTAGGAGCATATACTGCTCTATAAAAGATGATGGGTTAATAGATTCCAAATGAGAATATAATTTTAAAATAAGGTCTAGCCAAGCGCCATGGGTTTCGTGAGTGCTAATTTTTTCTAACACTTCATCAAGCTCATCTGTTTTATTGGATGAGTCGTCATAAGCGTTTATTAGCAGATTACCGCCTAAGCGCATACCACCAATTAACGCATCCGACATATAGTGCAAACGCTTGTAATAGGATGGAGTAACAAATAATTGAAAAATGGGAACAGCAATATGTGCTGGAAAGCTAGATACTGCATTTCGTAAAGCATCAGTTTTAATTACTGATAAATCAGGGGATAATGATGTTTTACAAATTGGACATTTTAATACTCCTATGTATTGTAAGCCATTTCCCTTGCATTGTTTTTGTGTGCAAACTAATTTTAGTAATTCCATGTTATTCTGTTTTATAATTTTTAATCCAATCTGGTAATTCGTTTTCTTTGTTGAGTTGTTTGGATAGACGGAGGGTGTTTTCCAAATATCGAATTGGTATCTTTGCTGGGTTTGTAGTTTTATTAAAAATCATATTTGTAATCATTAAAAACAATTCTAAAGCTTTCTCCTTTTTGTTTATAAGCTCGAATAACTCTGCAATAGCAGCTAGAATTTGAGCACTTGGATTTATTTCAAATGCTTTTTGAAAATACTTAATGGCCAAATTATACTCAGCCGTTTTTTTATAACAATATCCCATATTCTCAAAAGTATCAGCTATATCTGGATGGCCGAATCCTAAAGACCTTAATCTTACTTTTGCTGATTTTCTAAAAAAAATTATTGCTTTAGAATATATTTCTTTTTCATAGTAGATGCTCGCTATATTATTATAAGCAAAACCTATCGAAGGGTGATTGATATTAAAAACCTCCATAAAGACTCCTAAAGCTTTTTCATAATATATTAAAGCTTGGTCTAACTCACCTTTACCATCATATATACCGCCTAGGTTATTATAAACGGCAGCTGCTTGCTCCGAATTCTCACCAAAAGTATTTAAATCTATATTTAATGACAGATTGAAATACTCTAATGCCTTATCTAGTTCCCCTTTTTCCTGATAAACTCTTCCTAAGTTATTATAAACATTTGATATCTCAGAACTAAATAAACCATCAGTTTTTGAATAAATTGAAATGGATTTTTCAAATAACACTATTGCATCATCTAAATTACCTTTCTTTTCTATACAAAGCCCTATTTGTTTATAATGTGCGGCAATTGAAGAAGTATTTGTACCGGAAATTTCCACATTTATGTCTTTGCATAAATTTGAAAAGTTGATTGACTCATCAAAATTTCCTTTTATATAGGATATACTGCTGAGGTAGGAGTAACAAAGAGCAACTTTTTGATGCAACTTTCCATGTAATTTTAAATTTAGTGCTAAACTTTTTTTAAAATAATCTCCTGATTTTTGATAGTTAGCAAGCCTCTTTTCTACTTTACCTAAAAGAAAATAAAAATCATTTAGAGTGTTATCTTCGACAGAATTCAAAGTTGATTCAATAATTTGATAATATTGCTTCGCATCATTATATTCAAGTATTTCTATAGATAATAAGGCTAAAATACGCTGAGAAAAATTTATTAGAGGATTATATTCCATTAAAATTTTCGCAAAATCATATTGTAAAAACTCATTGGTTTCCCCTAAACTTTTGAATACACCAACAAATAGATACCAGTCCCATTCAGTTTCATTTTCCAATATTCTCTCAATGGTTTTAGTAATTCCGTTCTCCTTTAATGAATTTATGACAGGTTTATTGAACAAATCAAAGATTTCATTTGATATTTCAATGCTCTTTGCCATGTCTATAAAATTAGTAAGCCTATTAAAATTACCTTTCTCAACATCAAATGATAGTAGATTAGAAACGGCTTCTGGCAAGCCTTTTAATTTATTTCCTTTTAATAATTCCAATAAACTTTCAGGTGTTGAGTAACTTGAATCCTTTTCCAAAACTTTTGCCAATAAATGCTGAAAATAGGCTTCAACAGTAAAAGAAATTGAAACATAGTCATCAATTATATATTGGCTCAATACACCTTCAAATAATAATTGCTGAAAGGGGCTATCAATTTGAATGTTGCGAATAGATGAACCTATGATTTCATCTTCATACAATCCATCCAACAACAAAAATGTTTGTTGTTTTTGAAACATGAGTTCAGTTAAACGAAATAATATGGATTCTTTCTGTGTCATTAGTTAATTTCTTTTATCCAATTTGGTAGTTCGTTTTCTTTGTTTAGCTCTTTGGCTATTTCTTTAACTTTATTTAAGGCCTCTATGGTATTCTCATCCTCAATTCCGTATTCACTTTTTAAAAGCTCTGTTGCTTTTATAAAATAATAAAATGCTTTACTTGGCTCAGCCATTTTTTCATAACAAACACCTATTTTAAAATTATTTGTCCCGTTTTCTGAAAAGCCTAAAGATGAAATATAATTACTGATTGCATTTTTATAAATTTCCATTTTTAAATAGCAATCACCTAAACAATCATACAAGTTAATAATTTCATCGTTATCAGTTCTTTCTGCCAACTCAAGATTTAAACTAAAATTATAATATTCGATTGCATTATGAAATTCCTCTAGCTCATTGTAGGCTAAAGCTATATTTTTATATGTGCTTGAAAGGTTATAATTATCTAATCCAAATAGCTTTACTTCAATACCCAAACTTTCTTTAAAACTTAAAATAGATTTTACGAATTCTCCATTTTCAAAATGTATATCACCTAATGTGAATAATGCCAGTGAGGTTTTTTCAGATTCATGTCCATTAATTATTTTTTGGTTTTCTACTAATTCATTACAGAAATATTCAGCCCTTTCGTAGTTATTTTGATAAATATACAATTCGACAAGGTAAGAATAGGTACCCTCTAAAGAATAGTGATAATTGCCAAATAACTTTATTCTTGACTCTAAAGTCTTTGATAGCCATTTCAGAGCATTAGGCAAGTCTTTGTTTTCTAAATATGTTGCACCCAAAACATTACTTGTTGTCGCAACATCTGAATCTACTTCTCCTAAATTCATAACTTTTATTTCGTAACTTTTATTAAGATATTCAATTGCCTTAGAATATTCTCTTTTGTATAGAAATGTTAAGCCTATATTATGTATAGATACTGCATAAGCTAATGTAAAAGCGCCCAATTCCATTTCTTGAATAATCGCACTTTCTGTAAAACATTTCATTGCTTCATCATATCTGCTCAATCCATTATGAGCTAAGCCAATATTATTAAGTGATGTAGCTTTAAGTATTGGTAAATTCGGATAATTATCAGACCTTAACTTTAAACTTTTACTATGAAATAGTAATGCATTATCCGAATCCCCTGAATAATAATATGCCAAACCAAATTCATTATATAATAAAGCTTCAATGTGTGGTGTAAAAAAATTTGTTTTTGAAATTAATTCGAATGATTGCTTATAAATGACTATCGCCTTTTCATGATTTCCTTTATAGCTATAAAAACTAGCCAATGAATTATATAAACTATAACGATCTAAATCATTAATATATTGATATGTTTCATATTTATCTTCCAAATGCTTTATTAAGTTTTCAGCCTTATCTTTATCTAGGAATTTTAAAACATAAGCCGAAACATGAGTTCCTTTATCATCCTTTAATAGATAATTATTGAATAGAAAGTCGGACAAATCCTTTATCATGCTATTTTTTTGAGAGTTTTCAATCGCCAAAATAGTTTGCATTAATATTCTCCAATCGTTATTTGTTGAATGTTCTAAAATATATTTCAAACTTTTTTCAATGCCATTAATTTTAAAGGAATGAATAACAGATTTTATACAAACATTAAGTATCTCATATACCTCTTCGCTTAAATCAATAAATCCAGTCAGCCTTATAAAATCAGAGTTCTCAATATCAAATGATAGTAGATTTGAAATCGCTTCTGGTAATCCTTTTAATTTATTTTCTTTTAATAATTGTAATAGATTTTCAGGTGTAATGTATCGCTTATCTTTTTCTAAAACTCTTGCTAACAAATGCTGAAAATAAGCTTCAACAGTAAAAGAAATTGAAACAGCGTCATCAATTATATATTGGCTCAATACTCCTTCAAACAAAAGCTGCTGAAAAGGACTATCAATCTGTATGTTCCGAATAGATGATTCAATTATTTCATCTTCATACAGATCATCTAACAACAAAAATGTTTGTTGTTTTTGGAGCATTAGTTCAGTTAAACGAAATAATATGGATTCTTTTTGCGTCATGTTCAATTTGCTTAATTAAAAACTAAAATGGCAAATCATCATTTGCTGCTTCGCCACTTTATCTTCGAGATTTACTGAAAATTTATCGGCAAATGTTTCAAATTCAGCCAATCTCTGTTATACTTTACTAGTTATCATTTTAAGCGTTAATTTTTAAATTTCTATGTAAGAACATCAATCTACTAGTTAAACTAGGATGTGATCTTGAGCTATGATCTACAACCGAATTATCAACTAATTGAGGGTTTTCAACTTTTTCTAATTTTTCTATCAACTTTTCATTTTCTTTCATTTCAATTTTTCCATTTACAATATGTATGTCGAATGCATTCCAATCAACCATAAACCGTTTAACAAGAGCAACGTAAACACCGTAAAAACGAAGGAACGAGTTTTCGAGTTTTTAAATAAATTTTCCATTTCATTTTTGGAAAGTTTTGGTAGGTCGTGGATTGTCATGATTATTTTTGTTTTAAATTGTTTAATTAGATTGCAGTATCCGTATGGCGCTGTTTAAAACAACCCAATCATCCTGCCAGCCAAGATATGAAATGTCATCATGAATCAAATCCTGGTCATCAAACAGATAAGTTAATGCCCATAGAGCAACTTCATTTCTTGTTTCCTGGGCATGTTTAATTAGAACTTCAGCCATTTTCCGGATGTCGTCAATGATGTCTTCCGGAAATGATTTTTGTAAGAATTTATCATGCATATCAATCATTTCTGAGTATGGTATTTTACTACCCATACTATTTTTAATTATTTTTATAAAGAGCGCAGCATCTTTGTTAAAACCGGTCCATAAAAGTTGGCGACTAAATGCTGCAATCGTTTTTGTATCGCCTTCTCGTTGAATAACTGCGCAAATGTGTAAGAATTTTTCTCTGAAATTTAGTTCAGGTAAACTCAATAGAAGTTGAATAAATTCAGATAAATCAGTCTCAATAAAGACCTTCATTAATTTGATAACTTCTTGTCGATTATTAACCGATGGAAGATCGCTAAGATTTTTCAACCTTAATTCATCTACGATTTCCTGTTTTTGTAATGCATGAATAAAAAGCAAATCAGCATAAACATAGGCTAGCAAACCAAGCTCCTCTAATTCTTTTATTGCGTGATTGCTCTGGAAGTTATTAAAGAACTGTAAACCGGAACAAATCTCCAAAACTCGGTTTAATGTATCATTGAAGGATTTAAAGACATCTTTTTGCACCAAAACATTTTCCCCGAAATTATTATTCAATAATTTTTCGCCCAAGATGGCAATGCCTTCAGCCCGGAATTTTGAAAAAAAATTTAGTAGAGCCCATTGCACATTTACCTGCTTCAAGCTTTGGTTAGCATCAAAAAAAGCACCTGCAACAATATTTTCATGTTCTTTGAAGTCGATGTCGTGCCTGTTGAGCTGCTCCTTTAGATTTTCCAAATCAGCAGCATGCATCAATTCGTGGTAAAGAGTCGATTTAAATTGTTTAAGTATCTCTGCCCCATCGGATTGATTAAGGTAAGTTGCTAATTGTAAAATGGAATCGTAATAAATACGAAAGTAGAGAATATTGGCTGTACTTTTCTCTGAATCAAAACAAGCTAGTACATTTGATTGATTAATTTTTTTCTCTTGTTCTAAATTAACTGAAAAAAGAAGATTGTTTTGTGGAAACATATTAATTACATCAGCAATGCATTACTCACATTGTAATTTCATAAAGGTTCTAACATCGTAAAAAACATTGGGAGAAGCAGAGTCTCTAAAGTCAAATTGGATAAGGTTTTCAACTCCGGATGTATCTTTTATTTCAAGGGAGAAAGGCATGGGTTAGATTACGGAATTTCTTGTGTGTTATTTTTGAATTAAATATTTGAACACATATATGCATTTGATGACTTTTATTTAGAATTATTATTTTTACTTTTATTTGGTAAATGGATAAAGTAAAAATACAGACCGGATGTTATCAATATAGAATAAACTAAACTATGAATCCCAATTTCATGTATTTCGGGTGATTTGAGAAAAACTTCATAAAGATTTGGCCAAACCTGAGCAATTGTTAATAAAACTAATATCAAATTCAGCCTACTTGAATTTAGTTTTTCCCTTAATTCCTTCTTGTCATCTTCATTTATCTGAGTAATTTTTGAAATACCCTCGATACTTGATAGATATTCCTTTTTTAGTTCCTCAATTTTGAATTGCACTCGCAACTTCTCAAAAAATAAATCAATTTCATTATAGTTACTTAATGAAGTGAATATTTGAAAAAATTCTGCATGAATCATAGTTTGTTGTAATCTCTTTAAATCATCAGGTTTAAATGTGTGGCTTGTTTTATCTAAAGGAAGTTTATTGATTTTTCCCTGAATGTAATGAAACAGGTATTTTTGATTCAGCGCAAATAAAAATGAAGGATAGTATTTATTTATTAATTCGCTTGAGTTTTCAATACCTTCAACTACCAAAGCACCTTCGTTTAAAACAAATTGACTGGTGTAAAAATCAGGATACGAAAACTCTAATTTTGAGGAGGAGTTAATTTCAGTATTTTCGGAACCTGAAATCCTTATCATCCTGTAGGCTTTTTTAATTATTTCAATATTTTCAAGATCTAAATTTACTGACCCGTTTTTCTGGTTGAATTTGCTTAGGTGTAATACATATGGTTTTATAATTTCTTCATTTTCAAAATCAAACATCTCACTGATATTTGGGTTTATATGTTCCAGCAACCTATCTATCAATAGTTTGAAGTTTATTTTTTTGCAATCATTTTTGATTATCCACTTATTGTATTTTTCAATTTTGTCCTGATCAAATTTTATGTAATTATGCTTTTGTTTTTCAATGTCATTTTTGATTTTATTTTCTAAATATTTGATTTTTTCATTAATGACATAATTCCAATTTAATTCGAATTTATTTTTTATATCATCACCCCCTTTATAATACCTAAAAAGTTCAGATATGGGTTCTATTGCATCGATCATGGATTTGGCATTTTCAAAATCCCAATTTATAATTATTTGTAAAAAGCCATATCCGATTGAATGCTTAGTAAGTTCCGATTTATTGATATATAAATTAATTGCATCGATTGTGAAAGCTTGAGAAATAGTAGTTTTAGTTTTGTTATCTAAAGAAAATTCTTTTGTGTAGGAGAATTTAAATTTTTCTAAGATCAAATCTTTCGGAACCTCTTCTCCTGTCCCATTGCAAGTTATAACATCTCTTTTTTTGTTTACTTCCTTATCGACTATGCTTTCAATATAGCTTCTTGAAGATTTAAGATGTTTTTTGTCAAAAAATTCAGTTTCAATGCATAGTCTTTCGCCAGACTGTCTTGGTACATTGGAATTTGGGAAATTTAAATCTATAAATAGATTAGTAGCTATTTTGCTAATTATATTCGGATCAAAATTATATTTATGTAAGAATGCATTACTATGGCTTTGATTATCAAAATAATCTGAAAAAACCTCATCAAATAAAAACCCCTTCTTCAAATAATCCCCTTCCACTTTCTCCTTCAAATTAAACGGTATCGTTAAAATTGTATAACTCATGGTATGTTTTTTATTTGTTAATGTTTTTGTGCATACGTTTCTTTTGCCTTTACAGAAACAAACCTTCTGTTTCCGTTCTCAATGACCACAGCGCTTAGCCAGCCACCAAATACACAGCCGGTATCAAGGTCGGTAGCATGGGCAAACTCTTTGGGTGTTTCCTGTAAAAATGGCTGGTGACCGAAGAAGATATGACCGAATGAACCATCATATACTTCAGCCCAGTAGCGATCTACCTCTGTCTCCTCGTTAATGCTCACAAACTTGCCATTGGGTGTAAGGTATCTTAGCTTGGTTATTAACTCAAGACCTTTTAATTTTTTAGGGGAATGCTCACCATAACGATAGTTTTCGGGAAATGGAAAATCGGGTTTGTTTGATATGCCCCCATGTAAAAGTGTGATACCATCTTCTTTGAGAAACAGGCTATAATAGGCACCCTTAAGCCACGCTATCTCCAATTCATTTAGAGAAGCCATAAGCCCTGGAAATTCATGCGTTCCGCTCATCGAGGTCTCTACACCTGTTTTGTTCTCAACATGGTGAATCCAGCGAAGAAACTTTTCCTCATGGTTGCCCAAGATAAGCTGAACATGGCATTGACTTGTTAATTCGAAACAGCGTTTTACTACAGCGGCAGAGTCGGGACCTCGGTCAATTAAGTCACCAATAAAATAAAGTGAATCCGAAGGAACAATCTTTAACTGCTCTATCAACTCTTCCAGTTCGTGGATGCAGCCATGGATATCTCCAATTATTATAATTCTACCATATTTATTCATGTTTGTTACTTTAAGCTTTAGTAGAGATAGATATCCTAGTCCAATGTGAATACATTCAAATATATATATATTTTAAATCTATTCAAAGTACTTATATAATTGTCCTTGTAGGTTTTAGAAGCCCTAATAGAATGGCGGAGTTCACTGGAGAGATTAGTGTAGGTTAATTGAAATAAAAATTTTATTTTTTTGTTTCGTAGCATATATTTGCCCTTTTAACCTGTCGCAATGTTTTCTCCAATCATTTTGAAAAGTACCAAAGCTTTCATTGGAGGCTTCAGGAATGACTATTTCAAGACTTTTTGAAAAACTTGATGTTAGCATATTTTTGAATCCTGAATGCGCATATTTTTCTTCAAACACAGCAAAAACATGATATCCCATCCAATAACTGTCAGCATAATTTGAAGGATCTGTTTTTAAATTATATTCATTTATATTTATTCCCGATGGTATTTGCTTATTCCAATCTTTTGCAAAATAGCTGGCTAAACCTTCTACTTCCCAATTCATATAACCATTCTTATGAATCAAATCCATACATTGAAAGTGGTTATAGTGGGCCATTTCGTGAAACAATACTGTTTTTAAATCAGTACTTTCCTTATCCTGAACATCACTATTTAAAATAATTCCTTCACATTTTTTATCGCCATCCGAAGAAAAACTGTTAAATGTTAAACCAGCGGCCCAATCAACTTTAGATCCTCCTATTTTTTGCGAAATGTTACCAAAATCATCAGCAGAAATGGCTAAATAAATTGATAATTTTCTATTCTTGGCATCTTTGGCATAATAATATTTACCAAAAAAATCAGCTAATGGGCTAATAGCAGCATTTGCATATGCAAGGGTTTTATTTGCTCTTTCAAGTTCTTGCTTAGAATCGCGATAAAAAACTATAAAATTATCGTCTTCTATTTTTTTAAAATCACTTTCATTACTGCCATAATCTTTATTATTATCATAATCATCAATGTTTAAGCTATCAACTAACTTTATTTTAATATGGCTTAAATTGCTGAGTTTTTTAAAAAAGTCGACCGTAGTAGAGGGGATTTTAAGTTCACTTACTGGTGGAGCGTCTTTGTTAAAAACAAAAGTTAATAAGGTTGTAATAAATGAAAAAGCAACAAGGCCAATAATCCATATTTTACCTTTATTATTCATTATGC
>Ga0114959_10001297_pt1 | contig 22026 bp, 21 predicted proteins | sample C_130625_EF_Meta_FD_87317 | JGI IMG/M metagenome (GOLD analysis project Ga0114959, IMG submission 87317) | Freshwater microbial communities from Lake Croche, Canada to study carbon cycling - C_130625_EF_MetaG | ecosystem: Environmental > Aquatic > Freshwater > Lake | place: Lake Croche, Canada... | reverse complement strand
GCAGGCCGATGTAGTTGCCCGCCACGGTCACTGCAGACGCGGACAGGCTGATTCCCGCGCCGCTCGAATCGACCAGCGCGAGCGACTGGATCACCGAGCCGTCGGCGTTCGCGGAAATGACGAGGCCTGGGTTGTTCTGGAAGTCGAGCGTGACGACCGGCTTGCCGGCGTACCCCGGAGCGGATGCGCCATTAAGCTTGAGCGATTCCGTGACGGCAGGCAGCGCCGACTTCAGCGAGATCGTGCCCACGACGCTGAAGTCGATCGCGTCGGCGCCCTTGTGCGCGTTGGCGGCGATGATCGCCACACGGAGTGACCCAGGGCCCGAGTCGCCGAGCGTGCTCACGAGATACGTTTCGCTGGCGATGAATGCCGCCAGCACCTGCCGCCCCTCGAGCTGTTCGAGTGTCAGTGGACCGCGGACGGAGCGGTTGCCCGCCTTACGATCGCGGCCATAACCATGTTCGTGGGAACGGCGACCGTTCGAAACAGCAGCGCGAATCGACATCGGACGGGTGCGAGTGAACGGCGACATAGGAGGCGACTCTTTATGGGTGCAACGCCAGAAAAGGGTGCGGTGGGACGCTGCGGATTGAGGCCCTGATGTGGATAACAGTCTGCTGCTTATCGCGAGGCCCCACGAACGAGAAGCACCTAATAAGGCCACGCAGTTTGCTTGGCGTCAAGGAAAAAAGACCCAGTTCAGCGACGCAGCACCGACGGCGAGCACGAATCGGGAATTTCGCGCACGAATCGGCACCGGGGAGGCCTTGCCGCTCGCGAGGTTGAGTCGATTGCTGAGGCGATCCCGGTCATACTGGCGATCTCTGCTCGTCCTCCGCTGAGCCATTGCGGCCGGACGAGCGGCCCTGCCCACGGCTCCGCTTCTCCGCCCTCAGTAGTCGACCACAGCAATGAATCCCGTTTCCCTCGACCGCCCAGACGGTGCGAATGAGAGGGGCGTTGCACCGCCGCGGATGGTGGCCCTCCGCGAGTCGCTCCCGCGGTGGCGAAAACGGATCTTCTGGTCGTTCCAGATGACGTTCTGGCTGGCGATCGGCGCGGCGGTGCTGGGGTTGAGCAAGGCGCTGAAGCCCGCCGAGCCGACGCCGTGGCTGCCGATGGCGCTGCGGGTGGGCACGGGTTTCGTGATCTCGACCCTCGTGTACTTCGTGTTCGAGACGCCGCGGCTCCGCGGGCTGTCGCGGCAGGTGCGGTGGCCGCTGATGGTGGTGACCGCGGCGGTGGCGCTCGGAGCGTCGGTGCTGCTGCTCATCGCCGGGGGCGTGGGCGGGCCCACCAACTGGACGGGCGAGACGACGCTGGGATCGCTTGTGCCGCGGTTTGTGGCGGTGGGCTTCTGGTGCGTGATCTTCTTCGGGTTGGAGACGATTGAGGATCTCTACAAGACCGAGATTCTGCTCGCCGAGGCCGAAGCGATGATGATCGACGTGGAACTTCGAATGCTGAAGGCGGAAGCGGCTGCCCGAACGTTCGAGGTGCGGCAGTTGCAGGAGCAGATGAATCCCCACTTCCTCTTCAATGCGCTCAACGCCGTCGTGGCCAGCAAGCACGATCCCGAGGCGGTGGAGACCGTGACCCGCGACCTCGCCGACTACCTGCGATTCACGCTGGGCGAGGCACGCACCTTTGAGCCGCTGTCGCGGGAGCTCCAAGCTCTGGAGAAATATCTCGGTGTGCAGCAGGCGCGGTTTGGCGACAATCTCATCTGCCGCGTCTCGTGCGACCGTGCGGCGCACTCCATGCTCGTACCGCCGATGCTGATTCAGCCGCTGTTGGAGAATGCCCTGCACTATGGTTCCCAGACGAGCAGCATGCCGCTGAAGGTGACCGTGACGGCCAAGGTGATCGAGGGCTGGCTCGAGGTGGTGGTCGCCAACACGGGCCGCTGGGTGACGCCGGACACGACGCGGTCGCCCTCCACGGGCATCCGCTCGCTGCGAAAGCGGCTGGCGCTCTTGATCAACGAAGATGCCACCGTCGAGACGGTGATCGATCCGGATCTCGACGGCGGCTGGGTCCGCGTGGTGATCCGGATACCAGCCACGATCATTCAGCCTCCGACTGCCCTGAAACCGGCGCGGGCCCCGGAATCCGTCTGAAGCACATTCATCGCGCCGATGCCCTCCACCCCTTCGGAAGCCGCCATGGTTACTGCCCTGCTCGTCGACGACGAACCCCTGGCGAATGCACGGATGCGGGAGCTCCTTGCCGCGCATCCGGAGATCGACGTGATTGGCGTGGCCGGAGGCCTGAAAGCGGCCCGGGCCTTTCTCGAGACGCGCTCGCCCGACGTGGTGTTTCTCGACGTGGAGATGCCCGGGGGCAGCGGCCTCGACCTGCTTGTGAGCGTGCCCGGCACCACGCAGGTGGTGTTCGTCACGGCCCGCGAAAAGTATGCGGTGCAGGCGTTTCAGGTTGCCGCCCTCGACTATCTCGTGAAGCCCGTCGACCCCGAGCGGCTCGCCGATACGGTGGATCGCATCAACAAGCAGGTCGCGAGCAGGCGGGGCCTGCCAGAGAATGTGAGTGAGCGTGACGACGATGAACTCGAGGCTGATGGTGCAGCCAGCGAGGCCGTGCTGGGGCTCAATGACACAGTGAGCGCCCCGCTGGCCGACGCGCTCACGTCGGCCGTGATGACCGTCGGCGATATCTGCTGGATCGAGTCGCTCCGCAACTTCACCCGGGTCGCACTCAAAGGGCCTCCGCGGGTGGTGCTCTTCCGCCGCCGACTGAGCGACTGGGACAAACTTCTGCCCGCCGATTCGTTCGCCCGGATCGGGCGGTCATACCGCGTCCAACTCGCCCTCGCGGAGCAGGTCGAGTGGGACTCACGGCACGAGACGCGAGTGACGTTTGGCGACGGCGTGGAGCCCCTCACGCTCGGACGCATGCCCGCCATGCGGCTCCGCGAGATCCTCGGCGGCACCGCCTAGCCGCGGCCAGCGCCGGGCTACCGCAGGTTGCCAACCTGCGGCTACGTGGTGGCAGCAGCGGTTGTCTGTCGTAGGTGCAGGTTGTCAACCTGCACCTGAAGTGCTGATCAGCGTTGTATTTCCGCAGGTTGCCAACCTGCGGCTACGTGGTGGTTGGCGGGAATCACAGCCAGAGGTCGGCGGCGATCGCGGCCAGCAGCACCAGGCCGATCAGGGCGTTGGCCGAGAAGAAAGCCTGGTTGACCCGCGAGAGATCGTCGGCTTTCACGATCGCATGCTCCCAGACGAGCAGGGACACGATCGCGGCCAAGGCTATCCAGTAGATCCAGCCAAGCTCCGGGACCGCGAGGGGCAACGCGGCCAGCAGAAGCATCGTGGCCACGTGGAGCCACTTCGCCAGCCGCAACGCCCGCGGCACGCCGAGCCGCGCGGGAATGCTCTGCAGGCCGTGGGCGGCGTCGAAGGCGGCGTCTTGGCAGGCGTAGATGATGTCGAAGCCGGCGACCCAGAGCATCACCGCCAGACCGAGAATGGCGGCGGGTAGCACGTCGGCCGGGTCGCGGGTGAGCGTTTGGCCGCGGAGGGCGATCCATGCGGCCACGGGGGCGAAGCCGAGGGCCGCGCCGAGCCAGAGATGCGCGAGGGCCGTGAACCGCTTCGCATAACTGTAGCCCAGCAGCCAGGCGAGCACCGGCACCGAGAGCACCAGCGGCAGCCAGTTGGGCAGGAAGAGGAGTGTGGAGGCGATGAAGGCGGCCGACGAGACGACGACGAGCAGGAGCACCTCCCCCACGCTCACGTCACCACGGGGAAGATGCCGCGCGGCCGTGCGCGGGTTGGCGGCGTCGATCGTGCGATCAACGAGCCGGTTGAACGCCATCGCCGCGGTTCGGGCCGTGACCATGCAGAGCAGGATGCCGAGCGTGCCCCGAAGAGCGCCGACGGGCGACGTCCAGTCGAGCGCCGGGTCGCCCCCCCAGCGGATCGCAATCAGCGCCGCCATCACGGCGAACGGCAGGGCGAAGATCGTGTGGCTAAACCGCACGAGCTCGAGGTAGGTCTGCAGCCGCGAGGGGCGAACAGCCCGCGCGGGCGACGTACCACTGGAGGCCGCCGTCGCCATCAGGTGGCCTCGCCCCAGCGGCGGATAAGCGAGTTGGCCACGCCGAGCTGGTCGCAGATCCGCGCCACGACGAAATCCACCAGATCAGCAACGCTCGCCGCACCGTGGTAGAAGCCCGGGGCGGCGGGCAGGACGACCGCGCCCGCCTCGTGGATCGCCTGCATGTTTTTCAGTTGCGGCAGCGAGAGGGGCGTTTCCCTCGGCACCATGACCAGCTTTCGCCGCTCCTTGAGATGCACCTCGGCGGCCCGGTGGATCAGGTTCTCGCCCATCGAATGCGCGACGGCGGAGAGCGTGCTGCCGCTGCACGGGCAGATCACCATCGCGGCGGTGAGGAAAGAGCCGCTGGCGATCGGCGCCATCAGGTTTTTGTGGTGGTGGTAGGTGAGCCTGCCCGCGGCGGGGGTCGCGTGGCCGAGCAGTGCGGCGATGTCGAATCGCTCGAGATCGATCGTGCGGCCGAGTTCCGTGGCGATCACGGCCTGGCCCGACGGGCTGATCGAGAGGTGGACGTCGCGTCCGGCTTCGAGCAGCACCTCGAGGAGCCGCACGGCGTAGGGGGCTCCCGAGGCGCCCGTGATTCCGACGACGAGTGGAGCTGCTGCGGCCATCGTTCAGGTGCTCCGCGTAGCGACGTAGAGCGTGGCGATGCCGAGCGTGAGCGGCACGACGTCAACGCGACTGAAGCCAGCCTGCTTCACGAGAGCCGCCAGAGCCTCGCCCGACGGAAACTGCTCGACGCTCTGGTTGAGGTAGGTGTAAGCGTCGGAGGAGTTGCGGGCCACGGCGTTGCCGAGCCGCGGCAGGACGTTGCGGAAGTACCAGAGGTAGAAGTTGCGGATGGCAGCGTTTCGCGGCAGCGAAAACTCGAGGATCGCGAGTTTTCCGCCCGGGCGACAGACGCGGGACATCTCGGAGAGTCCCTGGGCCGTGTCAGCGATGTTGCGGAGGCCGAAGGCGACCGTGACCACGTCGAAGGCGGCGGTGGGGAAGGGGAGGTCCATCGCGTCGGCCTCGACCCATTCGACGGGGAGCCCCGCCCGTCGCGACTTTTCCACGCCACGGTCGAGCATCGGGCGGCAGAAGTCGCTGCCCACCACGCGGACGGCCGGTCCGGCCTTGCGGGCATAGGCGAGGGCGAGGTCGCCGGTGCCGGTGCAGACATCGAGGACGGCGCCGGCGGCCGGCGGTGGGGCACGGTTGACGGTGACATGCCGCCACCAGACGTCGATCCCGCCTGAGAGGATCCGGTTGACGAGGTCGTATCGTGGCGCGATCTCGGCGAACATCCCGCGGACGCGGCCGCCGCTCTTGTCGACGCCGCTCTCCTCTGCGTGATCGGCGGGCATGCGGCAGCCTGTCGTGGCGGTGGCGTGGGGAATCGATTCGGGCGGCACGACGGCATTCTCGCGGGATGACCAAAAGTCGCTGGCAAAGCCGCGACACCAACAATCGTATCCCGCAGGGGGCTACGGCGGGAGGGATCGCGGTCGTGGGCGATATTCCGCGGCCGCAACGCGGCAGATGAACAGATCGCTCCGGGCCAGGCTCTGTCGTGGGATTTCCGTGGCTTCTGATTTCCGTGGCTTCTACGGTTCACGCTTGATCCCCACGGGTCGTCGCGGCGCCGCAGCTGGCATCACGTGAGAGCCCAATGCGAACCGGGAAGGCACACAGGTTGAAAACCTGTGCTACGAGAGAGGGAAGGCACACAGGTTGAAAACCTGTGCTACGAGAGGCTGCGCTGCGAGGGGCTGCCCGTGCCCGGGAGCCGGCGTTGCTTTCTCCGCGTAGCCACGATGGCGAAGCGGAGAAAGCATCGAGCGAGCGGAGGGCGGGATGCCCGAAGTGAGCGTCTGGCGACGGGCATGGGCAGCCCCGAGCCGCCGCGATGGACGGACACAGGTCAAAAACCCGTGCTACGAGAAGCCCCGAGCAAAGTAGTTACTGCAGGCGTTTCAGGGACCGCGTGCCGCCGCCGATGTGCATCGTGGCATCGCCCCGGCTTCCCGGCCGCGTCGGTCTCGAACTCGATCGTGGCGTCGGTGTTGACGAACTCGAACACACGCTCCGACACCGGCACGATTGGCATGTCTACGGGCCGGTCGGCAAACCGCACGATCAGGCCGTTCCCATCGACGGCCATCGTCACCGGCGGCTTTGTGGTGTCGTCGCCCAGTTGAAACGCGCCGGTTCAGTGTCAGAGACGAGGATCGATTATCTCCACGACCCGCCAGTCGAGCCAGCGGTTGTCGGGGTCTTCGCCAGTCTGGCCGATGAAGCCGACATGACCGCCCTGGTCGGTGGCAACGAGGTGCACGCACTCCGGATAGGCCACCCGATCGGCGGCGAACATCTCGAACGGTACGAACGGATCGTCGCGCGACGTGATGATCGTGGTGGGCACGCGGATGGCGGGGATGAACTGGGCGGCGCTCGCGTGCCGGTAGTAATCAAGGGCGTCGCGGTAGCCGATGGCCGGTGCGGTGAACCAGTCGTCGAACTGTCGCAGCGTTCGCGGGCGGGCCGTCTCGGCCGGCCGCACCGCATCGGGCCGGACCCGCCACCAGGCCTCGAGGTGTTTGACGAGGATGCCGGTGAAGTAGCGGTCGTAGATCCGGTTGGAGCGGCTGGCGATCGACTCACAGCCCACGACCAGATCGATCGGCGGATTGACGGAAATGGCGCACCGTACCGCCTCGGGCACGCGATCGGCCGCCTCGCCGAGATACTTGAGGAGCACATTGCCGCTGAGCGACACGCCGAACAGCGCGAGATCGGGGTCGGGCGAGTTGGCGGCAGCGCCCTCGCGGCACCAGGCCACCACGCGTTCGACGACCGCTGCCAGATCGCCGGAGCAGCCGGCGTGGTAGGGCCGGCGGGCCAGGGCGAGCCCCGCACCGCAGCAGCGCATGTCCCAGCGAAACACCCGCACGCCCCGCTGCGTGAGCTTCTCGGTCAGCCGCACCAGCAGGGGCGAGCTGTGATCGTCGGCCAGTCCATGGGAGAGAATGGCGACCCGGCCACCGGGCTGCCAGCCGTCGGGGGTGTCGTCATGGACGGCCAACGCATCGCCGTCGTCGAGTTCGACTTTTCGCAGCACCGCGCGATGCTCGGTTGGGCGGTGGTGCATGAGGGCCGAGGCGATCGTCTGGGCGTGCGGGCCGCGCAACCACCACGGGGGTTTGAATCCCGGCGATTGCGGCGCGTTGGAAGCCATGGCCGCAGCCTACCAGCCGCGGGGCCGGGCGAGTGACCAGGCCGACGCGGCGGCGAGCAGCACCACGAACGCGTACGGCAGCACGTCGTAGGGATACGCCGGCATCGGGAACGGGCTGCCGGGAAGTGGGAGGCCGACGCTCGCCGCGAAGGGCATCGCCATCATGGCGACGGCCAGCGCGGAGCAGAGCACGTTCCAGGTCTTCAGTTCGCCGCGGCGGGCGAGGTATCGCGGCGCCGCTACCGACACCAGGATGTAGACCATCAGGAAACCATACGTGCCGAGCGACCCGAAGGCGGCGAAGCCGTCGAGCGGCGTTATCCCGGCGAGGCTGGTGGCCGCGGTGGCGAGGGCGACCACGACCGCCGCGACCGTGGCGGCCACGTGGGGCGTGGCGGCGCGGTCGTGCGTGCGGCCGTACGACTCGTGGACGATCGCTTCGCGGGCCATCGCGTAGATGATCCGAGACACCGCGTTGATGCAGGCCAGCGTGCACGCGAACATGCTCACCGCGGCCCCAACGGAGATGGCCGCTCCCAGGACGCCGACGCCGGCGGCCGCGGCCAACTCGTCGAGTGGTGCCGGGCTCGCGTGCATCGGCCGTGGCAGGAACGAGAAGCCAAGCACTTCGACGTAGCTCATGACCACGTAGAACACGCCCGAAAAGAGCGTGCTCGTGGTGACCGCCCGAGGGATCGTCCGCAGCGGGTCGCGGGCCTCGTGGCCGAGCGTGGTGGCGCTCTCGAAGCCGACGAAACTGAGCGTTGCCAGGACCAGCCCGAACATGACGCCTCCCGGCGTGACGTCGCGAAGCTCGAGCTGGGCGGGATCGACCAGCGTGCCCCGGGTCAGCACCACGAGCACCGCCAGGGCGGCGATTGCTGTCAGCGACCCGATCTCGAGCGTCAGCATCAGCCCCGTCGACAGGCGGACGTCGCGGCACGCGCAGATGCAGGCGATGCCGACGCAGGCGAGCTCCCAGACCACGGGCAGCGGGCCCGTCACCGGGGCGAGGAGCACGTCCATGAAGTTGGCAAAGCCGCAGGCGACGGCCATGGCGGTGAACAGGTAGGCGAGGCAGAGCGCCCACGCCGCGACCACGCCAGCCCGCGGCCCGAGCCCCTGAGCCACGACGTCGGAGAGCGCTCCCGGGGAGGCCGATCGGCTCGCGAACACGTTGATCGACGCTCCGACGAGGAGCATCGCCGCGGTGGCGATCACGTAGGTGAGCCACGTGCCGGCTCCCGCGCTTTCATGGACGAGCGCGATCGTGAGGGCCGGCCCGACGGTGGGAGCGATCGTGGCGATCGACTGCGCGAAGACGTCGCTGAACGGCAGGCAGTCGGGTCGCAGTCCGGTTTCGGCTACGTGCCTCGGTGGCGTGCTCGTGCGTGTCATGCCATGCCCGCTTCCGTTTGGCTTGCCTGGGTCCCCTCACGGCCGACCATGCCTGTCGAGGAGGGCCGCCAGACTACCGCAGCACCGTTCCCGCGCCACGTCGTGCGATCCGCCTTTCGTGACGGTGCCACCCAGGGGTACGATCCGTCGATGCTTGGCACTGCTCCGTGACTGCCACCCCGATGAACATGGCGACGATGATCCACTGGCACTGTCACGACGTTTTTCACCGCATGCCGGCTGGGGCCACGGCAGGGGGAATCGCCGTCGTGATCGACGTGCTCCGGGCGTCGACGACCATGATCACGGCCCTGGCGCACGGGGCCGCGAGCGTCCGGCCCGTTGCCGATGTGGACGAGGCTCGGCGGCTGGCCGGGGAACTCGGCCAGCGAGCACTGCTGGGCGGCGAGCGCGGGGGTCTGCGCATCCCGGGGTTCGATCTCGGCAACTCGCCCCGCGAGTACACGGCTGAGCGTGTGGTGGGCCAGGCGGTGGTGATCACCACCACCAATGGCACCGCGGCGCTCCATGCCTGCAGTGACGCGAGGGAGATCGTCGTCGGCGCGATGGTGAATCGTACTGCTGTGGCCGAGGCGGTGCGGCGGCTCGCGGGAGGCCAGGGTGTCGTGCACCTCGTCTGCGCCGGCACCGACGGTGTCGTGTCGGCCGAGGACGTGCTCGCCGCCGGCGCGATCCTCGATGCGGCGTCGGCCGACGGTCGCGACGACGTGCTCGATGACGCAGCCCGCGAGGCGCTGGCCTTCTTTCGACGTGTGGCGGCGAGCGGTGACGTGGCCGCGGCGCTCGTGGCGGAGTTTTGCCGGTCGCCGGGCGGGGCGAATCTGGTCGATTTGGGAATGGAAGCCGACCTGCCCACCGCTGCCGCGATCGACTCGCTCGCTGTCGTGCCGCGGCTCGACCGGGCCTCCGGCAGCCTGATTTGAAATGGTGCCTGCCACCAAATCTGGGTAAGGTACGCCTTTCGCAGATACCCCAGATTTGGTGGCTGTCACCTTTTTTTGGACGAGAGAATGGACAAGCAGAACGACCAGTCGCGGATGGACAAGATCGTGTCGCTGGCGAAGCGGCGCGGATTCATCTTCCAGTCGAGCGAGATCTATGGCGGCCTGAACGGCTTCTGGGACTACGGCCCCTTGGGCGTGTCGCTCAAGCGGAATGTCAAGGACGCCTGGTGGCGTGACATGGTCGCCGGACACGACGAACTCGCCACGCTCTCAGGCGCGCCCTCGCCCTACGAGATGACCGGCCTCGACTGCACCATCATCATGCACCCGCAGGTCTGGAAGTGCTCCGGCCACTTCGACCTCTTCCACGACTGGATGATCGACTGCCGGGAGTCGAAGCGGCGCTACCGCTACGACCATCTCCATGGCCGCTGGGCCTCGCACCGCGGCAAGAAGGTGTTCGTGACGACCGACCAGTCGGGCGACGAGGCAGTGCCCGACACCGTCGCCAAGGCGCAGAAGTTCTTCGGCCTGCGGGCCAAGCAGGTCGATGAGATCGAGTGGGGTGGCGGGCTCGAACCGCTGCAGGCGGTGGTGGCCGCCGGCGTGGCGTCGCTGGCCGACGCCCTCGGGCCGGATGCCGCAGCCCCGGGCACGCTCACCGAACCCCGCGAGTTCAATCTGATGTTCGAGACGCGGATCGGCGCCCTTGCGGGGGGCGACGACGACCGGGCCTTCCTCCGCCCCGAGACCGCCCAGGGCATCTTCGTCAATTTCAAGAACGTGCTCGACACCTCGCGGGTCAGCGTGCCCTTCGGCATCGCCCAGGTGGGCAAGAGCTTCCGCAATGAGATCACGCCGCGGAACTTTACGTTTCGCTCCCGTGAGTTCGAGCAGATGGAAATCGAGTTCTTCTGCAAGCCGGCCGATTCGGCGCAGTGGTATCGATACTGGCGCGACCGCCGGTGGAAGTGGCATCTCGATCTCGGACTCACGGCAGGCAAACTCCAACTCCGCGAGCACGCCCAGGACGAACTCTCTCACTACTCCGTTGGCACCGCCGACATCGAGTACGCCTTCCCGTTCCTCAACCCGGGCGAGTTTGGCGAACTGGAGGGGATCGCCCACCGTGGCGACTTCGACCTCCGCAGCCACATGGAGGGCAAGCTCGTTCGCAAAGACGGTGAACTCGTCGTGGAGACCGGCCCCGACGGCAAGCCGCGGCACCGGGGGAGCGGCAAGGATCTTTCGTACTTCGACGACGTCACCCGGGAGCGGTACGTGCCGCACGTGATCGAGCCATCGGCCGGCGCCGATCGGGGCACACTCGCCTTTCTCTGCGATGCCTACCACGAGGATGAAGTGCCCGACGCGGACGGCAAGCCCCGGAGCCGGACCGTGATGAAGTTTCACCCGCGACTCGCCCCGGTGAAGGCGGCGATCCTGCCGCTGGTGAAGAAGGACGGGATGCCGGAGGTGGCGATCGACCTCTACCGCGCCCTCAAGCCGCACATGGCCTGCCAGTACGACGAAAAGGGGGCCGTGGGCCGTCGGTACGCCCGACAGGACGAGGCCGGCACGCCCTGGTGCCTGACGATCGACGGCCAGACGCTCACCGACAAGACCGTCACCCTCCGCGATCGCGACTCGCTCGTGCAGAGCCGCGTGCCGATCGCCGAGGTGGTCGATCTCCTTCGCGACAAGCTGGCATGAAGCCCGCGATCGCCACCGTCTGTTCGCTCGAAGCGTCGCTCGGGACGGTACTCGACGACTATGCGGCCGGCCACGTCGACGCCGTGGATCTCTGGCTCGGCCACGCCGACGCCTTCATCGGGGAGCACGGCATGGCCGCCCTGCGGGAACGATGCGCGGCCGCCGGCATCACGCCGGTCGCCGCCAGTTTCCAGGGAGGCCTGCTCACGAGTCAGGGCGAAGCCCGTCGCGAGCACTGGCGGCACTTTGACGAGCGACTGGGGCTCTGCCGCGACCTTGGCATCCCGGTGCTCGTGATCGCGGGCGATGCCTTCGGGCCACTCGGGGCAGAGGATCTTGGCCGGCTGTCGGTGAGTCTCAGCGACGCAGCCGCCCGGGCGGCCGACGCCGGCGTGCGGCTGGCCCTCGAGTTCGATGCCCGGGCGAGCTTTCCCAACAATCTCCAGTCGGCGGTGGCGGTGGTCGAGCAGGTGGCTTCACCGGCCCTCGGCCTCTGTCTCGACTGGTTCCACTACGCGGTGGGCCCGAGCAAGCCGCTCGACCTCTGGCTGCTCTCGAACGAGAATCTCGCCCACGTGCAGCTCTCCGACATCGCCGACGTGCCGAGGGAGATGGCGGCCGACACCGACCGAATCCTGCCGGGCGAGGGCACGTCGCCGCCAGACGACCTCGTGGCGCGGCTCCGCGAGATTGGCTACGAGGGGGCGGTTGCGGTCGAACTCCACAATCCGGCGCTCTGGCGGGTGCCGCCGCGGCAGTTCGGCGAGATCGCGATGACGTGTCTGCGGAAGGTGCTCGGCCAGGCGGCGATGTGACGCGGTCTGGCCAGCCGGGAGGGCGGTCGTCTCTCCGGCACTGCGGGCGGACGGCAGGTTTCGCAAGGAGTTTCCATCGAAACACCCATTGTTACACTGGCTTGTTCGGACCTCCGGCGAGTCGCTTTCCCTAACGCATGGCGATGAAAACCAAGATCAGAGAGTTGAGCGATCTCGCGAGTGCCCTCTCGAACCTCCGTTCGCAGGGCCGCACGGTGGTCCATTGCCACGGCGTGTTCGACCTCCTGCACGTCGGCCACCTCCGCTATTTCGACGAGGCCAAGGCGATGGGCGACGTGCTGGTCGTCACGCTGACCACCGACAAGCACGTCAACAAGGGGCCGCACCGGCCCGCCTTCACCGAACAGCTCCGGGCCGAGGTGCTTGCGGCGCTTGAGTGCGTGGACTTCGTCGCCATCAACCCCACGGCGACCGCCGTCGAGGCGATCCGGCTGCTCAAGCCTGATGTCTACGTGAAGGGCCCCGACTACAAGGACACCGCCAAAGACGTCACCGGCAAGATCCTCGAGGAGGAGGCCGCGGTGAAGGAGGCCGGAGGACGCATCGCCTTCACCAGCGGCGACACCTTCAGTTCCACCACGCTCATCAACCAGCACATGGGCGTGCTGCCGCCGGACGTGCAGGCGTATCTCGCCGACTTCGCTCGCCGGCATCCTGCCACCGAGATCCTCGACTACCTCCAGAAGGCCAGAGGCCTCAGGGTGCTCCTCGTTGGGGAGCCCATCATCGATGAATACGTGTACTGCGAGGCCATTGGCAAGTCGTCGAAGGAACCGACGATGGTCCTCAAGCAGCTCTCCAGCGAGAAGTTTGCCGGCGGCATCCTCGCCGCAGCCAACCACGTGGCGAACTTCTGCGACGAGGTGGCCTGCATCACCCAGCTCGGCACCGAAAACTCCCACGAAGCCTTTATCGAGGGCAAGCTTAAGCCCAACGTGAAGCGGATCTACCTCCACCGGAAGAACTCCCCGACGATCGTCAAGCGGCGGCTCGTGGAGAACTACTTCTTTCTGAAGCTGATGGAGGTCTACGAGATCAACGACGCGGCCCTGAGCCCCGATGAAGACGAGGCCGTGTGCCAGGCGCTGATGGAGCACGTGCCCAAGTACGACCTCGTCATCGTGATCGACTTCGGCCACTCGATGCTCTCCGAGCGGGCCCGCAGAATCCTCCGGGAGCGAGCGAAGTTTCTGGCGGTCAATGCCCAGTGCAACGCGGGGAATCTCGGCCACCATGCCCTCTCGAAATACCCTGCGGCGGACTACATGACGGCCACGGAAACCGAGGTGCGGATCGAGTCACGCGACCGCCATGGGCCGGTGCGCGGCCTGGTGCAGGAGGTCTACGAGAAACTCGGCTGCAAGCGGCTGATCGTCACCCGAGGCAAGAACGGCTGCATCTGCTGCGACCCTGCGGCCGGCGTGATCGACGTTCCCGCAGTGGCCGGCAAGGTGGTGGATCGCATCGGGGCGGGCGACGCCTTCCTCTCGGTGTCGTCGCTCCTCGCAGTGCAGGGCGCGCCGCTCGACGTCGTGGGCTTTACCGGCAACGCCGCCGGCGCGCTCGCGGTGGCCACGGTTGCCAACCGCGACGCCATTGACCGGGTCACGTATTGCAAGCAGATCGAGTCGCTGCTGAAGTGAATGCCGTGAACCTTTTCAACAGGCCTCTTTGATTGAGGCGACGGAGTGCTCACATGACGATTGTGGAAAGCGGAAAGAAGTTCGGTACGGTTGCCGTGATCGGCGGGGCTGGCTACGTGGGAGCAGTGCTCGTGCCACGGCTCCTGGAGGAGGGCTATCGCGTTCGTGTCTTCGACCTCTTCATTTACGGCGAAGAGGCGCTCGCAGCGGTGCGAGACAATCCGCATCTCGAGATTCGGCATGGTGACGTTCGCGATCTTGCGGCGGTCAAGGAGGCCGTCCGCGGAGCCGATGCCGTGATTCATCTGGCCTGCATCTCCAACGACCCCAGCGTCGAACTCGATCCTGACCTCTCGAAGTCGGTGAATCTCGATTCCTTCGGCCCGACCGTGAAGGCGGCCAAGGAGGCGGGCGTGCGGCGGTTCATCTTCGCCTCCTCGGGGAGTGTCTACGGCGTGAGCGAATCGCCGCAGGTCACGGAAGAGCACCCGCTCGTACCGGTGTCGCTCTACAACAAGTACAAGGCTGCGTGCGAGCCGTTGCTCTTCGCCGAGCAGTCGCCCACGTTCACCACCGTGGCCGTCCGCCCCGCCACGATCTGCGGCTACTCGCCGCGTCAGCGGCTCGACCTCACGGTCAACATCCTCACGAACCACGCGGTCAACAACGGTAAGATCACGGTGTTTGGCGGCGTGCAGATGCGACCCAACCTCCACATGCACGACATGGTGAATCTCTACTGCCTGCTGCTCGAGGTGCCCGACGAAAAGATCGCCGGACAGATCTTCAACGCCGGCTACCAGAACTACAGCGTGGCCGAGACGGCGGAGGTGGTGAGGAAGGTGGTCCGCGAAGAACTGCCGGAAAAGGGTGAGATCGACATCATCACCACCCCTTCCGACGACATTCGCTCCTACCGCATCAACTCCGACAAGATCCAACGGGTGCTCGGGTTCGTGCCCAAGCACACGATCGAAGACGGTGCCCGGGACCTGATCAAGGCCTTCAAAGCAGGAAAACTACCCGACTCGATGACCGACACCCGATATTCCAACATCAAGACGATGAAGGCCGTCCACCTCACCTGACGCTCATGGCTGCGACTCCTGAAACCTTCGTCGTTCTCGGCAGCAACTCGTTTTCCGGCGCCACGTTCGTGGCCGAGGCCGTCGCCGATGGCGCGAGGGTGATCGGCGTGAGCCGCTCGCCGGAGCCCGACGAGGCGCTGCTGCCCTATGCGTGGGCCCCGCACGACCGCTTCACGTTCCACGCCCTCGACTTCAACCGCGATCTCGATCGGATCGAAGCGGTGATTCGCGAGGCAAAGCCGGAATACGTGGTCAACTTTGCCGCCCAGAGCATGGTGGCCCAGAGCTGGGACAACCCCGACCACTGGTATCAGACCAACGTTGTCTCGACCGCCCGGCTCGTGGACCGGTTGCGGCGCATGGACTTCCTCAAGAAGTTCGTGCAGATCTCCACGCCGGAGGTCTACGGGAGCACCAGCGGCCTCGTGAAAGAGACCGCCCCATTCAATCCGAGCACTCCCTACGCCGTATCGAAGGCGGCCTGCGACATGAACCTCCTGGCCTACCGGAAGGCCTATGGGTTTCCAGTGGCGTTCACGCGGGCGGCCAATGTCTGCGGCCCAGGGCAGCCGCTCTACCGGATCATCCCCAGGACCGTCTACTGCGTGCTCACTGGGCAGAAACTGAAACTCGAAGGCGGCGGCACGAGCGTGCGGTCGTTCATCCACATGGCCGACGTCTCCCGCGGCACGCTGGAGGTGGCGCGGCGCGGCATTCCCGGCGACGTCTACCACCTCGCCACCGACAAGAACCAGACGATCCGCGAGGTCGTCGAGGAGATCTGCCGGCAACTCGGCGCCCGCTTCGAAGACGCCGTTGAAACCACGCCCCCACGGCTCGCCCAGGATCCGGCGTATCTGCTCGATTGCACGAAGGCCCGCACCGAGTTCGGCTGGGAGCCGAAGCGGTCGGTTGCCGACGTGATCACCGAGACGATTGCGTGGCTGAAGAAGAACCTCGACCGGCTGCAGAACGTCCCCGCCGATTACGTCCACAAACCATGAAAAAGGTGGCAGGCACCATTTCGCGGCGAAATGGTGCCTGCCACCTTTTTCAGCACCTGCCATGATGAACGTTCCGAAACTCACCGCGATCGCCGCCCGGATCCGGGCCCGGGTCGTGGAAATGTCGCATGCGGCCGAGACGCCCCACCTCGGCTCGTCGCTGTCGTGCGTCGATCTGCTCGTGGCCACCTACTGGGGCCCGCTGCGCGTCGATCCTGCCCACCCGCTCGATCCGAACCGCGATCGCTTCATCCTCTCCAAGGGCCACGCGGCCACCGCGCTGTATGTCACGCTCGCTGAGCGGGGATTTTTCGACCCCGCGCTGCTCGACACCTACGACACCGACGGCGGCGCGCTCCCCGAGCACCCGGGCCTGCAGTGCGTCCCGGGGGTCGAGGCAGCGACGGGCTCGCTCGGCCACGGGTTGCCGATCGCCCTGGGCATGGCACTGGCCGCGCGGATCCAGAAGCGGCCCTCGCGGCAGTTCGTGCTGATGAGTGACGGCGAGTGCGAGGAGGGCTCGGTCTGGGAAGCGGCGATGTTTGCCCCGGCCCAGAAACTGGACAGCGTCGTCGTGATGATCGACTACAACAAGTGGCAGGCCACCGGCCGCAGCGACGAGATCATGGCGCTGGCGCCGCTCGCCGAGAAGTGGCGGGCCTTCGGCTGGGACGCCTGCGAGGTGGATGGTCACGACATGGCGGTCGTGCTCGCCGCCGTATCTCGCGAGCCCGACGGCTCGGGGCGGCCCCGGGTGATCGTGGCCCACACCGTGAAGGGAAAAGGTGTGTCGTTCATGGAGGACGACAACAACTGGCACTACCGGATTCCGACGGCTGACGAGGTACGGAAGGCCCGGGTCGAACTCGGCCAGCCGGAGGTGCGGGCATGAGAAATGCGTTCGCCGCCGCGATCACCGAGTTGGCAGCCAAAGATGAGCGGATCGTCCTCCTCTCGGGCGACATCGGCAACCGGCTGTTCGACAAGTTCCGCGAGCGGTTTCCCGATCGCTTCTACAACTGTGGCGTGGCCGAGGCAAACATGACGGGCATGGCGGCGGGCCTGGCGCTCTCCGGCCTGCGGCCCTTCACCTACACGATCACACCCTTCGCCACCACCCGCGTGATCGAGCAGATCCGCGTCGACATCTGCTACCACGACGTGCCGGTGGTGATCGTCGGCACCGGCAGCGGCCTCTCGTACGCGTCGCTCGGCCCCACGCACCACTCCTGCGAGGACGTCGGCATCCTCCGCTGCTTCCCGAACCTCACCGTCCTCTGTCCGGCCGACTCGGCCGAAGTGGGCCCGGCGCTCGAGGCGGCGCTCACGCTCCCGGGCCCCGCCTACATCCGCCTCGGCAAGAAGGGGGAGCCCGTCGTCCACGAGTCACGGCCGACGTTCGAGATCGGCAAGGGGATCGTGATGCGGGAGGGAACCGATGTCTGCCTGCTCGGCATGGGGACTCTTGTATCGGTGGCCCTTGCGGCGGCGCAGGAGCTCGAGGCAAAGGGGCTCTCGGCCCGCGTGGTGAGCATGCACACCGTGAAACCACTCGACGAGTCGCTCCTGGCCGACGCCTTTGGCCGGTTCCGGGCCGTGGCGGTGGTCGAGGAGCACAGTGTGATCGGCGGCCTTGGCAGCGCCGTCGCCGAGTGGCTCGTCCGTCGCGACGGGCCGCAGCCGCCGCTCGTCGCCTGTGGGACGCCCGATGTCTTCATCTCCGAGGCTGGGAGCCAGCAGTGGATGCGAGAGCGGTGCGGGCTGACCGGACCGGCCGTGGCCGCCAAGATCCTCGCCCGGCTCGGAAAATCGTCGTGATCGGCGTCGATTTCGACAACACGATCGTCCGTTACGACGACGTCTTCGGTCGTGTGGCCCTCGATCTCGATCTCGTGCCGCCGCATGCGGCCACGTCGAAGACCTCGGTTCGCGACCACCTGAGGTCGATCGGCCAGGAAGAGCGTTGGACGGAACTCCAAGGGATCATCTACGGGCCGCGAATGATCGACGCGGCGTTGTTTCCCGGAGTCGCCACCTTCTTCGCGGACTGCCGTACGAACGGAATACCCATCGCCATCGTCAGTCATCGCACCCGGTTTCCGTACCTCGGCGAGCGGCACGATCTGCACGCCGCTGCTCGCGACTTTCTCGCACGCTATGGCTTTCACGGCGAGGCCGGCATCGGCCTGCCTGAGGACCGCGTGTTCTTCGAGGAGACGAAGGAACGAAAGCTTGCGCGGATCGCAGCGATCGGTTGTACGACCTTCATCGACGACCTGCCCGAGCTCCTTGCCGACCCGCGGTTTCCGGCCGGAGTGCGACGGATCCTGTTCGACCCACGCGCCACCCAGGATGCGCCCGCCGGGGTCGTGTCCGCCCGTTCATGGGCCGAGATTGCAGACCTCGTCAGGAGAGGCGGTGTCGGGGCGTGAACGAGCCAGCGGGGGAGCAGGACATCGCGACGCTCGTCGGTCCCTTGCTGGCTGCGGGGGGGCTTGTGCCTCCCTACCGCATCGAGCGCATCGCGGGAGGGGGCAACAACCGCGTCTATCGCGTCGAGTCGGCGGCCGGGGCGACGGTGGTCAAGATCTATTACCGCCACCCCGACGATCCCCGCGACCGTTTGGCCGCCGAGTTTGGGTTCAGCAGGTTCGCGTGGGATCGGGGGGTTCGCGCCGTGGCCCAACCCTTGGCGAGCGACCCAGTGGCGGGCATGGCGGCCTACGAGTTTGTGGATGGCCGCAAACTGCGGAGCGGCGAAGTGACGGCGGAGCATGTTCGCCAAGCGGCCGAGTTCTTCCGCGCCGTCAACGAACGGCGCGCCGACCCGCAGTCCACAGCACTGCCCAACGCGTCGGAGGCTTGCTTCTCGCTCGCCGGTCATCTCGACTGCGTCGACCGCCGGATCACCAGGCTTCGGTCGATCGACAAGGCTTCGCCCGGCGGCTGCGAGGCCGTCGAAATCGCCGACGGACGCATGCGGCCGCTCTGGAACCGGATTCGTCGCGACGTGCTTGCGGTGGGCGAGGTGGTGGTGAACGAGGTGATGTCGCTTCGGGATCGTTGCATCAGCCCATCAGACTTTGGCTTCCACAACGCGCTCGTCGCTGCGGGCGACCACCTCCGCTTCCTTGATTTCGAGTACGCCGGCTGGGACGATCCCGCGAAGATGGTCTGCGATTTCTTTTGCCAGCCGGCCGTGCCGGTGCCGCGCGAGCACCTGCCCGCGTTCGTCGAACGGGTCGCGACGCTCTGGGACGAGCCCGAGAAGGTTGTGCGGAGGTCGGCCCTTTTAATGCCCGTCTACGAACTGAAGTGGTGCTGCATTATGCTCAACGAGTTCCTGCCCTCCGCGGATCGCCGCCGCACTTTCGCCGGCATGGCATCCGGGCAGGAGCAGCGGCGGGCAGTGCAGCTCGCGAAGGTCAGGTCGGCACTGGATCGCATGGAAGGCTGAACGAACATGGCGTACGTCGATTTTCTCTCGAGCGTCCATCGGAGCACCAAGCGAGATTACGTCGCCCGTGTGAACGAAATTCCGAAAGCTGAAGCCGCCAAGCTGGGAAAGCAATGGGGTAAGGACTACTGGGATGGAGATCGCAGAACGGGTTATGGCGGCTACAACTACGACGGCCGCTGGCGGAAAGTCGCCGATGCGATGGTGTCCCATTACGGCATCAAGCCGGGTGATCGGATTCTCGATGTCGGGTGCGGTAAGGGGTTTCTGCTCCATGACTTCACTCAGGCATGCCCAGGCGTGGAGATCGCGGGGATCGACGTTTCCCGCTATGCGCTCGATCATGCCAAGGAGGAGGTCAAGCCGTTTCTCCGCCAGGCAAGTGCGGCAAGTCTGCCATTCGAGGACAAGAGTTTTGACCTCGTCATCTCGCTCAACACGCTGCACAACCTTTACTGCTACGACCTGCTCGCCGCGTTGAAGGAGATGGAGCGGGTGGGGAGGCGGCACAAGTACCTGTGCGTCGAGTCGTGGCGGACCGAGGAGGAGAAGGTGAATCTTCTCTACTGGCAGTTCACCTGCGAGATGTTCTGCACGCCGAAGGAATGGGAATGGTGGCTCTCTCAGGCCGGCTACACCGGCGACCATTCCTTCATCTACTTCGAATAGCCATGAAGTCACTCGCCGCCATACTCGTCGAACAGAAGAAACCCCTCGTGATCGAGGAGGTCGAGGTGCCCTCGCCGAAGCTCGGCCAGGTGCTGGTCAAGGTGCTCACGAGCGGCATCTGCGGTTCGCAGATCGGTGAAATCGACGGCGTGAAGGGGCCTGACCGGTTTCTGCCGCATCTCCTCGGCCATGAGGGGTGCGGCGAGGTCCTCGAGTGCGGCGAGGGTGTACGGCACGTCAAGCCGGGCGACCGCGTGGTGCTCCACTGGCGGAAGGGAGCGGGGCTCGAGTCGACAACGCCCGTCTACGAGTCGTCGATCGGGCGCGTGAATGCGGGCTGGGTGACCACGTTCAACGAATATGCCATCGTGTCGGAGAATCGCCTCACGGCCATCCCGGCCGACTTCGATCCAGAGATCGCGGCCCTCTTCGGCTGCGCCGTGACAACCGGCTTTGGCGTGGTGAACAACAACGCTCGACTGGCCATCGGCGAATCGATCGCCGTCTTCGGTGCCGGGGGCATCGGCCTCAACATCGTGCAGGGGGCGGCCCTCGCCGGCGGTAACCCCATCATCGCGATTGACCGCTTCGACAATCGGCTCGACCTCGCCCGCTCGCTCGGGGCGACGCATGTGATGAACGTCACGAAGGCCGACGCAGCCGAGGAGATCCGCCGCATTGTCGGCCACGACGGCGTCGACGTGGCGGTGGACAACACGGGCAACGTCGATGTGATCGCACTGGCAAGCCGCGTCACGAATGCCCGCGGCCGCACCGTGCTCGTGGGCGTGCCGCCCAAAGACAGCACCGCGGCGATCTCCACGTTGCCGTTGCACTTCGAGAAGCGGCTCGCAGGCTCACACGGCGGCGAGTGCCGCCCTGAGATCGACATCCCGCATTACGTGCGCATGGTCCGGGAACTTCGGCTGTCGCTGGGCTTGCTCGTCGGAAATCGCTATTCGCTTGCCGACATCAATGCCGCCATGGCCGACATGACCAGCGGCCGGCTCGCGGGTCGCGCGATCATAGACTGTTCTGGTCGATTGAGTTGAAGTCGAACCCCGAGGTAACTCATGGCACGCACGGTGGAACCGCAGTACGAACGCTGTCTGGAGGTTTCAGAGCAGTCCGGCCGGACGAAGCTGGGACTGATGAGCAATCAGGTGTGGCACGACGATCCGCGGCGACTCGCGTTCGTGCTCGCACGCTATAAATTCTGTTCTAAGATGCTGAGCGGTATGTCTCGAGTGCTTGAAGTCGGCTGCGCGGATGCATTCGCGACCCGTATCGTCGCGCAGGAAGTGGGCAGCATCACGGCCGTAGACTTCGATCCGGTCTTCATCGAAGACGTCAGGGGCCGCATGGACCCTCGCTGGCCGATCGATGCACGTGTGCACGACGTCCTCCAGGGCCCCGTGGAGGGGATTTTCGATGCTGCCTACGCGATCGATGTGCTTGAACACATCCCGGCGGACAAAGAAGACCTCTTTATCGGGAACGTCGTGAAGTCACTGACGGACGTAGGTGTCCTGCTCGTGGGCATACCATCCCTTCAGTCACAGGCCTATGCTTCGCCTCCGAGCAAGGCGGGACACGTGAATTGCAAGGACGCCCCCGGCCTTCGTGCCACGATGGGTCGTCACTTTCGCAACGTGTTCATCTTTTCGATGAACGACGAGGTCGTGCACACGGGCTTCTATCCGATGGCGCATTACTTGTTTGCGCTATGCTGCTGTCCCACAATCAAATCATCGATTGCCGACACCCCCCGTGCCTCTTAATCCATGCACATTCATCGTTGGCGCGGACAGCATGATAGCCGCGGCGGTTGCACGTCGGCTTGAAAATGAAGGTGTCCGTGTCATCAAAACAAGCCGGCGCGGCTCTCCGGATTCCATTCCGCTTGACCTCGCCACGTTGCCCGCTGGATGGTCTCCGCCATCTGGCATT
>Ga0114959_10001295_pt1 | contig 22036 bp, 22 predicted proteins | sample C_130625_EF_Meta_FD_87317 | JGI IMG/M metagenome (GOLD analysis project Ga0114959, IMG submission 87317) | Freshwater microbial communities from Lake Croche, Canada to study carbon cycling - C_130625_EF_MetaG | ecosystem: Environmental > Aquatic > Freshwater > Lake | place: Lake Croche, Canada... | reverse complement strand
TATACCACCCGCAACTACAACCCCTGCAGTAGTAGCGCTAGATGCGGCTGTTATATTTCCAAAATAAGAGGTTCCATCGGCGCGAATTCCACCAGCCACGTATAATGCTCCTGTAGTGGTGCTAGATGCAGCAGTTGTATCGCCAAAATAAGAGGATTTACTAACACCAATTCCACCGGCGATTACAACTGCTCCCGTTGTAGCATTTGTTGATGCAGTTGTATCTCCAAAATAAGAAGTTTTACCAGCGCGAATTCCACCAGCTATGTATAATGCTCCTGTAGTGGTACTAGACGCTGCAGTAGCATCTCCAAAATAAGAGGTTCCACCAACACCAATTCCACCGGCGATTACAAGTGCTCCAGTTGTAGCATTTGTTGATGCAGTTGTATCTCCAAAATAAGAAGTTTTACCAGCGCGAATTCCACCAGCTACATATAATGCACCTGTCGTTGTGTTTGAAGCGGCGGTTGTATCACCAAAATAAGAAGATTTACCGACTCCTATACCACCGGCTATTATAACAGCTCCAGTTGTTGGAGTCGTTGAAGCTGTAGCGCTGTTAAAAGTTGCAGCCGAAGATACTGTCAATGTGCTACTAAAAGTTACAGAAGAAGAAACAGCCAATGTACTACTAAAAGTTACAGAAGAAGAAACAGCCAATGTACTACTAAAAGTTACCACTGATGACGATATAAGTCCCCCAGAAAATGTTTTTAAACCAGAAATAGTTTGGGAATTACCAACAGTAACATATAGGGGATCACCTGTAGAACTAACAGTTGGCGAAGTCCAGATTGGTTTATTAGCAGACAGGTCATAAGTTAAATATAATCCAGTTGATGTTGGTGGTGTCAATGATGTAGTAGTCGTTGAACTTAACTGATATAATAATGAACCAGCAGTAGATCCAGTAACTGTAAGATTAGATGTATTTGGAGTAGTCCAAACTAAATTTGTTCCATCAGAACATAACGCTTGTCCGCTTGAACCTATAGATAAAAAATTAGTAGAATTTGGAGCAGTTTGATATAAAAGAGATCCAGTTTTTCCTCCGACTAATTGTGGTATCAAAAGTGTTTTATCCGTTCCGCCATTATAACCACTATATAATTTAGAAAAAATAATATTTCCAGCAATATCTCCAGTAGAAGGAGAACTCGTCTGGACTGAACCATCTGCAAAATATAATTTTCCAATATGTAAAATAGAATTTGAGCTCATATCTATGTGCCCTTGACTAATTATTTTTGTATTTGGTTGTCCGAGTGTACTTGTAACTCCGATATTACTGCTATTAGAAAAATTATTGCTAATAATATTGTTTTTTGCTGAATAATTTAATCCACCAAATTGTCTAAATGACATTATTTATATACTTATACAAATAATATATCATCAGTTTTTATACTTTTTAATTCCGATACATTTGTTATGTTTCAAAAACTTATATATTAATTATTTTTTCAGCTTTAATTAAAGTATCTATTTATAGTAATGGGGTATAATATTGAGGTATCAATTAATATGTTGAAGCATACAAACGTCTCGGAATTAAAAAGAGAGATAACTGATTTTGCGTTAGACTCTAATTGCGACCATTATTATTACCTTTACGAAATGGAGGGACGTTGCAGAATACCAAGAAATCATTGCATAATTGTTATAAACTTTCAAGAGTCAGAAACATTTAATTGTGCTTATTTTTTAAAATCAATAAAAAAAATGAAAGATTTACATATTGAATGTATTTATGACGATGAAATAGCGTGTAATTTATTATACGCGTCGCAATATTATCTCACAACTATTGATAAAGATAAAGTAATAAAATATAATAAAAATAAGAGAGAACGAGCGTTATCGGATAACGATAAAACAGTTTTGGAGCCAGTAATTAGAAAAGTTTATTGAAAAATTTTAAGAATCCATTTTCTTTTTTATTGGCTCGCTTTTTACGCCGGGTTATTCCGCGACCTTTTGACTGTGGTGCTGTCGTATAATGAATTCGCATTGTTTTTGGTGACGGGGTTTTTAGTCTCGCATTTTTCTCTTTTTTTGTTAGTTTAGGTATTTCATTTTCAATAATTGTTTCTGATATTGGATTTACTATTAGATCATTTGTAACCGGCTGCACTGTTGACAAAGGTTGCACTGTTGACAGAGGTTGCACTGTTGACAGCGGTTGCACTGTTGACAGAGGTTGCACCGTTGACAACGATTTTAAGTCTGACAATTCCGGAAGATCAGATAATTCTGATGTATACGGACAAGGAATATCAAATGGAGATTTCAATTCTGCTTTTCTTGAATTAGACTGTGGAATATTAACACGAAATAGTGCTGACTCTGGAGGAAATGTTTCTATCGGTTTATAACAATCGTTTTCCGACTGATTTAATAACTCTAAGTCTTCTTCATCTAAAAAATTATAATCACTTAAAAAATCGTCTTTTAGTCTGTTTTCTAGGGGTTTATTTGTAGCGGGAATGCTTAATAGATTTGCTAAATCTTCATTATTTAATTGGACCCTATATTTATTTTTTTTACCATTATCATTCATATCTACATTTATGTTTGCGCGAGTTCCATCATATTTTGCGTTCCATTTTATTTCATTTCTCCTTTGTTTATGTTGTCTATCCTCAATAAATGTTTGTGCGATACCTTTGTTTTTAATATAAGTCGTCATTATATTAAAAGTATATTAAAAGTGTATAAGAAAATTTAAAAGTGATGAGTTATAATTTTGTATTTTTTCGTTAACAAATATATAAATATGAGTTTGAATGTAACAGAGATTACAACCTTAGACGATGGCGAAGATATAGAAGACGTCGGTTCTTTTGATGAAAATGGCGTGTTTACTCAAGCTTATAAGCAGCCAGTTGCAATGGGTTCTAGAGTTCCACAACCTAGAATAACATCTATGGCTTATAAAAATCGTGGATCTCTAGCAAATACTGTGGCTCCTCCTCCTGTAAAAACGGTTACATATGATGATATATTATCCTCATTGAATATGAAAGTTATTGATGGTAAATTGCATATAACTAGAAATTCTGCAGTTGAGAATAATAAATCTAATAACGTTAATCCAAAAACTACTAATCAGTTTCAGAATTTCCCAAATAATAAAAATATAAATGCGCGACCAATGTATCAGAATCAGAATCAGAATCAGAATCAGAATCAAAATCGGTTTCAGAAACAGTTTCCGCCATCAGGACAACAACCGCCAGATGTTCCTATTATGACAAAGGAACAATATAAAAGAGCTGTCGCAATTAACTATTTGAAGACTTTACAAGAACAGCAAAGAATTAAAGATATAAAATCAAAAAGATTAATGTTTTCAGCATCTAATGTAGTTATAAGCCCTTCTCCTGTTATATCTCAGAATGGTTCTAATGCTTCAGACAGATTATTTCGTTTAAGAGGTTAATAAAAATAATATATAATTAATACATGAAACGCACTCTAAGAAAATATAATAAAGCGTTGACAATGAAGTCAATAAATAAAAAAACTATTAAATTAAGAGATAGCGAAAGACGCCATTTAAATTTTAAAATGAATCATAAAAAATATAAAGGTGGCACAGAATCTAAAACAAAAACAAAAACTCATAAAAAAAAAGGCAAAGTTAAACCAATATTAAATATTGTTGAAACTTTTGAAGAAGATTTTGAAGAAGCTTATAAAGATTTTAATAAATTAACAGCACCATTTGGGTTACCGTCTACAGATCCTTTAAAATTTATTGAAGAAAAAATTGATGATAATAATTTAAGAGATTTAAAGGTACCCGCAGAAGAAATCCATAAAATGGAGCCAGAAAAAACTAGATTAAATGAAAAATTTATAGACTTAATGGAGAAACTTTCAAGTATTATGTTAAAACAAGGCGAGCCTTTTCGCGCGAGGGCTTATCAAAAAGCACAAGAAACAATAATGACTTTTAATGGGGATATTAACTCTCCAGCTCAATTAAAAGGCTTGCCCGGAATAGGCGATACAATTATGGAAAAATTAAATGAATATGTAAAAACCGGAACTCTTAAAATATTAGAAAGGGAAAAGGCTAACCCTATAAATATATTGGGAGAGGTTTATGGAATAGGGCCTAAAAAAGCCAAAGAATTAGTGGATTCTGGTATAACAACAATTGAAATGTTGAGGGAAAAGCAAGATCAGGTATTGAATGATACTCAGCGGACTGGTCTCAAATACTACGAGGATATTTTAAAGCGCATTCCTCGCGCAGAAATAGATGAATATGATAAAATATTTAAAAATGTTTTCTCAAAAGCAGCCGGAATTGGTTCGGAGGCCAAATTTGAAATAGTTGGGAGTTACCGTCGCGGAGCACAAAGCTCTGGGGATATTGATGTTATTATTACTTCAAAAACCGGAGAGGTTTTTAGAAAGTTTGTTGACGAATTAATAAAAGAAAAGGTCATTTTAGAAGTTTTATCGCGAGGAGATACAAAGTGTCTAGTAATAGCAAAATTACCGGGGGGAGAAACAGCTCGTCGCGTAGATTTCTTATATACAAGTCCAAAAGAATACCCATTTTCAGTATTATATTTTACGGGTAGTAAAATTTTCAATACAGTGATGCGCGGGCGAGCATTATCGCTGGGATACTCTTTGAACGAGCACGGTATGTCAAAAATGCAAGAAAAAAAGAAAGGAGAAAAGGCTGTAAAGGGTGAATTAGTTTCGCATACGTTTAATACAGAAAAGGATATTTTTGATTTCTTGGGAATGGTTTATAAATCACCCGTTGAACGAGTAGATGGTCGCGCTTTAATATTAAAGGATAGTATTGATAAAATTAATGTTGAACCTGTTGCGGTTGTTGCTGAAGTTGCAGCTGAAGTTAAAAAACATAAAGTTCTAAAGAAAAAGGTAAAACTTGTTATTCAAGAAGATCAAACAGGGGAGGAATCCTTTTCCCAACAAGTTAATTTAGCAAAAGAAAACCCAGCCGCATTAGATCTCGTGCAACAATTTAAGAAAAATGGTATTCATGTATTAGATTCATTAACAGAACCGCAATTATCCTCTATGATTGAGGAAGCTAATAGCGCATATCATTTAAATAAAACGCCTATAATGACTGATAATGAATATGATATTTTAAAAGAGTATCTTGAAAATAAATTTCCAGATAGTGTAATTTTAACGGAAGTTGGCGCACCTATTATTGAAAAGAATAAGGTAGCACTTCCCTATGAAATGGCGTCTATGAATAAAATTAAACCAGACACTGGCGCGCTATCTATATGGAAAAAAAAATTTTTGGGTCCATATGTTTTATCTTGTAAATTAGATGGAGTTAGTGGGTTATATTCTTTTAAAGACGGTGTTGCAAAATTATATACGCGCGGAAATGGGAGAGTGGGGCAAGATGTTAGTCATTTGATTCCATATTTAAAATTTCCAAAAATGAGCGGTGGAGAAACTGCTGTTCGTGGAGAATTTATTATACCAAAGAAAGTTTTCCAAGATAAATATTCATCCAACTTTGCGAATCCAAGAAATCTTGTTGCTGGAATTGTAAATCGCCAAACTTTGGATGATAAAGTTAAAGACTTACACTTTGTTTCATACGAGGTTATTGCGCCAGAATTAAAGCCATCCGAACAAATGAAGTTACTCATGGATCGTGGGTTTGAAACAGTTTTAAATAGGACTGTTATGACGGGTGATTTAACGAATGAATTGTTATCCGAAGTTTTGGTAAAATGGCGAGCAGATTACTTATATGAGATTGATGGCATTATTGTTACTGATGATAAAGTTTATGGGCGCAAATCTGGAAACCCAGAACACTCTTTTGCGTTTAAAATGGTTCTTTCTAATCAAATTGCTGAAGTCAAGGTTGTAGATGTTCTTTGGACTCCAAGTAAGGATGGATATTTAAAACCTAGAGTGCAAATTGAGCCAGTGCAGCTTGGTGGAGTAAAGATTGAATATGCAACTGGGTTTAATGCAGCTTTTATAGAGCAAAATAAAATTGGTATTGGCGCCCTTATACAAATTATTAGAAGCGGTGATGTTATTCCTCATATTCGTAGCGTGACAACTGCAGCAGAAAATGCAAAAATGCCAGATGTTCCGTACAAATGGAATGACACCCACGTTGATATTATGTTAGAGGATATATCATCTGACGCGACTGTTAGGGAGAAAAATTTAACCGGGTTTTTCAGAGGAATTGGTGTTGATGGGTTAAGTAGTGGAAATATTTCGCGTATTGTAAATGCAGGCTTTGATACAGTTCCAAAAGTAATTCATATGAAAAAAGATGACTTTTTAAAAGTAGAAGGGTTCAAGGATAAATTGGCTACAAAAATTTATGAGGGAATTCGCGAAAAGTTGACATCAGCAACGCTTATAAGTTTAATATCAGCGTCAAATATATTTGGCAGAGGGTTCAGTGATAAGCGCGTAGAACTTATTTTGGAATCATACCCAACTGTTTTAACATCTAGCGAATCCGCCAGTGAAAAGATAAAAAAGATTTCTGCGATCAAGGGAATGGCAACAAAAACTGCAGAGGCATTTGTAGAGAATATTCCGGCGTTTATTAAATTTTTGGAAGAGTGTGGTTTAAGTAGCAAGTTGGGGGACATTGGTTCTATTGCGACGACTGTTGTTGATACTAGCCATCCTTTATATAAAAAATCAGTTGTGATGACGGGTATTCGCGATGCAAAAGTAGCTGAAGCTTTGAAAGCTGTTGGAGCAAACTTGGGTTCATCTGTAAGTAAAAATACCGTTGCAGTAATTGCAAAGAGTGTGGATGAGGATACTGGAAAGGCATCTGAAGCCAGGAAACTTGGTATTCCAATATTAACTCCTAATGATTTTATGACAAAATATTTCAACTAATCTTACTAGAAAATTTGTTAAACTTAGTGCTTGTTATTATAATGCAAATTATATTAAAAACATTTTATGATCTTATATTATAAGATGTTTCTTGGAAAGAATATTTTTTTCATTTTAACGGCGAGTTTATTCTCTTTTGTTTCATCAGAAAATATATTGAATCGTCGCGATGATTGGTCTGAATTTATGGGGTTTCTCAAGAAGTTTGAGAAGAAGTATGAAACATTAGAAGCTCTTGAGAAGCGGTTTGATATATTTAAACAGAATTTAAAAGAAATTATAGAGCATAATTTATACTCAGAGAAGAACTATACAATGGGCGTAAATCAATTTACAGATTTAACTCCGGTGGAATTTAAGGAGCAATATGCTGGCGGACTATTGGGTTCCAAGGTTGAAAAATCCACATGCAAGTCATATGTTTCAACTGGAAAGGTGGTTCCCGATTCTTGGGATTGGCGGGAGAAAGGTGCAGTAACTCCAGTGAAAAATCAAGGTCAATGTGGATCATGTTGGTCGTTTTCGGCGAGTGGTGCAATGGAGGGTGCTTGGGCCATTAGAACAAACGATATGATTAGTATTTCAGAACAACAATTAGTTGATTGTTCTAAGAAATATGGTAATCTTGGATGCAAAGGAGGTTTAATGGATAACGCTTTCCAATATGCTATTGTAAATGGAATGTGTTCCGAGGAATCATACCCATATACTAGCGGTGTTACACAAACTGGAGGATCTTGCGAATCTTGCAAGCCAGTGGTTACTATTAATGCTTGTGCTGATGTTCCTCCTAATAATCAAATTGCGTTGAAGGAGGCGGTTGCTCTTGTTGGGCCTATTAGTATTGCTTTAGACGCAGAAACTAAGCTTTTTCAGTCTTATAAAAATGGTGTTATTACAAGCGAATCGTGCGGAACTAACTTGGATCACGGTGTTTTAATTGTTGGATATGGTGAAGAAGATGGTATTAAGTATTGGTTAGTAAAAAATTCTTGGGGAGTCACGTGGGGCGACCAAGGGTATATCAAGATTGCTAGAAGTGATAGCGAAAATGATCCGGGAATTTGTGGTATTGCAATGCAACCATCGTTTCCTATTATTTAAAATTCAAAATCATATTCAATGCGATTCGTTAAATCCACTTTAAGATAATTATAAATTTCACCTTTTATTTTACTCAAGATTTGTGATTCTTGCGTAAAATTTGCGCTCATCAGTTTTATCATTGTTTTATTATATAAAATCTGCATCTTATCACTTTGGTTTATCCTATCTATATTTTTATCACGCCAATCGCATAATGCTGTAAGAATCTTTCCATGAATTTTCTTTAACATAGTTATAAAATCTTCCGTTGAAAAGTGCTTCCATTTTTCTTCCTCTGATACATAACAATAAAACAGATTTGCTTTTTGAGTAACCGTGTATAATGGATGTATGTATGTTTTATCCTGGGCTGTAATGAGCTTTTTATTCAAAATTGCGCTTATAGTTTTACACATATTATGTTCTATTAAAACCTCTACATGATCTTCATTTACTTGAATAGATTGTATCCAATTTTGAATGTTTATATTTGGTTCTTGGGTTGTATTTAACCATTGAATAACATTAAGTTTTCTTTTCTTTTTTTCTACCCACTTTTGCATATCGTTCATTTTTTCTTCCATTGTTTGATAACGCATAGCCAATTCTTGGATAATGTTATATAGTTGTTTTGTTGATGGAATACTAGTAGTTTCTTCTTCTTCGCAATCTTTTTCCCGTCTTGTTTGTGTGTTATTTTTATAAAATATTTCGCATAAAATAACATGACGCGAGTGTGCTGATTTTCTTGTATATTCTTTACCGCAATATTTGCAATTATGTTTGCACGAAGATGTTGACATTTGTCTTTATATAGACGATTAATAGCGCTTTAATTAATTCAATTTTTAATGTTAAAAACAAAAATATAATGTAACTTTTATAGTAAAATAAAATATAACATTACTCTATATATGTCGTCTGACGCAAACACAAGTAAACCTCAACAACTGATATGTAGACGCCTTGGATGGAATGAAAATTTACCAAACACAAATCCCGCAGCCCAGTATCATAACTTAAAAATAATACAAAATACAGTTCGTGTTCCAGCATCTTTATATACGCACGATTTAGGAGCATTAACTACTTATCAAAAACCAACAGGCGCTTTTGGTAATGTAAACTGGAATCAAATGAGTGATAGAGCCGTTAGACATATTCAGCCCAATATTGTTGCCGGCGGAAGTTTTTATCACGCAAGCAGCACAAGACATACCATTACCAGGTGTAGGCCGGGGGCTGGCTGTCCCGGCGGATCTGGAGTAGATATTAAACATAATTCTTATGACAGATATTTAAATCGTTTAAAAGGCCGAGGACCGGTTCGTCGTGACGTAATTCCGCCCAATTATGGTGTTCCTTTACCTTTTAACAGAGCCGAGCCCATCTATGGCGGAAAAACAACAAAAACTAGTATTGTTGGGGATAATTGCGTATGTCCCATTAAGTAGAAAAACAAAAAACATAAAATATTTTTCTCTGGCTTTAAATTATAAATGCCCCAACGTATTGGATTAAATTTATTGCGTCCGCAAGGAGTCCCTACTCAATTGCCGCAATATAATACGGTTAGTTTAAATACAACTTTAAATCAAGGACAGTTTAGTAATTTATCTTACGGAAGGTTTAATACTATGATAAATAGAGTCGCTAATTCCAAGCCCGGGTGCAGTTCTTGCGGGAAGTAATAAAAATAAAATATATATTAATAGTATAACATGTCATCTGTTGGTGTTCCGCCAGTTAGTCGCGCAAATAATTTTAGTAGTTTGGGGTATTATATTCCACTTAACACTCCAAGGTTAAATAATTGTAATAACACTTTATGTTTTACGTATAACCATAGTTCTTATATTTATAAACCACATTCAGGTTATGGTAAAGTTGGTACATCTGCAGCCTCTTACTTGGCGAGCAGAAAAAGATTATAGAAAAAAAATAAAATAAAATAAATATAATTTTGGCTTTATATTTATTTTTAATAGAGGAAGATTGACATAATTCTATAAAAAATTTATGAGAGCAAAAAAAAATTGAAATCCTTTTTTTGGAATTACTCCAATGTATACTTTCAGGTCCTTTCGGTATTGAACCATGACTTCCATCAATCAGCAACTTAGCCTCTTTGTGCCCTATATGTTTCCGAACATTACGGAGGCGCGCGTCGCCAAGGTCTTCTCGTCTCTCAATCTCGGCGCAGTCCACCATGTGGACTTTGTCGGAAAGACTGACAAGAACGGTAAGAGATACAATGCGGCATATATTCATTTTGACTACTGGTGCGACAACGACGTGGCCGCCGGGTTTCAGGAGCGGGTGACAAACCCCGACAAGGAGGCCCGCGTCGTCTATGACGAGCCTTGGTACTGGATCGTTCTTGAGAACACCGCTGTTAAGACTGCCAAGCCAGACACGTCGCTCGTCTCGTCCGACTACGCCGCCATCTTGGAGGGCAAGCTCTCTGACGCACAGAAGCGCATTGAGGAGCTTGAAGAGTCCTCTTGGCAGCGCATCGCCGAGCTTGAGGAGCGAGTCTTGGCATTGGAGCAAGACTCTCAAGACGAGCTTATGCAGCCCCTCGTAGACAAGGACGCCGAAGGCGAGGAGAAGACGCAGTCCTGGCGCGCAACTTAGGCGCGATGCGCTTAGAAAAGGTAAGTAGACAGTAAAAAAAAATAAAAAAAGGACAACTTGTATATATTGTATTTTTTTGTTTTTTATTTGTTTTTATTGGTGGTTGTATTTAAAAAAATTGATTTTTATTTGAATGCGGTCTCTTGTTTTAATATTAATGCACTATCTGAAAATTCTTAATAAACGGATTTCTGTTAAAATTATAGATCTAGAAAAACGCATTACTATTCTAGAGCAAAGACGTAAAATATTGGACTGGTTTTATATTGTGGATATGGATATACAAGAAATGACAGCATCATTGGTTGGTCCTCGCTGGAATGAAGAAGATGAAAATGATTCTAGTAATCCCATCTTTGTTACGCCCAAATGATTTAAAATTATAATAGACTAATGTTTGCGAAGAGTTTAGTTTTAAGTAAATTTTTTTTTCTAGTTAAACATAATAATTTATATTGTTTTATAAATATATGAGCTTTGATTTGAATGTTGATAATTATAAAAAAGGTGAATTAGAAGAAATTTTTAATTTACCACCAGGTAATTATGACTCTGCAATGGTTGAAAAAACATATATGCAATTAAGAAATAACACATCGTTAGACACCTCTATTGAGGAGTCTATTCGCAAAAAGACTCTAATTTTTTTAGATGAAGCTAAAAAAATGTTAGTGTCTGAATTGAATTCATCACATATCGTTCAAAAATTAGCAGATGCATATAACATGAATCCTAATTTACTTACCAGTCCATCAATTGACGCCGGAAACACCTTTATAATTGAAAAACCCAAGACTGCTTTTGCAAACTCTTATCCAGGAGAATTCTTTCCAGGAGTTATTAATCCACTTAAAAAAAGAACAACTATTCAAAATTTGAATATTGATACACGTTTTCGTGAAAATTATTATAACACATCGTCAACAAATTTTAATCTTGATCTACCTATTAAATTTTCAAGCGTAGTCCAAATGCAGCTTTCCGCTTTTGAAATGCAATTATGTTATTATAACATTTCTAGACAGCTTGGAAATAATTATTTTTCAATTACTCTAAACAGTACCGGGGTTAATAATGTCATTCAAATAGCCGACGGTAACTATACAGCTCAAGCTTTAACAGATTACCTTAACGCATTAATTACTAACAATACAACCCTTAATAATATAATAAAGGTTACGTATAATATTGATCCCACCGGAAGTGGCGGAAGTAATCAAATTATAATTGGTGTTACGCCTGGTAATGAAAAAACATTTTTTACACTTAACTTTCAAAATGATATCAATGGAAACCCAGACACAACAAATCCATTACCATTAAAATTTGGTTGGTTGTTAGGATTTAGGAGTGGAATTTATTCTGGAAATGTTAACTATATTGGTGAAGGGACCGTGGATTTAAACGGGTTCAATTACCTTTATTTAGTGGTTGACGATCATAATAATAATGTAAATAACGGGTTTTATAGCGCATTTAACTCATCAATATTGAATAAAAATATCTTAGCGCGTATTTCAATGCAACCCATTCCATTTACAAATGTAAGTCAAAATAATTTATCATTGATTACTACGCCCCGTAAATATTTTGGACCAGTAGATATACAAAAATTAAATATTCAATTATTGGATATATATGGGAGAGTTGTTGAGTTAAATCATATGGATTATAGTTTTTGTTTAACATTTACTTCTGTTTATGATATTTAAACCGTTGGTTTCAGCTGGGGTTATTATAATTAATTATTCAAGAGCGCCGGTTTCTTGAAATTTTAGCCATGAATTCGGAGGAGTTTTTGTACCCCCGCTATACGATACAGCATAATGATGATCTATCATCCATTTACTTAGATTTATATCACCAAAATATACATCCGCCAAAACACGTCCATATTTTTCTGTTTTAATATTTTTTAATATTACATCCTGATGCAATATTAACTTTTCTAATTCATGTTGCGATTTTTTTGCTGCCTCTTTTTCGTCTTCATTTTTTCCATGCATTTCAGGCGAATCAATGCCATTAAGTCTCACGGGGAATCTATAAACAGGGGAATTCGGATAAGGTAATTCAGTTGCGATTGTTATTGTATCGCCGTCATACACCTTTATTACATAACCAGAATTAATTGGGGGTATAAATGGTACGGTTGTTTTCCATTCATACTTTGGTTCTGATATTAGATCTGTAAAAGATTCATCATCGCGTTTAGAATTACTATTTCTTACACTACTTGTCAAACAAGGACAAATACTGGATACGCAGTTATATAAGGCTCGTCTCATTATTATAATGTGTGTTTTTATATTTAGATTATTTTATAGCATCAATTTTAATTTCAGTTCATACTATATAGACATGTCAAAATCATTTTCAAACCCAACATTTTATAATTCTGGAAAACCTACATTTGGTAATCTAGTTGAAAGTAATATTTCAAGCGATTATTTAATAAATAAAAAGGCAAAGCTATTGTACTCTAATAATAACATACATCATAAACGCGGTGGGTTAGGTAGCCAAGCGAATTACCTCTTGTTTGATCGCGCAAAACAAATTAAAAATATAGAATCGTGTTCTTCCATACCTTACTTTAATACTAGTAATTTAGTTTCTGGTTTATATTCTACTGAAAAATTGGGCGTTGATTCTACTCAGTGTGTAAACGTGATTACAAGTATTAATTATAAAGATGCTTCGTGTAATGTTTTTAGTCCAGTCGCTATTGACTTAGATGCATTAACAGCGTTATATAATAAATATAGAATAGATCCATGCGGGCTTTTATTTGGAAAAACTCCTTGTGGAAAAAATAATTTTAACAAGTTTCGCGTCATTAATAAAAACCAAATAAAAACATCTGCGAGTTTAACAAATTGTCTACCGCTATTACGTTAAATGCATTTAACAAAACATGGCAAATGATATAAAAGAAGCACAAATAACACAATACATTATTACGCTCCGTTTATTGTATTTATCATCGGCATTTTTGTCATCTGCGTTTTTGTCATCTGCGTTTTTGTCGCCGTAAATAACATTGAAATTATCTTTTTTAAGAAGATTTTTTTCTGACCGAGTTGAAGAAATATTTGTTTTTATTACAGTATATTCATTATTCCAATACTCATCTTCTTCTCTCTTATGCCATATATCCTCTTCATAAATTATATTTAATCTATTAACAAATACACTGCCGTGTTTATTTTTAACTATTTTTGTTATATTTTTATTTTTTATTTTTTTTTCATCCGGCATAAATTCCAGATCTACGAAAAATCCCCATTCGTCTTCGGTCATTATGCCCTTAAAATAATATTAGATTATAATACACTTTTTATATTCTAATCTAAATCAATTTTTTTGATTAAAACTTACTTATAATTTTCTCAAAAGGCCTTTTGCTTTCTTTGAAATGCTTCCTTTCTTATATTGACGGGCTCTTACATAAGCAGCATATACGCCCTTTTTACTTATTTTACATGTATTTTTTTTACATATCGGAAAAGATTTCTTTGGGCCTAAAAAACACTTCTTACCGCATTTTCTTAGCATAACTGTTTTTTGGTGTGCCCCTGGTTTTTCGGATTTCCAACCTCTCCAAGGAACATTTTTACGAGTTTTTGAAACCATTATAAATTAAAGCAATACAAAAAATTAAAATAAGATAAAATAATAATGGAAACTTCTGCAGAATCAATAAACGAGACTATTGAATTAAATGTTACGGATATTAACGAACTTATAAAAAACGATGAAATTAATGACGATAATGCATTTGTTTTTAAACCAGATGAAAATTTATTTGACATTAAAAGGAATAGTAAAAATAATAAGCCATTAGAATTAAATTTTTTTTCACCAGAACATTATTTGCGGAGCTGTATTCCGGCAAAAAATAAAAACATAAATATAAAAAGAAAAACGAAGAAAAATTTAAATGATTATAACGAGGAAAATAATTACGGAGATAGTAACAGCGACCTAAGTGATACGGCTAGTTATGAAGAAAACTGTAGTAAATGGGATAATAATGACAACGACGATAACGATAGCTATTGTGAGATATATGACGGAAAACTCATTCCTAGAAAAGGGTACCATTCTATTCAAATTGAAGGAGTAACCGCATATTATAAAAAGGTCTCCTACGTTCATGTTGAAAACCATATTGATAAGTATTACACAAATATGAATGAAAAATATTCCTCTGCATTTGATATTCTAGCGTGTTATTTAAAAGGGCATAAAATTATTTATATGGAGTCTAAAATATTCTGTGAGGGAAGATTAAATGCATTAATGATGCCGGCTATTTTACTATCAACTGCGGCTACTGTTGTTTCTGCCATAGTTCAAAACTTAAGCTGGGGTTCTTATATATTATCCAGTATTAATGCGTTTATTGCGTTTCTATTAGCTCTTGTTAATTATTTTAAATTAGACGCGGCGTCTGAAGCTCATAAAATATCGGCGCATCAATATGATAAATTACAATCTTCTGTAGAATTCACATCTGGTTCTGTTTTGCTTTTTAGAAATATAGGTATGAATGAAGCGGACGGAGAAGTTCAAAAAGATAAAACAGAAATAGATATAGATAATCAAATTGAAGCATTATCTAAGGAAATAGATGAAACTATATTAAATAAACACGAAACCAATTATGAATTTTATAAAACTTTTAGAGACGATAGAGAATTGAAAACGGTTAATTATAAAATTGGCGAATCAAAAGAATCCATAGATATGGATGCAATAAACTATAAAAAAGAATTAGTGGAACGTTCTATAAAATCTCATATTGGTATGATAGAAGAACAGGATGCTTTAATTAAAATAAAAGAAAATAAAATAAAAACTCTGAAAGCGATTAAGGCTGGAATGATGGAAGAAAAACGAATACAGTATGTTAATAAAACAAAAGTAAATTTAGAAAAGGACTTGATGAAAAAGTTAGAAGATGTTGAGAAAAAGATTGCGGAGATTAAAGAAACTAATCAATTTCTAATACCGGGCGTTATCAGGCTATGGTTTCCAATTATTTATAACACAAATATTTTTTCAGTAATTAAAAAGATTTATGATTTTAAGCGGAAAAAAATAACACTGTTAAAAAATATTAAAAATGAAATACGGTATCATAGAGCATTCCTTTCTTGTATTGAAAAAGTTAAATCTCCAAAAAAACCAGACGTTGAGAATTATAGAAAAAAATTAATTAAATTATTCGCTATAAAGAAATCAGTAACCGGACAAATATTAATAATCAAATCGGCGTTTTCGGTTATAGATCAAATGTTTAATCAAGAAATAGAAAACGCTCAAATTATAAAACAAAAATGGTTATGGAATGCTCTTTATGTATCTATGGGTTTTAGAATGAACTTGCCGCAACCAGAAAACATTAATAATTTTATATCAAAATTAATGGATCCTTTTAAAGAGTTTGATGATAATAAATTCTTGGGGCTTTATAATAAAAAAAATAAGCCCTCGCGGTTTAATATATTTAAGGAACGATCCGTGGATAACAGTGATGATGAATATGGCGCAGTATGAAATGCATATTATTAATCTATTCATAATATAAAATAAAATAACTACTATGAATTATTCAACTATTGATCTAGATATTGATAATTATGATGATGATGATTTAGAAGCATTTTTCAATCTGAAAGATATATATACTGAGGTTGATGTTATTGTCAAAGAAGAAACTATGAGAGAAAAAATGGTCGGAAAAATTTCAGATAAAACGTTTCAATTAAAAATGTTTAGTTTTTTAAATGACGCTAAGACCTTATTGATAAAAAAACTCAAAAAAAATAATATAATGAATGGAGATGGTTCTAATTTTGTAATTGATAAACCACAAGAGTCTATAACAAATTTTATTCAACCAGTAAATACATTTCCAACAGAAACAGCGCCTGGTGTATTAAATCGGTTGCGTCGCAGAACAAGAACTATGTCTTTAGCTATGAATTCATTATTTCGTGATCTTAATAGCGTGTCTCCTTCGGATTGTTTTTTTAGTTTAACATATACACTTAAAAACGTTGTAGGTATTCGCCTATTATCCATTGAGTTACCCGAAAGTATTTATCTAATTTCTGCTTTGACAAATTCTAATTGGATTAATATACAGTCCCCGCTAAATGGTGTTTCAGTAAAAATAATCATTCCAGACGGATGTTATGATTCTGCGAGTATTCAAACTACTCTAGAAAGTGCAATTAATACAACACTAGGCGTTTCTAATTTTAAAGTTTATATTGATCCTGTCTCAAAAAAAACAAAAATATACACAACAAATAGTACTATTTTTAGTTTAGATTTGTCTTTAATAAATTCGGATACCAATAATAAATTCGAACAAAGTTTAGGTTGGATTCTAGGGTTTCGTAAAAAGAATTATTCAAAAGCATCTTCATACACATCAGAAGGGTTATTCTTCCAAACACCGCTAGATTATTTTTATTTTGCATTAAATGATTATCATATTTATAATTCGTCTAGTTTAATTGCAATATTTAATGATAGCTATATTGATAAAAACATATTAGCAAAAATACCTTATTCTAATAACAATTTTCAAATATTGTTTACTGGGAATAATGATATTTTATCTCCAAAAAGACAGTATTTTGGGCCAATTGATATAAAGAAAATGGGCGTCCAACTTTTAAATAAATACGGACAAGTTATTAATTTAAATTTAATGGATTTTTCTTTCACACTAGAAGTTGAAATGATTTATGATATCTAATTCCACTTTTGAGAGACGTGGATCTGTGAGAAAGGTTGATTGTATATTATTTGATAAAAATTATCAGATAATATTTTTATGCGTGGGTTTTTGATTCCGGCTTGCTGGAATCGAACCAGCGACCCATTGATATCATCAAGGGAAAAACCACTACAGTCAATTGCTCTACCAACTGAGCTAAAGCCGGATGGAAGCCCACAATAATTATTCGCTGGGGTTTCTTTAAGTTGTTTTTGTTTTATTTGTTGGTATAATATTACATATAAAATATATATAAAGTTAATAGTACTTGTAAATTAGCAATGGAAAATCTAGTGGAGCATTGGTTGGTTTTTTCTTATGATTCTTCAGCAAATGAATATGTTCCTCAAATTTTAGGATGGGGGCACGGACTTAAACAAGAAAACCTTGTAAGGTGCACCTCTATAATAGAAGTTAATAATGATTCATATTATGTAGTTAAAAAAAATACAGAGTTTAAAAATAAGAAATTTGAGATAACATTGACTTTTAATAAATGCGAATCTGACACCAAAGAAGGTCATAAGGCTGGCGAATATTATTTATCTCAGGGTACTCTTTACTCCGATGGTAAAAGTTTTAATGTTTTGCAGTACTGTGGTTACTATAGTTTACAAATTGGAGAATTTTGCTATGATAATATTTATGTTATAAGGTTATCAAGAGATTTTTTAGAGTTTATAAGTGAATAATGGATATTTGAAATTAAATATTTTTATTCTTATTTTTAATGTTGTATTTTATATATGAATAATATTTCATTTGTTATTCTTTGCGGAGGTTCAGGTTCTCGTCTTTGGCCCAAATCTCGGGAAAAACTTCCAAAACAATTTTTATCATTAACAAATGAAAGCACAATGTTACAAAACACAATTCAACGAGTTCAATATGTAATTGAAAAGAGTAATGTAAAATCTCATAAAATATCTATTATATGTAATAAAGATCACTCGCATATTATAGAAAAACAATTAGAAGGCAAAGATATTAAAATAATATCTGAGCCAAAGGGGCGTGATTCAGCGCCGGCAGTTTGTATATCAAGTTTAATTACATCTCCCGATACTTTTACATTTGTAATTCCTTGCGATCATGTTTTTGACGATAAAGAATTCTCAAAGTGCTGTTTAACAGCGCTTGATACTTTACACTATAATAAAGCGATTATTACTTTTGGAATTAAACCAACAAGAGCTGAAACTGGTTACGGTTATATTAAATACAATTCTAACACCAACGCCACCATAGAGTTCTTTGAAAAACCTTCAACCGAAATAGCTCAGCAATATTTTAATTCTGGAAACTATTTATGGAATGCTGGTGTTTTTGCTTTTCAAAATAGTACTATGAAAGAATGTTTTTCTTTATATTCACCCGATATATTTGAGACATGCACTAACTCATTAAATATTATACCCAAGAAAGATTCAAATAATATCATTTTGCCTGATATATTTTCATCGTGTAGATCAATTTCTGTGGATTACGCAATAATGGAACCATTAGTTTGCAATTTAAATTCAACAAACTTTTCTGCAGTTACAATTAATTATAATGGATATTGGAATGATATTGGTTCATTTAATGCTTTATGCGATGAATTATACAGCTTGTCAGACGATTGTAATAATATAAAAAAGGGAGATATTATAACTTATAAAACTAGTGGTTGTTATGTAGATTCAGAGGATGGTCTTGTAGCTACTATTGGAGTTAAAGATTTAATTATTGTAAATTCTGGAGATGCTATTTTAATATGTAACAAAGAAAACTCACAAGATGTTAAAAAAATTACAGAACAGTTAAAACACTCTGGGCGCGAAGAAACTATGTTTCATAAAAAAGTATATCGCCCTTGGGGATGGTATAAAAATGTTGAAGGTTGTGATAAGGATGGTTTTAAAATCAAACGTATAGCAGTTTATCCAGGAAAACGATTGTCTTTACAATCTCATAATAAAAGAGCCGAGCATTGGGTTATTGCGAGGGGTAAAGCAAAAGTACAAGTGGGAACAACTGAATTAATACTTTGTAAAGACCAACATGTTTATATTCCTGTAAAAGAGCTACATCGCATAGAAAATATAGGAGACGAACTTATGGAATTTACTGAAACACAAATTGGTGATTACTTGGGAGAAGATGATATAATAAGATATGAAGATGACTTTGGTCGGGTTTAAAATAATAAAAATTATATATATATTTTTAACCATGAAAAAATTTTGGTGGTTGAAAAAAAAATTGAAATACTTTTTTACAGATATATTGTAAGTAAAATTAGCATTCCAGCCAAGACTTCAGTCAAAATGTCCTCTCAGAATATCGCATCCGTTGACATGTCTGTCATCCCCGCTAGTAGTCCTAGCCTATGTATTCCTCGCGTTTTTGCCAACATTACCGAGAAACGCGTCGCTTTCGTCATTCGCGATGTGGGCCTCGGCGAGATTGACCGCATTGACATGGTCCCCAAGACCACCGACGATGGCGTCAAGTTTCAGCGTGTCTTCATCCATTTCAAGAAGTGGAACACGTCCGAGTCGGCCCAACGCGCACGCGAGCGTGTCCTCTCCGGCAAGGAAATCAAGATCGTTTACGACGACCCTTGGTTTTGGAAGCTTTCCGCCAATCGCTCGGTCGCCCGGCCCACTCGCGATGATGAGAAGCCCCGCCAACAGCGCGCGCGCCCTCGTCTCGTTGATGACGACGATCGTGCTCCTCGCGCAAAGACGCACTCTCCCCGTAACTCCCATGGTGGTCGCCCAACCAAGCCGACCATTTCATTGAGTGTCCCGGGACCCGCCACGCAAGACGGCGAGATCTTTGGGCCATCGTCTCCCATTGATCCTCCGCCCAAGGACGACGTTGACGCATCATCCGAGGCCGCCTGGACTCGCGTTGACTACGGTAACCTCCCGCCTGTCAAGAAGAATAGGCGCGTGGTTAAGCCGCCTGTGTAAGTCGCGAAGGTAAGGTAAGAAAAGAGTGTAATAGGGTATTGTTGTGTAAGTTATTAAAAAATAAAAAGGAGGAGTTAAAATCCCTTCTTTTTTATATATTTTTTTTATATGTCTATTATCCATTCCTCTAATTCTAAACATCAAATCTATTACGAGAACTTGTCATCTTCTTATAACGAAGCATTAATAAACTCTATATTAAAATTACTCCCAAACTGTGGTGCTACTATTATAAAAACTTCTACTGGTAATTATATTGATTTTTTTGCAAATTCTGTTACTCGTTTATTTGAATTAAGTAGGGGTCATAAGTTAAAATATAATGAAGTCATTGATATGATGCACGGGTTAAATAAACAACAAACTTTCCTTGTTAAAAATTATAACTGTGGATTTTTTTATTTTGATTTAAAGGATGTAATTGTTGTTGACTCTACATTATTCATTTGTATTAATCCAAATCTTATTAGAAATATCAACTCTTCTCAAGAATTTGTTTTTTTATCTCCATTTTCTCGCTCCTCCAATAGTGCTTTTTTTTCTCCAGAAGTTATTTTAACGGATAAAATACCAACAACAATTACCTATAACTGTTTTTATTTTAGTTTAGGGTCGTTAGCTATTTATTGTCTATTTGATAAAAATATAAATGGCAACAGTGAGAGAGAAATTATACAAATTTTAGCCCCAATTTACCAAACTAAACTATACTGGACTCTTTTAAAATCAGCAGAGATAGATTATGAGAAAAGGTCTTTATTATTTATTTGATTTTGTTTTTATCTCCAAATATGTTATATGTCACTTCAAACATTCAAAAAGAAAGGGGTCATTAATTACGGTTCAAAAAGATCGGGGAAACCTCCTGGTGGAATATGGATAAGCCAAGGGCCTTTTGGAAGTGGAAATAAAGCCAATTTTCGTCTTACGAGTCCCGGCACAGTTGGGTTTTCTATTAATGGAGGCACTCGTAACGTTGGTTATATAGGTAAGAGTAGCGCCTTTTCAAAAAATGGAACACCTTTTTACGGGCAATTTCCCAAAGGTAGCGGGGGTTGCTGCGGTGGTTATTCTACACCACAACCCCTTATGAATTCCCCTATTGTTAGAGGAATCACCCAAGGCCAACAGTTTGAGTATATTAAACCATCTGTTCTCTCTACAAAGGGAATGTTGGAGAAGAAATATAAGTGGATTCATAACGGCCAATATCCCAACTACTGGGTCCAACCTCAGAGTGCCAATGATAATCTATGCGATAATGGTAGTCAGTGGTTATATATCCAAAAGAAAGCCGCTGCAAATGATTGCGTCGTTGATACAAATAAACCACAAACATATGTCGGGCATACTATTATAGGAGGCCCAACTGGTTGCAGTAACACGACAGCGCATTATACAAGCTTTAATACAATTAGTTCAAATAGTGGATATACAAAAGCTTTATATCAACCACAGGAATCAAGCCAACATACATTAAGAATTCAAAGAAAATGCGCGAACCCTATAGGACCGTTAAAACCATTCCCATTTGCATCTAATGGTGGTTCTGGTAATTCTAAGGGAGTGCATTATGGACCACCTCCAGTTTGGCAAATATATTATAAAACCCCCCCAGCATGGTATTGGGCTACAACTAATACTACAACTA
>Ga0114959_10001293_pt1 | contig 22047 bp, 12 predicted proteins | sample C_130625_EF_Meta_FD_87317 | JGI IMG/M metagenome (GOLD analysis project Ga0114959, IMG submission 87317) | Freshwater microbial communities from Lake Croche, Canada to study carbon cycling - C_130625_EF_MetaG | ecosystem: Environmental > Aquatic > Freshwater > Lake | place: Lake Croche, Canada... | reverse complement strand
TGTCACCTGTGCTACCAGTATAACCCATGTCGCCTACTGAGCCTGTATAACCCATGTCGCCCATTGAACCAGTATAACCAATGCTACCAGTATAACCGATGTCACCTGTGCTACCAGTATAACCTACTCCCGGTTTACCAGTTGAACCGGTATAGCCTATGTCGCCTTGAGTACCAGTTGAACCGGTATAACCTATGGCTCCCTGTGTGCCAGTTGAACCGGTATAACCTCTTATGCCCTGTGTACCAGTTGAACCTGTATAGCCTACAACTCCCTGTGTGCCAGTTGAACCAGTATAGCCAATAACACCTTGTGTACCAGTTGAACCTGTATAGCCTATGGCTCCCTGTGTGCCAGTTGAACCAGTATAACCCACTGAGCCTGTGTAACCCACTGAGCCTGTATAGCCAATTGATCCTGTATAGCCAACTGATCCAGTATAGCCAATAACACCTTGTGTACCTGTTGAACCTGTGTAACCAACAACTCCCTGTGTACCAGTTGAACCGGTATAACCAACAACACCTTGAGTACCTGTAGAACCGGTAAATCCTATAGCATCATATGCTCCTCGACTACCTGTGTAGCCAATAACACCCCGTGTGCCTGTAGAACCTGTATAACCAATAACGCCTTGGGTACCTGTAGAACCGGTATAACCTAGATTATATGTAGGTCCAGTTATATCTAACCAAAAAGAATCAGAACTACCGTCGCTGGTGTATCTATAAATTGTATCACCTTCAGTGTAATACCAAATATCTCCTATATTAGGATTAGGTGGAGGTGTACTAGTTGTTGTATTTCTTATGCCGCCGCCGCCGGCGCCACTGACAATTATTCCACCAGGGGTGCTTCCGTCGCTTAGACGAAGTATTCCGGTGTTTTCATCATAAAATAAATGACCTTGTTCTCCAACAAAAGTCTCAGCTACTACGGTAGTAACACGGCCAGATTTAATCTTTTGAACAGTCATACTACTATTTATGAGTATGTGTTATCTAGAGATTAATGTTTGTAATCTTTGTAGTTCTTGATTGTCTTGCTCTGTACCAGCCCCAACTTCATCAGTCTGTTCAGTTTCTGCTCCTATTTCAGGAGTAGCCTGTGTTAATTTATCAATTACTGGGCTAGATTTTCCAGCAGCAGCTTTGGCCAGTTCTAATTCTTGTTGCTGAGGTGTTACCATTACAGGATTTTGATCCAATTCTGTAGCATCGGCCTGACCATTTGCATTAACAACTGGATCTTCATCACCGTTAATAGTAATGGTGATTGGCACATTAATAGTAAATTCTTTTGCTCGCATTGATTAACTCATAATTTCTTGATAACGGTATTGGGCAATGACATAGTTGTTAATTACTCAATTTATACTATTTAGTAATAGTAATTATTATTTAGAAATGTTTTTACATCGAGTCTAGTTATCAATTAAACTAAGAATAGGCTGGATGTGACTGGTTTTTTATTAAATGATATTCCGGAGGTGCCGGTGGTGACTAATAAATTACCACTAGAAAACTGATATCCCACATATCGGGCAGTGCTGGCTACTATTTCATGCAGCAGAGCGTCGGCACTATAAAATCCTGCAATACGGCCGGAGATACTGGCACCAGCGTTTTGACCAATTTGTATGTCAATTTGTTTCTTATTGTTTTCATAAAATGTTGCCGACCATTCCATGTTAATGGTAGTATTGGAAGTGTAAACACTATTACCTCTAAACAACACGCGGAACGTTCGATTTGGAGATGTACCTTCTACACCAGTATAAAGTTGTTGAAGGTTTCCGTCTCCAGAAGTAATTAAGATTTTTGGAAAATATGGATCAGACCGTGTTGGGGAGACCGAGGTGGAGCCACCGCCAAATGTAAGATAGCTATTGGATGCAACATATACGGTTGAATACTCAACACCGTTATAGGAAAATACCAACCACGCAGGCATCGGAACGGCAACCCATTCGTCGTCTTTGGGATATTTAGCTGATGAACTTGTGAACGCATTTGCATCTAGTGTCAACCCAGCGGTGGAGACGTTAGTATAGGTAATAGAGGAAAACTCGTTCATTAAGGCGGTGTAGTTAGTATTAGTATAAGCATACAACAGATAGTTGGGAGTTACAGATAAATCCGTTAGTACTGTATCAACTAGTTCAGATGAAGATCCTTGTGTTCCATAATGCAGGGCTGGAAATTTTATATTTGTTGGGTTAGAGGCCACGGTGCTAGTAATTGCCTTAATACTGCTGCCTGTGCCAAAATAGAAAGCGCCAACGGTAAATGTGTTAGCACTTTGAAATTTCAAATATGCAGAAGAATTAGTAGACGAAGTAGCAATAGATTGAATTTGAGTTAGGCCGGTAACAGGTGAATTTTCAGCTAGCGTTACAGGATAGAGAGAAGTTAAAACCAGTGGAACTTGCCAATTGGCACCACCCGTTACTATTGATACATTTGAATTATTAACAAAATATATACCAAGGCTAGATGTTGTAACACTGGTAATGGTTACAGTATTACTGTACACTGTCATTCCCCCAGTTAACCTTAAGTAATCAACAGCTAGAGTTGAAGTATCGCTTACTGTTATACTGCCAAAACTACCCCCGTTGGCCACTGAGACTTTGCCCGATAATATATCTACATTATTCACATTTACTGAGCTGGTATTGAAAATTACATTTGGTCCGGCACAGTATATATTAGCACTAAACTGACTAGGTTGGGTTTGAAAAAACTCAGTGGTAGTGGATCCCAGGAGACTTAAATACCCGGTTTGAGTATTACTTGTGGCAGAATAAAAATTTCCAAACACATTCAAAGGAGCGTCACTGAAGCCCAAAGTCAAAGTACTAAGATGATTGGTTAAGTTTACATAGCCGGCAGAACCGTCAATACTGAGAATATCAGTAGATGCTCCGTCAACTATAATACCAATCCCGCGTGCTTGATCTTCTGGGGTAGCAGGATCGGCACTGGATGGCAAGGATACACGGCGCGTACCCACACCACCGCTATAGGTCAAGTGTATGATTTGAGTAATAGTAGATGTTGACATTGTTGGAACAGTGACCACAGTGGCATTATTTCCCGTGACATTGAGGTTAAACGCAGCATTTGGGATAATTTTTGATATATTAATTGTAGGCACAGATAACGATCTATTAGTCAGTCCGGGCGTAGTAGTGAAATCAATTATACCACCATTAATGGTTAACGTATAAGGTGATAGAAATGAACCTGCAGAATCTCCCACACGATAGCATCCCAGCGCTCCGGTAGCAGGATTAATGTTAATGTTACCAGGAAAATTAATGGCTCGAAAATCAAAGATGCTTGGGTTACTTTCTGTTCCGGATCCGGTTAGGGTAAGTGCAAAGGATGCACCGGAAGCCGAATAGCTAACATTAGGTCCAATATACAGATCGCCCGCTACTGTGAAACTTCTAGTGCTGCCACCTAAATCTAACGGTCCCTGGTAAGTAGAAAGATCCAACCCGCCGCAGGTTACCCCACCAAGATTTAATGCATCAGTTCTGCCAACACCGAGTAAAACGTAATATACCCAACCGGGAGTATTATCACTTGAATCCGGAGCAACGGTTGTTGACAAATTACTATACTTAACATAAATGAGGCCGCCGGTAATTGCACTAGAAACTGTTGTAATTCTTAAGGGAGTTACTACAGTACCAGTTATTTCAATATGTATTTTAGTGCGACTGCCACCAGTGCAGTTATAATATCTTGTGTTGACCGCGGTCTGATACATCCAACAGGAGTTGGCTTTAATTGCACTTTGGGTTGCACCAACTACATTAAGTGTTCCTCCAGTAAACTTAAAACCAGAAGAAGAGCTGTTAATGAGGCCATAGTCTATTGTGGTATTAACCGTATTTGTAATATTTAGGGTACCGCCGCTCATAGAAAAATCACTGGTGTCACGGCAGACTAGTGCAGAACTACCGTTAAACGTGGTAGTTCCGCCGCTAATATTAGTATTGCCAAGTTGCCAAACAACACCGTCGTTAAATGTCACTTGGGCGCCGGTATTATTAAACGTATAGTATGTAGTACTGCCATTAGAAAAAACTGTAGAACTGATGATAGTCCAGTTACCTGAGGCAAATGTACAAGTCCCTACTATAGATCCGCCAAAATCAACTGTGTGCGACCCAGAAAAGAAACTGTGACTGCTAAAAGACATAGCATTACTATTACCCGTTTTTACTGTGCCGCTGTTAAATCGAAGGTTTCCGTAGATTGTTCTTGTCGACCAAGTTAATGTTACAGTATTGGAACCAGCAGCAAAATCTACATTACCAAAGTGGCCGCCGGCGCCTAGAGATATAGTGTCTGAACCACTTAATACATATATGCTCATAGGATAGCTGGCTAATCCACTAAAGTTTACTGACCTAGTTGCTGAACTGCTGCCGTCTAGTTCAAATCTGCTGGTTCCGGTGTAGGAAAACCCTGTACCATTGGTGTAATTTACTACTGTGGCTGTTCCTCCACTCCATGTTATTGTAATTTTGCCCGATGTACCAAACGCAATACTTCTAGTATTACTGACAGCTGATGCCCATTGCCCGCAACTTATTGTCAAGTTGTTTAGATCAACTGCGCCTGCTGTGTGGGTTAGTATTTTAGCAGAAGATACGGTAAGATTTGATAACAACCTAAATGTAGCACCTGCACTGTTCAAAGTCAATGTACAGCCCAGGACAACACCATTAGTGTCAATATTTGAACTAGCTAATATACTTATAGTTCCGCTATGAGTAACTTGAGCTGTCGCATCAAAGGTCAAATTACCATATACGCTCAATCCGCTAGTACCTGCAACTGTTCCAGTTCCCTGAATCGTAAGTGAAGCGCAGAAGGCGATGTTACTAATAGTGACAGTGGTACCACTTGGAATAATAACGTCGTCGGATGCTGTGGGAACACCTACAGGGATCCACGCAGCACTTGTGGACCAAGTACCAGATGCTGAATTCCAAATTTTAGCCATCTGAGTCTCCTATCCCTATTGTTGTAACGCAGAAATTACGTCCCAACGGTTGGCCAGTCCATTGAAAACACAGCCAACATACAATACAGAATTAATTCGTGTAATAGTAGGCAAGGCCATGCCTACTTCTCTCAACTGTCCAACGCCAGTAGTCCAGGTTAAGGTGCGAGCGGTGCCGGTGTCTAAAATCCTAATTAACAGTCGTTTACCATCAAAGGCGCTTAGTGGAAATATGGATCCGGTAGTGATGTTAATAGTAACATTCTGTGATAACGCATTAATATTATACTGGTCATATATACCCGCATCTATATAGGCAGTTGATGTAGATGAAGTAGTGTAAACTTCGGGAGCATATTGTCCGCTAAAACGTCCTGCTCCTGAAAAAATATTAACTGTTACAGCACCATTGACTTGAGTTGCAGTTACAATTCCACCAACAAAGTTAATAGAATTTGCTTTGCCAACTAGAAGGCTCCCCTCATCGTAAACTGTAAGGCCACCTGCAGCAACGGTTAATACATCGCTATTTAATGTTGCTGTCGTGCCCTCAGCAAAGTTCAATGTGTTAACCGAACCTAATGGTGTTCCAAAAAACTGCGTTTTGATTGTGGCCAAACTACTGGTGTTAACTGGATATGGACCAACAAACAAGTTAGTAGCAGTAACAACTCCACCAACATTTACGTTACCGCCAATACCAACTCCGCCAATAACTTGTAATGCGCCGGTGTTAGTTGAATTTGAGCTAGCAGTGTTAGATATAAGGAATGTGCTAGTGGTTCCTGTGGTCTGCACTCCATAAGCAATACCTGATTTAATATCGATAATATTTCCAAGTATGTATAAATCACCGCCAATACCCACGCCACCTGCTACCTGTAACGCACCGGTAGTTGTATTATATGATGTAGCAGTACTAGTTAATATGATATTACCAGTTTTAAATGTTCCGTAGGTTCCCGATGAAAATTTGTTAGCAGTTTCAACACCGGCGCTATACCATTCTAAATTTTTGGTATCATTGGCCAACACCAATCCTGCGTTTGTATCTGTTGAATTAGCGTAATAATGGAATACCAAACCAATATCTTTGCCGTCGTCGATGTTCCATTGACCCGTTACTCCCGAAGGCGGGGTGTGTATATTAATAAGATTGTCAGTATAAACAGTATTGGTTGACAAAACATAAGTAGTAGAACCAACAAAAGACACATTATTTTTAAAAACAGTTTCTCCGGATACTACTAAAGTTTTATTAATCCAAGCCCCGCCTGCTACGTACAAAGCATTGTTGTTAGATAAATCAGTGTTGGATAGAGTACTGGTTACATTTATAATAGTGGCTGTTGCTATTCCACCATTTAAATTACTTGCCGACACAGCATTAGTAATCAACGTACCTGTGTTAAATGATAAAGTATAACCACTAGTTGTAGCAAATGTTGCAGTTACAGCAAATGTAGCAGTGGTAGAATAACTTGCTGTTGTAGCATAGCTTGCTGTTGTAGCATAACTTGCTGTAGTAGCATAACCTGCTGATGTAGCGGAGGTGGCATAACTTGCTGTAGTAGCATAACCTGCTGATGTAGCGGAGGTGGCATAACTTGCTGTAGTAGCATAACCTGCTGATGTGGCAGAGGTGGCATAACTTGCTGTGGTGGCTAATCTAGCATTTACTGCGTTAGCAATCAATGTGCTGGTATTTAATGATATTGTTCCGTCATCTGTAACTGCAATACCCGAGCCAATTTTAACAACTCCGATAGTTGACGTGGTTGCAGTGCTCACCGAAACTACACTAGACACTACATTAAGATTTTGACCAACACTTAATATACCCAGTCTAGTATTACTTCCGAGGGGATAGGTAACAACTGTTTCACCGTTGTCGCCGGTTATTAATCCTAATCCAAGTTTTATAACTCCGTAGATATCACTAGTTGCAGTACTTACTGAAATAGTACCGGTATCAGTAACATTAATATTGCTACCTATTTTAACTATACCTGATGTAGTTGTTGTAGCTAGATCACGTTTTGTTATAATTACAGAACCGTTTATGTAACTGGTAGAATTAACAGTTAAATTGCCACTAATACCAACGCCGCCAGCAACATATACAGCATTGTTAGTTACTGAACTGGTATTTGTTTGGGTACTGGTTACAACTATATTAGTAGCTGTTGCTACACCACCTTGTAGATTAATTGCGCTACCTGCTATAAAATTACCTGCTAATGTAATATTAGTTAAGGTATATGACCAGTAACGTTGACCATCAGCATTGCCTACTAATATTGCATAATCGCGGGGTGGTATGCCAAGGTCTGGTTCTGCTTGACTTAGATCAAGATGTGTATAGCGCGACGTATCTAATTCTAGACCAGTCTTTTTCTTTACTTTTCCACTAAACAGTCTACTCTTACTCATTACTGGTTTCCAGGATACTCAACACTAGATTAACACTGTTATCTGCGCCAGCACTTGCAGTAACAGAGGCGCCTGTTTCAATTACCAATTTACCAGTAGTAACTTCACACGCATCATTGACTGGAATTTCAAAATCTTTCAACATGACAAATGATGTATCGTTTTTAATTAGGGTAAATTTTACAGTAACTGGCACATCACTAATATTAGTAGCCTGCGCACCTAATACAATAGTTGTGATTGCGTCGGGTGTGAGATATATCAACTGTGTAGCAGTAGTTAATTCAAATACTTTGGTTTTAAACGAATTTAAGGGTAAGGTTGATGCCATTTTAAGATCCTATTGCCAATATGTATGGCGTCATGACTGCAAACAAACTACGATTGAATGTTCTTCCGGAGATTGTTCCTATGTCGTTATTTATTACCAACCCGTTTCCGATTCTAAAATCTCCGCGCTGATCAGTTCCTGTAAAGTATACTTTTCCATTATTAACTGCTACTGCTTGATTGTCACTAATTGGTTCGCCACCAAGATATGGTAATGCAGCATTGATGTTAGTTCCGGCACCAATCCATTCAAATGAATGTGCAGAACTTGTTATTTGACTATACTTATGGAAAGTAACAGGAGTATTGTCACTGATCAACGGAACTGTTTGATCCAATGTAACCACGCTCGAATATGCGTTTTCTACTATGTTGGCAACTATGTTGACCAATGATTGTGCAGTGGCTGATTCCACATCAGATGCAGCAGTGATACTGGTATTCTGTGTTACTGCACTTTGCAAAGGAGTTATGGGATTATCAACTATACAATCATCTATTATATTCTTAATAAAAGAATATGCAGCAATGGTGGCTAATTTTTCAGTATCTGCTATTCTAAATACTGAACCGTCATAATAGGAATCAGCAGCTCTGGCGGTTTGACTATTTCCGCCATAGAGCAAATCATAACTGACAGCATCTAAAATATATCCAACATCTCGTTTGCAAGTTGAAGTACTATAAACAACTCCCACATAGCTGGTATTAACATATGCTACAGTTTCTGCTTGTATAAATGCTCGATTTGCTCTTAATAAATTAAATGCGTTAATTGTTGAAGTGGAAGTAGATGCATTAAGTCCAATAGGAACCTTAGCAGGAGCAACACTTGGACCATTGGTAATAATATTAGTTATTGTAGATATCTTACTGTTAATTAATTTAATTTCCGCACTGGTTGCAATATTGGTGCTGGTTGTTTGATCAATTACGTATTGATATCTAGTGGTAATTAAATTACCTGTTACAATATCAGCAGATATTTTTTTGATAAACTCGTAGGCCGCAGTGGTTTGCGGGATTTCATTAACGATTACACTGGCAGTACTATTGAATCCATAATAATATACTCCGCTCATTATACTCTGTCTATTTCCGCCATGTAATAAATCAAAAGCCACACTGTCAATTATATAACCAATATCTCTATAACAGGTAGATGTGTTATATGAAAAACTAGGATAGTTACTGTTGATCCAACTAATGGTATTATTTTGTATTGTTGATTTATTAGATAGCAAGGCATTGTATGCTGCCACTATATTACTGTTGTTTGTTGCTGTGTTGTTAGGAACAATCATATCAGTGACACCAACCGTACCGGTGTTCAAGATATATAAAATTGTATTAAAATTATTAGTAACAGTTGCGGCAGGACCGCTTCCACCTGCTGATTGTGCAGCACTCGATGCTAGATTTCTTGCATACGCAATTGCAGCAGTAGTGGTGGTAATTTCTTGAACAATGTCGCCAGTATATCCGCTCTGGCTCCAGTATTGTAATCCAGCAAACACACTTTGACTAGTACCCCCATGGAGCAAATCAAATGCCACTGAGTCAACAATAAGACCAGTATCTCTATAACAAGTTGCAGTATTGTAATTAAACCCACTAACATAAGCTACTGTTTCTTCTGCAATAAATGATTTGTTTGCCTGCAATATTGCTGTGGCATTAATGGTGCTGGTGTTGGCTCCGGTAGGTGGATTAAATGCATATGACGGTTCGCTGCCCAGGCCATTTTGCATGATATTTATTAATATGTCAAATAATGAAGATACTCTGGTATATGCAGTTGTTGCTGGTGTTAGTAATGCTAATACTCTAATTTTTAAAAAGTTTACAGCATCTACTGTTTCTACCAGTTGTTCAGTAACCACTGTAGAACTTGCTGCTCTATAATAACTTGTTCCGGCTTTTATAGTTTGATAATTGGCATTTAAAACCATATCATAACAAATTCCGTCAATAATAGTACCAACATCTCTGCTGCATTTAAATTGATTAAAATCAAATCCAGGAAATTTATTCAACACATGATTAATTACTAAAGTTTGTAATTTACTTTTTTCATCTAATATATTTTGTCTAGCATTTCTTAATGTAGCATCTTCTTGCATAAGTGTTGGATAGACAATATCAGTATTACCAGTTTTAAACGCACTAGATGTACTAACTGTATAATATTCTTCATTGCCAAAACTTATAGCATCTCCTACGCCAGGTTTAACAGTTAAATTATCAATAACAAATACTTTACCTGCTTTTTCTCCATTTACTCTACCTGTATATAATACGGAACTAACTCCGTCAGCATATAAAGCATAATTGCCAAAACTACTATTACTATTAGTTATGGAACAAAATCCACCTGATTCAGCATAGAACCCTTTATCACAACAGATAGTAAACACCGAAACTAATTGTGCATATCCAATATTCAGCAGATGTATACCTATACCTCCCTGATTATACTGAGTAAATGCATCTACAACCATACTTTTTGTACCAAGTGCATGATCGCCATTAACACGCATACCAGTAGCATCTGTGGTCATGCTGGTACAATTTTGTACATATGGGCTTGTAGATATAACACCCGCAGATCCGTCTGGATTAAATGATATTGCAGCTGAAGGGCTTTCGTGCCCTTTAAATGTCATATTAGCTATGTATGTGCCATTGTTTACATAAAATATATCGTTTGTAGAAGTTGTGGGTCTAACTGTTACTGTACGAAGATTATCGCCTACTATAGAGACAAAATCAGGAACAGTAATTGGTGTATCTTCAATATAATCGCCACTCTTAACAAAGATAGTAGTACTGGTTGATGCTGAGGCTACAGCAGATTTAATTGTACGTTTAGAAAAAGTCAGTGAGCGGCCATCATTGCTGTCATTACCACTTTTACTCACATATAGAACATTGTCTACAACAGTATAACCCACTGTACCTGTGTTGCCAATGGGCCCACGCGGACCTTGTATACCGCCGTAGTTTAGTTGTATCCATGTAGATGTGCCATTTCCAATTTTAAACAGATTAGTATCTGTTTCAATTCCCATTTCTGCAAGAGCCAACGTGGGGTTTACTGAAGTCCATTCAGTTGCGGTGCCTCTTCTAAATTGAATTTGGATTGCCATTTTGCCTTTTATATCTTCTGTGAAATATTTATCCTGACACTCCGCCGGCATCAATACTGTTAATTCCTCCGTAATTGGAGTTTGGTTGTCCGCCGTCTAGATTAGGACTTCCGCCGCCACCCGTTCCGCCGTTACCTGGTGGGCCCTGTGGTCCCCGAGATCCGGTATATCCTACACCCTGACTACCAGTATATCCTACACCTTGACTACCTGTATAACCAGCACCGCGCGATCCAGTAAATCCTAAATTACCAGCACTTCCAGTATATCCTATACCTCTAGATCCAGTATATCCTACACCTTGACTACCAGTATACCCTACTAGACCTCTAGATCCAGTATATCCCATTGAACCTGTATATCCCATTGAACCTGTATATCCATCGCCGCCACCACCGCCGGCTACAACACCCCAGCTTAAATTAGTTCCGTCAGTAGTTAAATATTTTCCACTATTACCAGTCTGTGATGGTAATGTTGTTCCGCTACCACTGACAAACGGAGTTCCATTTAAGGTAATTGACCCAGTAGAACTAAGTAAGAATGTCCAGGTACCGGATATTAATGAAGCAGGACTAAAAACAGGAGTTTGTGGTGCTCTAGTCCATGCAGACTTTGCAGCACTGTAAACATATGTAATTCCGTTAACTGTTGCTTGTTGATTATCAAATGGTAGGATGGGAAAGGACATATTTCTTTTTGTGTATTTATTAAATCTTGACAACTGATATTAAACCATGTATCATTGTTAATATTAAATAGAAAATTTGGTGTTTTCATGAATTTAAAGACCTAAATACCCAGTTAATAAATATTAGCCACTACTATCATTATGAAAAAAAATAAAATTTTAAAAACTTGTTCACCAACTCCGGATACTGTTACCGTGATTGGAGATGTTGCACCCAATTTAGAAACTTCTACGTTACCCGAAATGAAAAAATATGGGTATTTTACTACTCCAATTTATCACTTATCAGTTCCTAAGTTTTTACCGCAGGTGCAAGCAGTAGCTGATCGACTACTAGCAGAACACATTAAAGACGTCCCTGATCTAAATCTCATATATCCGGTAAGACAAACTAGCAGTATTCTGCATGAACCAACTTTAAAAGAATTTCTCGATTTTGTTGGCAGTACTGGATGGAATGCATTGCAAAGCGAAGGATATGCTATGGATTTATTTTCAGTAACCTTCCATGAAGCATGGGTTCAAGAACACCACACACACAGCGGGCATGACGAACATGTACATGCCTATGGCAGTCAACTAGTGGGATTTTACTTTTTAGAAACTCCTCCAGCATCAGGCAGATTAGTCATGCATGACCCTCGACCTGCCAAACGGCAGATTAATTTGCCTGAACAAAATATGAATCTGGCCACAGATGCCAGCACCGCTATTAACTTTGAACCCAAAGCTGGTGATCTTTATTTTGCACCCAGCTGGGTTCCGCACAGCATTAGCCGACACGGTGGCGACACTCCTTTGCGATTAGTTCATATTACCATGGGTGTGATTCCTAATCAACAGGTACAGCAGAATCAAACAGAAACATCTACAGTTACTGTGATCTAATGAATCAATATCATATACGTTTCAACAAAAGTCGAGGTCAACCGGGTCGCGGATCAGCAGATCATGTATGGAGAGTATTTGAAAATGGTCGAGAATATCTATTCAAACATTTTCGCATTGAGGGTCCAGTAGTTAGTGATAGTGTTACTGGCAATGGTGCAGGTGGTGATGATTGGAACATGACATGCCACGGATATCTAACCATTGATCGAGAAACTAGTACTGCCATTATCGGCAACTTGCCTGTTAAAACACAATAATTTTACGACGCGGTAGACGCCACATTGGTGCTGGGGAATTGACGTGCAGCGCCGTTGACCTTGCCATAGACAATACGAATAACGCCCGGACCACCCTGGCCGGTGTTCGGACACGTAGCACAAGATATCCAGCCACTACCGCCGCCGCCGCCACCATATGTTCCGCCAACACCAGCGCTAGATCCAGCAATGCTGCCGCCATTAGAGCCGCCTGATCCGCCAGCACCTGGGCCATTAGCACCAACACCGGTGGAACCGGGTCCATAAATTCCCACGCCGCCGCCGCCAGCACCGGCATAATATTCGCAGCTACTGATAGCGCCGTACCAGCCACGGCCACCAGCGCCGCCTCCGTAGCTGCTGGCTGCGCTACCACCGGTATAGCCGCCTCCATCTCCTCCTGCGCCGCCGTAGCCGCCAGCGCCACCACCGCCACCGCCGCAGTAGCCGCCAGCGCCGCCGCCGGAGCCACCTAGTCCATATCCGCAAACATTAGAAGGAACAAGACCAGTAATGACGTTTAGGTAATAAGTAGCTGTTAACGCAGTGCCTAGTTGTACGGTTGTGCCAACAACTGCGGTCAATACATCACCAGGATTGACTACAACGCAATTTCTCCAAGCCAACGTTCCACCGCGCTGACCATAATGGGTACTCGATCCGCCACCTGCGCCTTGACTTACTGCCAATACACTTATACGATTTATAAATGCAGGTACAGTCCATGTTGAATTTGATAAAATAATCTGTTGACCTACTGGTGCCGTTGAAGTAGTAACGAATGTTACCGTTGTAGCTACGGAAGGATTATAATAAAGGTCTTGGTATGCCCCTGCATCAATTGTTACTGAATAACTAGTATTGGTTGTTATACTACTAGGTAGTGTTATGAAAGTGGTATTTGTATTAACTGCTGAAGGTATTACGGTATTACCCTGCACTGTAGAAACGCCACTGGTCACTCGGTAATATTTACCGCCAACGGAATTAACATTTCTATTGAAGTTTAACTGTAGAGTAGTGGGCGCCACTCCGGTAGCACCATTAGCTGGAATGCTGGTTATTGTGGGGCTAGATATGATAACCCCAAAACTGGCAGTAAAGGCATTTACTGTAGATCGAGTAGTAAAAGGAGTTGCAGCACCACTTGGATCTTTAACTATATTTGCAGAAGTTCCTGAAAATGTTGCCCATCCAACAGGGATAGTGATATTTTCAGTAAAATCAGTAGTTGTAAATACTGGAGTATACTGCATGATCAATTGGTTGCCGGTCTGCACAGTGGGGCTAACCTGCAGGCTGGACAAACTACTACCAGTTGATAAGGTCACAGTAGCTGTTGATGGCAATGATGCCAGTAACGGTGTAAAATGATCAAAATTTACCGCAATGGTAAAGGTGCGATCTCCTACGTTTTTTGTAGCAACTGCACTAAGTACTCTAGCTGCATTGGTTAGAAGCCCAAAATACATGGGTGCGCTGTCCGTGTTATAAATTCCGATGCTATTGCTTCCATCTGTATATCGGCCAGCCGGCACTGTGATGCTGACAATTTGATTAGCACCAGGATCACTGCCGTAATAAAAATCAATATATCTAGGATTAGTGGCACGTACTGCTGCGGTAGTTCCATTGAAAGTTGTATAATCTCCAGATGGTATAGTAATTGATCCACTGCCAACTATAGTAACCGTATTAATATCAATATAGCTAAATGTAGCAGTAGTAGCACCAGTGGGCACATTGACTGTTCCAGTGGGTGGGTTTTTAAAGTCCGTTTTAACCCTGATTGCATTGGTAGTAGTGGGACCTGGCCAAGCAGTAGAAAAATAATAGGCAACGCCAGTAGTTGTGCTAATGATTGAGTATACAGGAGTGTTGGCTTTATACACCATTGACAGCAAGGCCAATGGTTTTGATGCATTAATTACAAAACCAGGTGAAAAAATAGGAAAATTGTTAACAACTGTGCTATCTGACAAGGCAGAAACACTGCCGGCAGGAATATAAAACTGTACGGCATTATTACTGGTAGTAGCCGTGGGATTATTTAATAAGAATTGAAAACTACTTGAATTACTGGAAGACAACAAAGTAAAACTGCCGTAACTTGCAGTACCTTTTACTAATAAATTTGAAGTTGTAAAGGATGATACTGGCTGATTCCACGTGACAGTTACAATAACATTACCAGCATATTTGTAAGTATCAGGATAACCATGGTAATTAATTGATATAGTAGCATTCAATACACTGCTGACAACCGTCGATACTTTTTCCCAACGAGTTTTAGTAGCGTTGTATTGATACACCGATCCTGCTTGTGTTCGGCGCGCCCCGTCTATTGGATTTATTAAATTATATGACACAATTATATTCTCAAATATTTAAAATTACGATGCAGTTGATGCAACATTAGTACTGGGAAAACTTCTGCCAGGGCCCCAAACAATTCGAATAACACCCGGACCACCTAGGCGAACTCCATGGAGTGAGTAATATTGATATCCGTTACCACCAGCGCCACCGCCATATGTTGCGCCACTACCACCGCTGCCAGCGCCGCCACTGATCCCTGGCCCAATACTGGCTCGAACTAGTGCACCGCTGCCGTTTGCGCCGAGACCATAGATGCCCACACCCCCGCCATCGCCACCATTATAAGTAGGACAGCCGCCACCACCTTCGCCGCCTCCGCCACCTCCACCAACGCCGGCAAATCCCGGACCACCAGGGGTGGTATTGTTGGCGGCACCACCTGCTCCGCCGACACCAGTATATCCACCTGCTCCGCCACCCCCGCCGCCACCGCCGCAGATTGCTACTGACCCGCCGGCGCCGCCTTTGCCGCCGCCAAAAGTTCCGCTGCCGCCATAATAATCTGTTGGAGCATAGCCTGTTCGAGCGGATATATAAGTAGTGCCTCCACTAGATAGTTGTGCATAATTACCATAATCACCAGAGATAGAGTTAAAGGTCGCATTTAGAACTTGGCCACCATATACTGTTGTACAATTTTTCCACGCCAATGTGCCGCCATTTGTTCCATTGAATGGTCCGGTACAACAATAACCATCAGGACTAGCACCGCCAGGTGATACAGCCACCACGCTTATGAGATTTATAAATGGTGGTACAGTCCATGATTGCGAGGAAGTAATAATCACATCGCCTGGCGGTGTCACAGAGGGAGCGGTTGTAAACTGGTATGATATATAATTACTATATTTTCCATAACCGTCCGCATAGGCGCCGCCATCGATCTCCACAACATAGGTAGTGGCTGTAGTTATAATAGTGCCAACAAAAATACTCACAGTGGTGCCACTAGGAGCCGGAACTTGCGTAGAAGGTACTACCATCTGGTTACCAATATATGTTTTCCATATTCTATAGTAGCCCACACCGGTAGCAGTTCGATTAAGTGACAGAGTCAATCTCGGATCACTAAAATCAACAGTATTGTCAACTGGGGCTGTAGGTGTTAATGTAAGGGGGCTAACTATAACACTAGCAGTACTACTAATAACACCGCTCGGAGTACTTCTTGTACTAAAAAAATCGTTACTAGTTCCGTCTTTAATTATATTAGTAGAAGTTCCTGAAAATGTTGCCCATGCGCTAGGAATGCTAATAGTTTCAACATAATCAGTAGTAGTAGTTAGAGCGGCATAATCTGCTCTAAGTCTTGTTCCTGACAAAACACTAGTATCAACACGGAGGTTAGATAATTGTCCATAAACAGTTCGTCCAACTATCGATGGAAATTCTCGTAACAAGACTACAGGCAAGTCAAAATCAAATTGCACGCCGCTGAGTATAGTTGTACCTGTGATATAAAGTAGAGTCATAGATACACTTAGATTGCCAGAAGGACCCGTGTAAAACCATATTGGGGTAGCTTGAAAACTATTCGCAAGGACATTCTCTTGATAAGCACCAGCAGGCATAGATATTCGAGTATAGGCGTTTTGAAATGACTGACCAGCGGTATAAAAAAACATCAAAGACCTAACTGCGTCACTGGACGTATCGGCAGTGGTGCTAGCCAGTGCAGGATTGCCATACTCAACAGTATACCTATCAAAAACAGCAGCATTATCGATGACCACATCTGTGTAAGCAAAGCCGCCAGTGGTAGTAGGGACATTGCCAGCAAAATTTTGAAAAGCAACTCTTATTCGAGGTGACAGTGTACGATTACCACTAACATAACCAGTTGATAAATTATTGCTAAAATATCGAAGCTGTCCGCCAAAGTAGGGATCTCGAATAGAATATATTGGATATGATGCCGATATGGATACTATTGACAGAATTGGGTAAGGGTCGATGACCGCGCTGGCAATTGTACCCGATGAATATTGCAAAATATTTGTTGATGCAAGGTCTGCTGCTTGGACTGTGCCCGGAGCAATTTGAAAATACCCAGCAGTTCCAGAAAATTGAAACGCAAATGAATAACTAGTGGGGCCTATCTGCGTAATTGTGTTGTTATAGATGGTAGCAGTACCTGCACTGGAGGGAAAAACAATAGATGCTGTGGTAAAACTCACTACGGGCCAATTCCAATTAACTGTCGCAAGAATTGGCTGAGTAGGATTAACTATTGCGGGATATCCGTCATAGTTAATGGAGATATCAGCATACAACCCAGTTGATGAACTAGTAGCAGTGGTTGCTATTTTTTCCCAACGATTTAAGGTCGAGTTGTATTGTTTTGGTCCCTTGACACCCGTGCCAAGACTTCGAACAGTGCCGCTAGCAGTGGAAGATATATCATATGCCATGGCTGAATTTTAACTTGTGATCTGTACCCAACCCACCCCCGCCACACCACCGCCGTCTACAAGATACATGTAGAAGCCACCCACTGAGGTATCAACCCATATATCTCCCTCCTGAGGACTAGATGGCGCAGTAGATGATTTAAAAATTCTATTTCGATTTTGCCAATTGCTGGTGCTAGTGGAATAGACTAATGTTTGGCCACCGGCGGGATTTTGAATGTTGCTGTTAAATCCTAGACTTTGAATTGTTAGTACACCATTATTCAATGATACCACTGTACCAGTAGAGAAGTTCAAAGTTGCTGCTGGCCCTAGAATTGACCTAGCAGATTGTATATTTGTACCAGTGCTGACTGCATATCCGTTAACATAGATATTGGTAGCAGTAAAAACGCCACTAACACTTATACCTCCGCCAACACTTATGCTTCCGCCAACACCTACCCCGCCTGCAACTGTTAATGCACCAGTAGCTGAACTGTTGCTTGGAGTAGTATTGGTAACAATTACCTGACCTGCTGCATTTTCTAAAACTGATAAATTATTAGCTATGCTCATGATATTTGATTCCTAATATTAGGCTTGAGCCTCACCCCAACGCAACAATACGTTAGCATAAAGAGGAATGCCCTGTGTCAAATAAGCATTTATAAACAATGCATCTGGACCGTTAGGGTAACAACTTCTTCCACCTACTGGAGTGTTGGTCATTTCTTTTAATGAACTTAGATCCAATGTATCTCTATTAGCAATACTACTAATAAACGAAAAGATAGTTTCTCCTGGTAACGCATAGGCATTTCTACTTACATTAATATTTGACGATAGCGGAGCAACTAATGGATTGTTTAATGTAATTGTACCAGCGCCTATGCTCTGTATAAATGTACCGCCAGCTATTGCAACACTTGACGTTGTAGTAGGATAGACTGCGTCTCCTACTGCCAAACTAGAAGTATTAACAGTGAGAACAGTTGTGCCAGCTGGCGGGGTTGCACCAGTTACATTAATGTTAGTTGTTAAAGCAGCATTATTAAAAGTCATTAATGCACCAGGTGCCACTTGACTAAAACTAGGCTGACCATTGCTGATTGGAGAACTATTTACACTGCCATTTAGTGAGTACCATGTGATATTTTGCGTTTGCGGGTAATTAATGGGGTTAAGTACCGCTTCAATAACAATTGCTGTGTTACCGTATTTGGTAATGTCCCCACCTGACGAAATTTCTAAAGACTGTAATAAAAACTGCGCTCTGTTGATAAGATCTCGTATGCCTAAATCTCCTGGTATAGAATTGCTGACACTAGGTGCTAATCTAATAGCAAACAGGGTAGTTTTTCTAGTGGAAATTTGTACATTGGTTGCAGAATAGTTAAACAAATAGCCTCTATCATCGTCAAACCCACCGTCTTGTATAAGAGCGCTGCCCCAATGACTGACATTAGGTGCCGCAGTTTGTGCGTACAGTAACACTCCAGTACCACTATTAGCATAGTGTGGGACAGCTCCACCACCTGTAAATACCCTGTTAGCATTTCCAGTAAACAGTGTAACTGGCACGCTTCTAACCAAATTATTTAAAGTGTTAGTGCTAGTTGTTACTCCATTATAACTAATAATCTCATTGTCAACATAAACTATACCTGAGCTAGGAAAAAACGTAGCATCAGTAACTGTCATTGCAGTATCTGCTGAACCTATGTTGGCGGCTAGACCGGCCCTAGCACCTTCATTAATTACTTCATAGCGTACTGGCATATTACCAGTTCTCATAAAAGCTTCATTGTTAACGTTGTTATTACGTATTCTGTGTACAGTAAAATAATTACCATCAGAACCGCGTAGCATATAATCAATAAATCCAGCACCATACCAAGTCCATTGTAGACCGGCCATTTGCATTTTGTTCACTAATAGATTATAACCGCTAGGGTTGTATACAGAACCTGAACCATCACATCTATCCATGTTCCACTGACTTTGAGGAATAATTTTTTCCAAAGTTTTCATTATTCTGATGCCGGTAGAGGTAGTAGGTGCTCGCCAATCGCCATTAATATACATGGTATTGTCATTAACTACTCTAGAAACATGATGCGTCATTCCACGCAAGACCACTCGATCGCCCGCAGTCAACTGTGTAAGCCAACGAGCATTGGTTGCGGTTGTTAGAGCAGTATCGGGACTGATGTTAGCTAACCCACCTAAGTCGGTAGTACTTACCCTAAGCCCCACTGCAACCTGTTGGCCATCATACTGCCAAAAAATACCATTTTGATCATCAAACGTACCTGCTCTTACGGTACTACCATACCAATTTATCAAACTCACATAGCATGGAGTGCCCATGATTGCTGTGGTAGTAGACAATACCTGCGTAGCAGTGACTGCAAAAGTTCTACTGTCTATGATCGAAGCAACTGAATATGTTCCATTATACCCACTGGATGTAACATTTTCTAATTTTACCACAGCACCTGCTTGGAATTGATGATCTTCTAGGTCGCAAACTACAATGATACTGCTGCCTATAGTAGTATTAGTAGCAGTAATGCTACGTAATTGATAGTTAGGCGCCAGTAGCAATCCAGTGTTAAAGTTAATGCTCTTACCACTTTGATATCTTATGTATTTTTTACTCTGACGTATAGCTGCTGCGCCGTAATTAGGGCCACCAGTACCTAGTTGTACACCACCATCATAGGCTCTATGTGTGTAGAAACTGTCACTGCGAGCGTATATAACGCCAGAAATGCTGCCACCGTTAGTGATTGCACCTACTGCGCTTCTTGCTAGATAATTAATAACTTGCGGACTTGTTACTGTGGTTACAAAGAAAGGACCTTGAGCATAGCCATGATTATTACTACCATCATCACTGGTAATGACTACCATAATACCCTGCCCCGGAGTAAAACCATGATCAGTGGTAAAGGTTGCTGATATGGTTGCAGTAGATCCAATTGTTCCACCAGATACTACCGCAAATGTAACATCAGTTCTTGAAGCACCTGTGTAAAATCCGCCTTGACGAACTACGGTATAGGATGACTGAATTGCTGTACCACTAGATACGCCAACTTTTCCCCTAGAGTAGTAGCGCAATGAGGTTGCGGAAGGTACACTATCAACAATAAAAGATCCCTGGGCCAATGCATAGCTGGCCACAGTACTGTCTAACCCGGCCACAGTTAACGCAGTGCCGGTGTTTAAGTTGTGAGGAATCTGTGTATTAATAGTAATGAGACTTTGCGCAGTAATATCGCCTGGACGTTGATAATTAGCATCAGTAGTTATTGAGCTAACGCTTAAATCACTGCCTGGAATTTCATAAATGCCAGGATAGCCTCTAACCATGCTGATCTGCTGCCATTTTGTAGGTTGTAGACCATATTCAAAGTCAGCATCAATCATACTCTTAGGGTTAGATGTGCGTTGACGTTCCCATGCATCAGTACCTGCACCCATAGCTCTTGTCAAGATGGCGCCATCAGTACGTTCTGTAAAAATCTGTAGTATATCACCACTGCTCATGCCTGTTGTGGGGAAAGCCAAGGTAATAGTAGTTACACCATCACTCATACCCAAAGCCTGCGGGAATTGCACAGTATTAGCACGGCTGAAACTTACTGTAGTTCCAGTGTAACTTAAATCAGCAAAATTATAGATAATCTGATTTTTAGTTACATTGGTAATGACCAAAAGCTGGCTAAGATCAAATTTTCCTGGAATTTGTATGGTGCCTGCAAACGCAGCCCCTGGAGTAAAAACGTATGTTCTTTGTAATTGCTTGGCCATTTTGTTCAGTTATCCTTTTTGTTATTTATCGATCAAATACCCATAGCAATTGATAATGCTATAGCCACTGCATTGGAAGACGGTGTTGCTGTTGCAGTAAGTTGGTTGAAAAACACAGTAATTCGATCGCTTAAATTTCTAGCTGATGCTAGCACAATTTTACTACCGTCAGTGGCAGTATAATCACCGGTATCCAAAAGTACGCCATTGGCAAAAACTTGTATAGTTGCTGATGTGTTATAACCGCCAGATATGATAAATGTAGTAGTATTAGCTGCTGCTGTAAAAGTTTGAACAGTAGTTGGATATATAGGATTGCCATTGACATATACATTACCGCCAACATTTAAGTTGCCGCCGATACCAACTCCACCAATAACAGTCACTGCACCAGTGGTAGTACCAGTACTAGAAGTTGCATTAGTAAATTGTGTTGCACCACTTACAGAACCGCCAGTAAAAGATCCACCGCCACCGGCGGTACTTGTACTGACTGCATATCCGTTGACATAGAAGTTAGTAGCAGTAACTACACCGCCAATATTTACGTTACCACGAATGCCTACCCCTCCGAGAACTTGCAAAGCACCAGAGTTAGTTGAGATCGATGATACAGTCGAATAAATGATTACATTGTTCGTTTGACCACTAATTTTTATTAAACGAGTAGTATCTGTGCC
>Ga0114959_10001291_pt1 | contig 22052 bp, 20 predicted proteins | sample C_130625_EF_Meta_FD_87317 | JGI IMG/M metagenome (GOLD analysis project Ga0114959, IMG submission 87317) | Freshwater microbial communities from Lake Croche, Canada to study carbon cycling - C_130625_EF_MetaG | ecosystem: Environmental > Aquatic > Freshwater > Lake | place: Lake Croche, Canada... | reverse complement strand
AACCTCAACCTCAGCCACAACCTCAACCTCAGCCACAACCTCAACCTCAGCCACAACCTCAACCTCAGCCACAACCTCAACCTCAGCCACAACCTCAACAATGCCCTATTGATATTGATGGATTAAAATTGCTAAATGATAAGATAACAACTATGACAAACTTAATTACAGTATTAACAAATGATAAGAAGACATTGACAGACCAAATAGCACAATTAAATAATCAATTGCAAAGTAAATCGTGTCCTATAGATGTGGTAGGGTTATCAAATTTGAATACACAGTTGAAAAGTTTAACTTCTCAAGTTAGTGATTTGCAGTTGCAGATAGTATCGTTAAATAACGATAAGAGTTTGTTGAATAATCAGATATCATTATTGACAACTCAATTACAGAGTAAAGTTTGTCCTATAGATGATGCTGGTTTTAAAATTTTGAATGACCATATTTCTGATTTGACAAGCCAGGTTAGTTCATTAAATAATGATAAGGCTTCTTTGATATTGCAAGTTAGAGATTTGAATGCTCAGATAAGTCAGTTGAATTCTCAAGTATCTAAGAGTTGTCCTATAGATAATGCTGGATTACAAAGGTTAACTGGACAGGTTAGTGATTTAACGTCCCAGGTTGCTTCATTAAATAAGGATAAGATAGATTTGAATACACAGATAACAAATCTGACAAGTCAGATATCAACATTGAATAGTCAATTGACAACATTGACTGCTCAAAATATATCTTTGAATAATCAAATTAGTAGTTTAACAAGTTCTAATAATTCTTTGAAAGTTCAAATAGATTCTCTAAATTCAGATAAGATAGCATTGAGTAATCAGATTAGTACATTGAACGATACTATTGCTAAAATAAATAATGATAAGGCAATCTTGAATGACCAGATAAATTCATTGACTTCCCAAGTAAGTAGTTTAGGAGTTGATAAGTCTTCTCTTAATAAACAAATAAGCGATTTGACATCTCAGTTGAATACGTTGAATCAAGCTAAGACAGATTTGACAAATCAAATAAGTGGTTATACAAGTCAAATAAAATCTCTTAATAATCAAATTTCAACTTTAACATCTCAGTTGAATACAGCAAATACAAGTTCTACAAATTTGAATGCACAAATAAATGATTTGAAGACGTTGAACACTGCGCTTACAAATCAATTAAAGTATTATATAGCAAATTGTCCTGAAGTTCAATAAAAATATTTTTAATTTATAATTTTTTTTTATAAATTAAGATGAGTTAAAAAATAGCGAGCACGTTATGTTTGGATTGTTTATAGAGGTTGCCAAAGAGCTACTAAAATTAACTTTTAAAAATAACAAGTCTCCTGCGTTAAATGATGTTGATGATGTTGGTAGATTGAAACGTGTTGCTCTTGATGGTGTTGATGTTGATGCGCCTGATATGATAACGTCTCCTGAAGATGTGTCAGATATTACAGTTGGGTTGAAAGTAGATAAAGATATATCGGATGATATTTTGTATAAGTATATGCTTGCGGATATATCAGATGGTGAAACAGTATTTGTTCCAGAAATTTGTAGATATCCGTAAGCCGCTTTGAAAGTGCAAGATGAAGGAATGATATAAGAATATTGTAATGGACTATATCCTCCATTTGCTGAAGATAATGAAGATAATGGAACTGAGGCACCTGCACCAGATGTAGGAAATGGAAAGTAATATCCTTGATTGATTGAAAGTTTTATGGAAGATATAATGGTGTTTAGTGTAATAGAGTATGTTGATGTAATAGTTGGAGGGGTTGTGTTATAAGCAATTTCTTTGGTTGAAGTGTTGTATATAAGAGGATAATTAGAAGAGGTTGTAGGTCGTATAGGAGATATGTAAAGTCCGCTTACAGATGTATTTAGAGAAGTGTCTGCATTTATAATGATAGAGTTTGAAGGTTGATTTGAAACACCTGCATTTGCACCAATAGCAATACAATTAGAAGATTGATTGCTTGTTCCTGCATTGTATCCTATAGCTATTGAATTCATTTTTTGAGATAAATTACCTGCTTGATAACCTATAGCTATAGTATATAAGTCTTGACTTGTTGTTCCAGAATGAGAGCCAATAGCAATTGAATAATCTGATTGAGATAAAGAACCTGCTTGTGAGCCTATTGCAATGGCTTGGTTAGATTGATAGGAGTTTCCTGCTCCGTAACCTATTCGAATATTATTAGTTTGTATTCTTGTTTCTCCGCTAACATCTAAAGTGTATAAAGGAGAAGATATATTTACACCAACTCTGTTGTTGCTTGCGTCAATATTGAATATACTTCCAATTCTTGCTGCGCTTAGGTCGGAGGTTGATATGTCAAGATTATAAGAAGGAGATGGAACATTGATGCCAAGATAGTTTTTGTTTGGATTATATACGAATGAAGATACATCAACTTGAATTTTTTGGTAACTTGAAGAACCTTTTGTAAAATTTATAAAATAAGGATTATTATCTGAAGCAGAACTTATATCAACTTGTTGAGCAGATGCGCCAGACAGATCAATCGCTTTCCAAAGTAATCCTGAGCCAGTTGAAGATAGGAATAGATTAGAAGAACCAGTAGAGCTTGTCGAATCTATAATAGTAGTTGTTTTTAATCTTCCACTAACATCCAGTTCATATGTACCAGTTGTTGATTTATTTACGCTCATATTTCTTACACATAAATCTGCAGATGGAGTAGATATTCCACTACTATCATTAGGAGGAGATGATTCATTTGAAAATAAAACATATTTATCTGTTCCAGCCGGAGTCACAAAACCAGAATATTTAGTTGAACCATTATTATATTGTCCGTAGAAACCAATTGCTTTTGTGTTTGTAGTATTGTTTAGACCGAGCATAATCATAGGATCAGTTATTTGAACGACAGATGAGCATATAGTTGTCACAGAACCTTGAACGTTCAAATTTCCAGATATATTTGTATCTCCGCTTACATCAAGACTGTATAGAGGATTAGTAGTGTTAATACCGAGACGGTTAGTTGAAGGAACATATACTAGTCCTTGGTTATTTACAGATAATTTATTATTTCCAGAAGTATTTTGCACAAATGTGATATATTGTACGGATGGAGACGATGTATTGTTGCTTATATCTATAAGAGATGTAGTTGAAGATGTTTGAGAGTTACCAGAAATATCCGAGATAATAGGATTTGAGAAAGTTTTTATACCTCCAATAGTTTGATTTCCATAGATATATACACCTCCGCTAACTGTTGCTGAATTTCCAGAAATATCACCTATAATTGTAGATGTGAATGTTTTTGTTCCTCCGATAGTTTGATTTCCAACTGTATAAACTCCGTTAGTTACTGTAGAAGCATTTCCAGATATATCTCCAATAAATAAAGGAGATATTACAGAAGTATTTACGTAAGCAGTTCCATTAACATCAAGGTTATAGTTTGGAGAAGATGTATGAATACCTACTCTATTGATATTGTTATTTACATACAGTGTGTTTCCTACACGCATAGAGTTAGAATTTGAAGTTGAAATATCAAGACTATAAGAAGGTGTGAAAGAACCTATTCCAACATTCGAAGCAAAATTTTTAATACCTCCAATAGATTGATCACCAATTGTATATACTCCGTTTGTAACTGTTACTGCATTACCTGAGATATCAGATATGATAGGATTAGTGAATGTTTTTATACCAGTAATAGTTTGGTCAGTATTTGTATAGACACCGTTTGTGACAGTTGAAGCATTACCAGAAATACTTCCTTGAATTGTTGTTGAAAATGTTTTAGTTCCACCAATCGTTTGATTGCCAATTGTATATACTCCGTTTGTAACTGTTGCTGCATTACCTGAGATATCAGATATGATAGGATTAGTGAATGTTTTTATACCAGTAATAGTTTGGTCAGTATTTGTATAGACACCGTTTGTGACAGTTGTTGAATTACCAGAAATACTTCCTTGAATTATAGAAGAGAATGTTTTATTTCCGCCAATCGTTTGGTCGCCAACTGTATATACACCATTAGTTACTGTTATAGAATTTCCGCATATATCTGCTAACAGTGATTTAGAGAATGTTTTTATACCTGTAATGATTTGGTTTGTATCTGTATAAACACCGTTTGTTACTGTTGTAGCATTACCATTAAGGTTTCCTATAAATAAAGGAGAATTGACAGAAGTATTAATGTTCGCTGTTCCATTTATATCAAGATTATAAGATGGAACAGATGTTTTCACACCTACATGTCCATTGCTTGAATTTACATATAGTGTATTTCCGACACGCATTGCGTTGCTATTTGCAGTTGAAATATCTAAACGATATATTGGATTAGTAGTTCCTATACCAACGTTTGATATATCTTGCCAATAATTTGGTCCTCCTCCTCCACCTCCTGAAATATCACTCCAAGTTAATCCAGATCCTGTTGATGTCAGAACTTGGCCGTAGAAACCAGGAGAGGATGATAATAGAAGTCTTCCAGATATATTCAAGTCACCGGATATATCTAAATTATAAGAAGGATCGGGTTTGTTGATACCTACATTTTTTGTTTCTTTATTAACGACAATTGAGTTTCTATCATATAATAAGCTTGTCGTTAGTTTATTAACATCATTTTTTGTAATTTTAAAACCATTCATAATTTATTTAAAATAAATATAAAAAATTTATATTATAATTATCATATTATAATATAAAAATGTGCACTAATGAAACAGACCTTATAGGATTAGAAGATTTTACAAACGATGAGAATGTAAAGCAACTAAAAACAGATGATAATTTTATAGAAATATTTTATAGGATAGGTAAGACTTATAAAAAAGATTGTTATACACGTTCTGAACTTGTGTCTTCTTTAATTCCTGCTGAATGGGATAGCACAATCACTTTTTGGGGTGATAGTGGTAATTTAGAAGATAGAGACAAGATGGTTGGAAAACTTCCGCTGACTGGAGAGTTTATTTTTGAGAGGTCTATCCGGTTAGTTCAAAATACGAGATTTAGTAAGTTTATTAAAACGTCCATTATGAATAGACCTATTGGAAGTTATTATGCTGTGAGTTCTATACACGGTTCTGAAGAAATGATATATAAACTTTGTCCAATTGAAGAAGATGACGGAGATGACTCTTTTGAGATGTTAGGTAAAAGTTATAGTTATTTAATGTCGATGATAAATGATTATGAATATTACGAAGATTTACGTGGAATGTATATTGGCGAAGTTAGATTTTTCTTGGATAATAAAAATTTCTTATCAAATATGGATCAATTTATTGTGTTATTAAATGGTGTATATAATAGTATGATAGATGAAGATTTTTTATCAGATGATGAGAAGTTGTTCAAATTATATGTAAAGGAGATATTCTATCATTATAATAAAATAATAGATGGAAAACGGCATTTCAATAAATTAAATGAAGTTTTGTTACTGTCCAAGATTATAATGAGAAACATATTTAATAAGAGGGCTATTGATACGAATATAATTGATATCATAAATGTTAGTTTAACGTCTTCTAAAGTAAAATTTGTTCCTAATGGATATGGTGAATTTTTATCAGTTGTTGATAAGAACTCTATCTTTCCTGACGAGGAGTTTAGAAGAGTTGAGGCGAGAGGTTATTTTGAAAATAATATGAAGTTTAACATAAATACAACTGGAAACGGTGTTATGATGACTTTAATAGACTCTAATAAAAATAGTGTAGTAGTTGAAGGAAATAAAATTGAAGGGTATAGGTTTAAGATAAACCAGATAGCAGGAAATAAGGTTGTTAATCTCGGTAATTTTTATTATTATATAGATAAGTACGGAACTCCTTCTAACTATTTTACTCTTGAGTCTATGTTGAAAAATGTTATTATAATAATTTTAATTCAGAAATATTTCAAAAATAAAAATAATGATGAATTAAAGGTCTTAATACAATTTATGTTGGGTATGAACATTAGCGTGTCAGAGCTTATAATTAATCTTCGTCCTCCTGTAGATAAGTTTTTAATATTTTATAGAAACCTATTCGAAGATGAATGGTTGATTGCTCAGTTTTTTAAAGTAACATCTGAAGATTCTTATTATAATATTCTTATTAAAAAGTTATTAAAAAGTTTGGATTATAATTTACCGACAAGCACTATCTCATTATTTTTAGAAAATATATCTCAAATGTATATTTCAAATTATAGAGATGATTTTGATAGGTCACTCGCTAATATTTTTATTGGGTTATGTAGAGAATATGATTGTCTTGATATAATTAAAACATTAGTTAATAAATATGGAGTAGATGTAAATAGTAAAGATAAAGCAGGAAGAACAATCCTACATACTTCACTATATTCTTATATGGATTCTTTCAATGATATTAATATGACAGCAGATGAATGTCAAGTATTGTTTAATAGTCTTTTAGAACTTCCAAATATTGACATAAATATTACAGAAGATAATGGACTTACTATCCTTCATATTCTCTTGTTAATAAAAAATCAAAATATGAATGAATGTATAAAGCTGTTATTGGATAAAAATCCTAATTTAGAACTAGAATCTGAGTATCCTGTAAAGGCAAGGCCTATTGAGATTGCAAGAGCTTTGAATAATAATGAGATGATGGAACTATTACTTAAAAAAGGCTCTAAGCCATCTAGAGATAAGATTGAAATTTTTTTGGATACATTGACTTTTAATACTAAGGATGATAAAGGAATAACAAGTAAATATGAGAGAGAAATTCAGCAAAGAGAAGAAGAATATGCTATGAGATTAGAACAACAAGAAATTTTATTTAGAGAAGAGAAAGAAAGAGAAGAGAAAGAAGATATCAATGAAGAAGGAACAATATTTGAACTTAGACGTACAGGAGAAGAGGATAAAGAAGAAGAAATAGATGATACAGAAGAAGAAGAATACATACCAAGAAGAAACTTATTAAGTGATTTTGAAGAAGAAATAGATGATACAGAAGAAGAAGAAGAATACATACCAAGAAGAAACTTATTAAGTGATTTTGAAGAGAAAAAGGAAGAAGATGACTTTAATGCATTTGATGGACTGACAAATGAATTGAACGGAATAAATGAGGAAATATATAATAATATACTCCAGCTCGAAACAATAGATGATATTATATCTTTTATAAATATGTTAAAGTCTCAAGGAAAAGTAATTAAAAATATTAAAGATAGTTTTAACAATAGTATAGGACATGCTATTTTTACAAACTCTAAAATTAAAAATTATAGTAATTTATTAGAATTGATAAAACTTCTAAATGAAGAAGGATTGTCATTTAGCGAGAAGAATACAGATGAGAAAAGTTTTGTATATTTATTATTTGAGGAACTTAATACAATTGTAAGAACAATGCCAAGACAATATATTATAAATATGATGGAATACTTATTAAATAATACAAATATGGATATAGATGAGAGAGACACAGATAGTTATTCCTTATTGTATTTACTTATAAATGAAGGAGGAGCCAAATTTATTCCTTTGATGGAGATGTTGTTAATTAAAGGTGCTGTATTAGAAACAGATATTATAGAAGCTTTGAATGATTTGGAAGAAGAGGATATGGACGAATATAATCAAATTTCAGAAGTTATACAAAGATATAATAATAATTAGAATACTTGTTCATTTGTTATTTTAGAGGACATGATTCTATATAGATGAAAAACTTTAAAATTATTTATGAAATATTGAACTAAGAATATAACAATTAAACATATTATTAAAACTTCTTGTTTTATATCTATACTATAAGACTTCATTATATAATTTATAATTAAAATACTTATTATGGATATTATAAATATACTTCTCCAGTATATATTATTTTTATAGTTATATGTAGAGTAAAATGTTAGCTCTTTTATTTTTTGGTTAGTATTTTTTATATCTTTTATATATGGTCTTTTATACATTCTGTGATAATCTTTATATTCCCAATAAAAAGCTAATAAAAATAATATACTTAATAGTACATAAACCATTATGTTAAAGAATAAAATCATAATTTTATTCTTTAAAACTTTAAATGTTATGGGAAAAGATAGGACCTGCATATTGTATAAATTTAAGAAGCAGGAAAGATAGATTGAAACAAGCACAAAAAGTATTTAAAAAAATTGGGTTAGATGTATCTTTTCATATTGTTGATAAACATCCTAATGGAGGGTCGCAAGGTTGTTTTGAATCACATATTCAAATAATAACAGAAGCTTACAATAAAGGCTATGAACGATGTATTATATTTGAAGATGACGCAACGCCAACTTCAAAACTTAATAATGGGTTATTGAGGAAATGTATAAAATTTATGAATAAAAATAAAGACTGGAATATATTCTATTTAGGAGTATTGCCTGAAATCAGAAACCATTCTACAAAACATATTACAGATAATATTTATAAACTTAGTGGTATATGCACACACGCATATGTAATTCATAGAAGATTAATGGAAAAATTAATTAATATGAAATATATAGGAATTACTATTGATTATTTATTTATACAATTAGATAGTTGTTATGCAGTATATCCTACATTATTTTATCAAGGGTTAAGCGATAGTGATATTACAACGAATAAAATTTATTCTTCTATAAAAAATAAAAATATAATAGAACTGTATTATAACATACAAGAAAAGTATGCTTATTATATAGGAACTCCTCTTATAAGCCTTAAGATGATTATTTTCATCATTTTATCATTTTTATTTTATATAAAGACTAAAAATTGTGGATATTCCTTTATATTTTTTACCTCTATATTATATTTATTTTAGTTTAAAAATATTTTATTACTATTTTAAAATGAGTAGAATTATTTTAAATAAAACTTCCGTCATATATCCTCGCGTAAATATCGTTTTTTCTGTTAAAAAACATAGTGAAAAATTACTATTTAGTTATCCTTTAGCATCTGGAGCTTGGATAAGTAAAATCACACCAAAATATTTTACAATGACTAATCATAACAAACTTTATAAAAATACATTTACCAATATGGATAAATATATATTAAACGCAGAACAAATATATTTATATTCGGAAGATTTTCAAGAGAGATTATCATTTATTATAGACACAAAAAGAGATATTAAAATTCACACCCAATTTGATTCTGATTCGGATACAATGACTTTTTTAAAACTTTATTAATTTAAATTTTTATAATTAACTTTATAATTATAAAGATATGAAGAATTTCAAAGATATCGTAATTGAGCTATACTCTCGTATTATTGAAGAGAAACCTCATATTAACGAAAATAACTTAAACTATCCTATTTCTAAAGGCTTTAAAATTATTAAAAAAATAAAAGAAAATAATGATAAGAAAGTATTTATCATATCAAATGGTAATGAATATAGAATTTGTAAAATATTATCTGTCTATTCTATGGGTAATGAAGTAGAAATTTCAGAAATGCTATCTCAAAAAAACTTATCGCCTACTATTTATAAGACTGGAGTATTTACTGAAAATGATCAAGATAAAGCCTATATTGAAATGGAAATGTTAAATTCTACTATTTACGAAGTTTTACAATATGAATTATCAGAAGAAACTTTATTTATCATTTTTAGCATGATAAAACTCATGTTAAATAAACTTATCCAATTAAATGTAAGTCACGGCGATTTTCATTGGGAAAATATTGGTATAGTTTATGATAAGAACAAGAATGCTATACACTTAAAATTAATTGATTTAGAACTTGGAGATACATATAAATCAAAAGTTATTCTTGAAATAGTACAATTAATAAGAACTCTAAATAAAAATTATACTCCATTAATGAATAACAATAACAGAGAAGTTATGAAAAAATATCTTATAGAGTTATATACAAGTGGTTTTGGAAAATTAGACGAAAATAATATTGAAAAATTATATAATATTTTAAAAAATTAAAAACATATATTTTAAAATGGATTTTTTAAAATATATGACACATATTGACAAAAATGATGAATTAATCATATGTGATATTGGTGCGACAGAAGGCATTGAAAGTATTAAATTTTATTCTGAGTTTCCGAAAGCACAAATATATGCTTTTGAAAATCATCCTTTCTTATATGACCTATGTAAAAAGAACACATTTCATTTTAGAGATAGAATTACATGTGTTGATTTAGAGCCAAACATAGAAAAGACAGATATTATAAGGATAAACAGAAAAGACTTTGACTTTAAAAATATATCTAACATATCAGATGTAAAGTATATTTTTTCTACTCATACAAAAGAAGTCCATGATTATCTTATTAATAATAATTTCAGTATAGCGACAAACATAAATAATGAACAATCATTGTTTATAAACAATTCTCTACAATACGAGTTTGATATTGTTATTCCATTAGGTCCAGATGACTTGGATGTTATAGAAGAACAAATTAAATTTACCAAAAAGAATATAATAGGGTATCGTAACATCTATATTATTACTAATATTTCAGACTTTTCTATTGATGACTGTATAACTATATCTGAGGATATTTTTCCATTCACTATAAAAACAGTTCAGCAATATCACGGAAAAAGAAGCAGAAATGGTTGGTATCTTCAGCAATTATTGAAACTATATGCCGGTAAAGTGATACCCGATATATTACCAAGATATTTAGTTATTGATGCAGATATGTTTGCTCTTAATCCTATCAGATTTACAAAAAATGGCAAATGTCTATATTCATTTGGTTCAGAATATCATTCAGAATATTTTATATGGATGGAAAAATTACATCCAAACTTTAAAAAAGTTTATTTTTATAAATCTGGTATATGCCATCATATGCTATTTGAAACCAAATATGTTGATGAGATTATACAAATAGTTGAAGATAGACATAATGATACATTTTATAACGTATTTTTGAAACAAGTTGATAACAAAGATGGTTCAGGTGCTTCAGAATATGAACTGTATTTTAATTATATACTATCACAACATTATGATAAAATGATAATAAGCCCATTAAATTGGAGTAACATAGGTGTTCCAAGACTTTTTATCAAGTCGAATTTAGAAGACATGTTAAAAGATAAATATGATTATGTAGCATGTCATTATCATATGAGACATTAAATAATTATTTAATAATATAAAAAATTATATTATTAAATGACTGACTATATTTTATTAATATTAAACTGTAATAAGTATAAGTATAAGAGAGACTTACAATTAAAACTATGGACAAACAACCTTAACATTACTTTCTTTTATATTGTAGGTAATGATAAAATAGATAAACCTTATACTGAAAATAATATTTTATATGTAAATTCTCCAGATGACTATAAATCATTACCTCAAAAAGTTATAAAAGCAATTGAATATATTGATACACATTATGACTACAAGTATATTTTGAAAACAGACGATGACCAAATGCTAACTGACCCAGATTTTTTTAAAAATATTTCAAACATAACTTCAGGATATGATTATGGAGGGTTTTTAGTTAAATTAGAAGACCATTATTCAAAGTATAAGATGGATGAAAAGATATTTTTAAAATCATGCTCTTATTGTTCTGGTAGATTTTATTTTTTGATTAAAGATTGTGTGTCTCATCTATTGTCAAAACATTCAAACTTTGACGAATATGTATTTGAAGACCATTCGGTAGGACTGGAGTTATCCGATTATCCTAATTTGAAAATTAATTCATTAGAAAATGAGGTTCTTATAGATATACCCGACTACATACACGAAGAATATTATCTTTATTGTGTATATGATTTGAATATGATTAAACAATTTGTTGAAATAAATAACGAGTTTGTATTGAATATATACTGCACAAAGAATCAACAAGATGAGTTGAAAACAAAGTTAGACAAGAAATATTTCATAAATATACAATGTAGTATAGTAAATGACAGGATGGTTAGTAAAAATTTTATAAATGAACTTTCCAAATATGTTGAATCACATTATAAAAAGAGTATAATAATTACTAAACCAGATAATGTTTATAATATCTTGATAAATTTTATTTGCTATTAATTATTTATCTTTCTATTTTAAATATAACTTATTATATTTAAAATGACTACAAAAAGTTCAAGTCAGTTAGGACAAGATGTCTTTGTTAAGGAAATATTATTATCGGCAAAAGCTTACAAAGGTTATTTTATAGATATAGGTTGTGGTCATCCTGTCACTAATAATAATACTTACAACTTTGAAAGAGTATATGGTTGGACAGGTCTATTAGTTGATGATTCAAAAAAATACGAAGAAGATATAAAAATGTGTAGAACATCTCCTTTTATATGTGATGATATATATAAAATGAATTGGCATACATATCTACAAGCATTTAACTTTCCAAATGAAATTGACTACATTTCAATTGACCTCGGTAAAAATACGGTTAATGCTGTGATAAACTTTCCATTTGATAATGTAAGGGCTAAAATTATAACACTACAACACGACTTTTATAAGCACGGTAGTTATCAAAGAGATAGAATGCGAGCCTTCTTATTCGATAAAGGCTATAAGTTAATCTGCGGAAATGTAAAATTTGAAGGCAATGCTTATGAAGACTGGTTCGTTCATTATACATATGAATTTACAGCAGGAAAATTTAGATGTAATGATAAAGAATATATAGATATTTTTAAAGATGTTCTTAAAATTGATGAAAAAAAGGAAGAGCCTCCTAACCCTATTCCTGAACCTAAACCTATTCCTAAACCTTCCTTTAATCGTGCTCCAACTGTATCAGAAATTATAAAGAAGGCTCTAACCCCAAACAGAATATTTTCTGAAAACTCTGAAATAGCTCCTAATCCAACTTATAGAAAAATTAGAGGATTATCTGAAGTAAAAGTAGATACAACACAGTCTCAAAAACCTTCCTTAAATCGAACAGCTACAATATCTGATATTATTAAAGATGCTTTAAGACCAAAACCTCTTACCAGAACATCATCTGTTATTTAAAAAATTAAAAAAAATATCTCAAACTTAATTAAAATGTCTGGTTATATAACCCACATTTATAATAAGATATTCACACCTGATTCTTATGATTTGATTCACTTTGAAAATAAAGATAAAATTAATAAATATGCAATCGACTACTCAAAACAAACTCAAAAACAAGATGTAAATTATAAAACGGTAAATAATAGTTATACAACACAACTAGTGTCTTTTAGAAAATCTTCTTATACTGAACCGAATAATTTTTTAAAAACAGATTTAATTAATTTTAATAATAATAAAAAAGATGATACTTCTCAAAGGTTTTAATATACTCTGAGCATTTTATCAATATATATTTAAGTTAAATACACTAATTCCTTAAATATATATTATGTCTATTACACAAAGAGGAAGAAAATTTAAAAAAGGTATTGTTCATTCAGTCTTTTACGAAGTTAGCCAAAAGTGTGAAGATGAATACTGGAAGCAATTTTTCTTGGAATTATCCATAGGAAAAAATATAAGAAATATATTCTTATCAAATGGAAAAATAAGTTGTACAAATAAAAAAAACAACTTTGAATACTACTACTCTGATAAATCTCCAGATGATATTATAAGAGAACTAATACCTATTCTCATTGATAATTATGTGTCAGGAACAGAAAAGAACGTAAAAATTAAAACCATAATAGAACAAATCAAAAAAGAAAACGAAGATTTACGCTTAGGAAAATGGTCTAAAATAAGAAGAAAAAACTTGAAAATATCACTCCTTCAGGAATTCATGGCAGAATTCCAAAAAAAACATAATCTATATTGGGATGACTGCACGTATGTTTATAGAATATTTGCATCAAACATCAACAGTAGCATTTTGACAAAATTAGTACAATATGAAGACGGAAAAATTATAAATATAAATGGTCTTGACGTTGATGAAAATAATAAAATAGTATTTCATAACAACTTTTACAATTCAGAGAAAGATGATACAGAACGTAATCATACATCAATAGAAGATATTGAAGAAACAGGAGAAGCAGAAGATGAAAACGAGGAAGAAAGTTTTCAAAATCAATGGGAATTATATATTAAACGATATTTTAAAAATATTCGTTCTATGTTATCCTAACTTAAAAAAATAGATTAGATTATTATAAAATGAATCGTAATATTATTTTTGATAAGTTTGTCGCATTCGTACAAGACCTGAATGAAGTCTTCGGTCAAAGAACAAAAAGTATTAAAATGTATAACATCGTCCTAACTCGTCTTCATGAACTAAAACAAGAAGGAAAACAAGATATCACAGACCGCCTCAATCAACACGTCAAAATCTTGGAAGAATTCTTGACTTCTAATAAAGAAGCCATCCTAAAACAAGATGTAGAACTCTTAGTATCAAAACAAATTAAATACTCGGAAAGTATATACATCGACTTTGACGTAGTTCTTAATAAGAACGAAGAAAGTTCTGCTGTATGGAAACATCTTCTCCTCTTACAATCTCTAAGTAATCCTGATACAAAAGCATCTGAAGTCTTGAACAAACTTATTCAAGAAGATACTGCCGAATCCAAACTCATCAAAAACATCGCTTCCAAACTTGAATCTTCAGATATAATGGACAAAATTGGTTCTCAAGGTATGAGCGCTAATCCTTTTGATATGATTTCAACTCTTACTTCATCTGGAATTATGGATTCTTTAATGGGTGGAGTTTCTGGCGATTTGAACAACGTAAATCCTAAGAAACTCCTTTCAACTATGCGCACTATGCTTGATTCAATTGCTTCTCAAATTGATGATGGAGAAGAAACCAAAGAATAAATTATTTTTTAACAGGAGTTGAAGAGTCATTAGCTTGTTCCTTTGAAATAATCTTATTTTTAATGTCCTGATAGTCCTTATTGTCAGGATATAAATTTGCCAATCTCTTGAAAATAGTATCGTAAAGTTTTATATTTTGTTGAGAAGAACTCATTTTTTACTTATTTTTTTAATATTTATGAAATATTAAAAAAAATAAATGGTAATAATACCTTTTAAGACTCTGAAAAAACTATACTCTTCAAATAAAGAAGACGGTGAAGTAATGGGTATTATACATTCCAACAACGGTCTTATGTATGACCGTATTTTATTTTCTGATTCAGATGAAAATGGAAAAGAAGCTTGTAAAATAAACGACATTGTTGTTGGAAAAGTATCCTTTCATACCCATCCTAAAGTATGCTACGAAAGATACAGCACCAAAATTGGATGGCCCAGCTTGGATGACGTATTAGCAGTAATAAAAGAAGAAGATATGAAAGTCCTTCTTGTCATATCTTTAGAAGGTGTATATATTATTGTAAAAAAGAAGGACAGTCCATCTTCTATTATGCAAAAAATAACTGATAAATATAAGAAGCATTTCAATAAAAAGAATATTGATATAGAAGAGTATATCAATAAAATAAATGAAATTTGTGATGATTGTATAAGAACATTATTCTTTTCAAAAGAAACATTATATAAAGAAAAAGATGAGAACAATATTAAACTCGATATCTCAAAATAATGGATAATTTTCTTCAATATATTTTCTGAAATCTATCTCATCATTTTTTAGCTTATTTGTAGATGAATCTATATTGTAATTAATTTTATTTTTAATGTTAAATTCATGCCTAGAGATATTGTTTATTAACAATACTTTTGCATTATGTATATTTTTTGACTTCAAACAGATATCACCCTCAAGGTATATCTTATTAAAAGGCATTTTTTATTTATTATATTTAAAATTTAAGTTATTATTTGAGAACTTTCTTCCGACCCAGCCTAACAATAGTTAGAGACATTTTAATATAAAAAATAATCATATTTATATATTAAACTCATTTTAAATGATAGACGATAATGACATCTCTGAAATATTAAATGAACATAGAATTATGCCTATTGTAAAAGATCTCGTAAAAGATGACACAACTTTGTGGCTATTTTACACAGAATTCCTAGCATCTGATAATAAATTTTATAAAATAATAATAAGCAACAAAGGTGATATCATCTACAAATGTGACAACATTATTATGCTGGTTCTTAGAAGGTATTTACATCCTATACGCACAATTACATCAGAAGATTTTATAAAATTTGCTATGGTGCCTCATAAAGTAATTATATATGAAATTATAAATGTTTTGGACAAAAACATCTACAAAATGAATTCAATATCTGTCTGGTATTCTGTAAAAAGAGATATCTCAAAATGCTTCTTTGACTTGAATCTTTTTTTAATTGATGACTTGGAAAATTTTGTAGATGATTTTTGAAAAATTCTTTTTATAATCTTTTGTCACTTATGTATATAATGAAAAGGAAAGAATATCAAGAAAAATTTGTGAAAATTAAAAAAATAAAAGAAGATACAGAAGAAATTTTGTGCTTATTCGAAGAACTAAAAGATGAAGTTAAAACGCAAGATAAATCAATACAGACAATTGATGATAATTTATCTCTAATAAATGAAGATGTAAAAATTGCAGAAATTGAGCTGAAAGAATCCGATAGCTATTCAAAAATGGGGTTAGTAATTGGTGGAGGAATTGGCGCAGTTGCTTTTTTATATAGTCCAATTGTTGGTAGTTTAAGTGTAATTGCTGGTGCAAGCATTGGACTAAATATTTCAAAATTTTTAAAATTAAGTTAGAAATATTTTATGATTCTTAATTTAAACTTTTTATAATATTATTCAAAATATGACTAATATTATTACCAGAAAAATTGATAACAAAGACTATCAAGTTTTATACAATGAGTTTGAACCAATTAAACATGAAGCATTCAATAATTTAATATTATATAAAAACCTTGCTAATATTGAAAGACATATTGGTTTAATCAATGACTTGACTGAAGCAATTCCTAACCTAATCCAACTTGACATTTTTGGAGATGAGTACGGAGCATTTCTTCCTATAAATTTGAAACATAATTTTGAAATGATTAGAATTTTTACTAATATCAAGAAAGAACATATTGATTACAATTTAGATATGGCGAAAAATATAGAATACAATAACATCTCTTTTTTGGACAATAAATCCATATCATCTCCAGATATTGTTTATGTATTTGACAACACACTTATTACAGATGAGATGGTAAAAGATATGGCAATTTTTCCACCAATTTTGATAACAAAAGAAGATAGTAGATTCGATAGTTTTTACGAATATAAATACAAGTTGTCAAACATTGACTTTTATACTACGGAAAAATGGTCTATTTACATCCCGAAAAGATTTTACAATCACTTTTATTCAAATTTCAGTTATTATTTGAAAGATTCTAATATATTATCCTATGACAATTTGATTAATCTTTGTATAATGGTTAAGGATGCAGGACCTTTATTTGAAAAGGTATTGACTGATAATTTGGACATAATTGACAGATGGACATTTTTAGATACTGGAAGCACTGACGGAACAATAGATGTAATAAACAAAGTATTGGAAAGTAAAAAAGGAAGATTATACAGAGAACCTTTCAAAAACTTTAGAGATAGTCGTAATAAGTGTTTGGAGTTGGCTGGAAAAAGTTGTAAATATAATGTCATGTTAGATGACACCTACATTGTTCAAGGTGATTTTAGAAAGTTTTTAGAAGAGATACGTTCAGACCAGTTTGCGACATCTTATAGTTTGATAATGAAGAGTGATGACACTGAATATTACTCTAATCGAGTTACAAAGAGTGATGCTAATTTGAGATATATTTACAAGATACACGAGGTTATCCAGCAAGAGAATAATGTCAATGTCGTAATACCAAACTTGATTTGTTGGATATTTGATATGAGAGCAGATTATATGGAAAAGAGGACAATGGACAGAAAGTTGTATGATTTGAAGTTGTTGTTTGAAGAGGTAGAAGATGAACCTGACAATCCACGACATTTATATTATATTGCACAGACGTATAATTTGTTAGAAGATCATGAAAAGTCTGCTGAGTATTTCCGTAAAAGAGCAGATCATCCCAATGAAGGATTTAAGCAGGAGAAAGTAGATGCTTTGTTTGAATTGGCAAGAACTATGAACTTCAAATTAAATAAACCTTGGGAAGAATGCGAAAAGGTCTATAAAGAATGTTTTGAGTTAGAACCGACCAGACCTGACGCATTATATTTTATAGGAATACATTATTATTTACAAGGTAAGTATGACATTGCTTATCCATATATGAAGAAAGCATTTGAAGTAGGATATCCGGTAGATACGCAGTTTAGTTTGAAACCAACTTTGAGTTATTACTTTTTACCAAAGTTTTTAGCACACTTATGTTATTTGGTTCAAGATTATAAGTTAGGAAGTGAATGTTGTAAATTATTTTTATCAAAGAATAATGACAAGGCAGATGAATGGAAGACGATGGTTTCTTGGTATGAGATTTTCACTGCATTGAATCAGATGCCTTTGGTATCTACTAATCCATTGATACCAGACAAACCAATTATTTGCTTTGTAGCAGATGGCGGATTCACGAGTTGGACTGGCCGAGATATTTTAACAAGAGGTGTAGGAGGTTCGGAAACATATATTATAGAGATGGCCAGATATTTTTCTAAGAACTCTGATGGAAGAATTATAGTATTTTGTAGATGTGATAAAATGGATATTTTTGAAAATGTAGAATATATTCCTATCAATGAGTTTTATAGATTTATATCTGTGCATGAAGTTAATACGTGTATTGTGAGTAGATTTTCACATTACGTTCCAGTCGCTATTGCAGGACATGCTAAAAACATTCATTTGGTATTACACGATATTGGACCAACTGGAAATATAATACCAGTTCATCCTAAGTTGAAGAATATCTTCTGCTTGACCGAATGGCATAAACAATTTTTCTTATCTCAATTTCCTCAATTCCAAAACATAACAAAAGCATTCCATTATGGTATCGATATGAATACTTTTGGAAATGTGGCGGAAAATGAAAAGGTGAGACATTCATTCATTTACTCATCGTTTCCAAATAGAGGATTGATAATATTATTAAAAATGTGGCCAGAGATTAAAAAGATATGGAGTGATGCTACTTTGAATATTTACTCCGATGTTTATGGAAAATGGACTAACGATAACTTTCCAGATGAAATGAAGGAGATACAGAATATATTATTTGAAGATTATAAAGATGATGATAGTATTAATTATTATGGATGGGTATCAAAGAAAATATTAGCCGATGCTTGGAAGAAGTCAGATGTTTGGTTTTATCCTTGTAAGTTTGCAGAGACGTTTTGTTTAACTGCTTTAGAAGCCGCCACAACAAAGACTTTATGTATTACAAATCATTTGGCTGCTCTACAAGATACAGTAGGAGACAGAGGTCTTGTTGTAAAAGGCGATGCTACAACTATGGAATGGCAAGAGGAGGTATTGAGAAGATTGAGAGAGTTAAATGACCAAGAGAAGAATGAATTAGTTGAGAAGAATTATTCTTGGGCTTTAGAACATACTTGGGAAAAACAAGCTGTAAAGTTTTTGAACGAGTATATAATTGAGAGTAATAATATAAAAAATATTGACGAGAAGTTGAATTATTTGGATATGTATAATTGGACAAATGATTTGCCAAATAATACTCGTCATATTTTTGAGAATGTGTTGAATATGTTCAAAGATTATAGAGAAATTGATATATTAGAAATAGGAACATATACAGGAACATCTGTGATAGAGATGTTGAAAATATTACCAAATGCTACTGCGAGTGTTATAGATAGATGGGAAGACTATGATGAGGAAAATGATGGTAAAAAAATTGGAATATTGAAGGCAATAAAAGAGAATGACGCAGAGAAGGTGTTCTATAGTAATTTGGCGGTGTATGATATGGAAGGAAGAGTATCTGCTTATAAAGGTAGTTCAATCGATAGTTTGATGAGGATGGTAAGAGATTATAAGTTGTTTGATTTTATTTATGTAGATGCAAGTCATAAATGTTTGGATTGTTTTGTAGATATGGTTTTAAGTTGGCCGTTATTGAAGAGAGGAGGAGTGTTAGGTGTTGATGATTATTTATATAATATGAGTTCAAAAGATGTGTTAGATAGTCCTTATCAAGGCGTTAATAGATTTTTAGAATTATATGATAAAGAATATGAGATAATTCATAAAGGATATCGAGTATTTTTGAAAAAGTTATAAATAAAATTGGTTTAGAGTATATACGAGAAATCTATTAAATTATATATAAAATAATTTAAAAATATTTCATTTATAATATAAGCTCCATTAGCTCAGTGGTAGAGCGCTGGTCTTATGTACCATAGGTCAACAGTTCAATCCTGTTATGGAGCATACATAATATTGTAATATAAAAAAATATATTACAATATAAATTTCACTTAGAATTATAAATATTATTTAAGAAGTCATTAATTTCTTGTTCATATTTATTATATAAATTCTCATCTTTATATCTCTGCTTAATATATAATTTAATTCCATATTTTTTATTTTTAAAATCTTCTTCTTTATCAAATTCATCTCCAAATGCTTCCTTATACTCGTGTATAGACTTAGTTATATTCTCTTCTAAATCATCTAATACCTCTTCTAATAACTCTACATCATTTTTAATAACTTTTGCTTCATTATTACTATCAATAACTATTCTTCCTTTCCTCAAAATACATTCATAATATTGCTTATCATCTTTTTCTTTCTTGTTTATCACCTCAAAGTAGGTTGGATAATCAAATAATACTTCTTTTTCACCATAGTTTGATAAATATACATAAGATAATCTTTCTTTATAAGGAACTAATACTTCAAACACACAGCAATCAGCAAACTTTTCCGCTCTGTAATCATCTATACTGGTTGATAAAAAAAAATAATTGTTCATGTAAGTAATCTCCTTAGAATTTAATGTTGTTTTGTTTATTAATATATCAACACTTTCCAATCCAAATCCTCTATATACAATAAAATCTTTTCTTAATCTTTTTTTACTTACAGAATTTATTCCTTCCTTTATACATTTAATTATTTCATATATATCGCCAGTTATTTTATCACCTGGTTTTACATTCCTCAAAGTTTCATTAATTCCTTCGCTATCTGCTTGATAATTTTTGAAACAATTAATATATTTTTTTTCAATAGATTTTTCTATTTCTTCTAATTCTTTTTCAATTATAGACATTTTACTTATATAAAATATAATTTTTTATATAAGTAAATAATATTTTATAAAAATAACAACATTTTATAATGAATACAAATTTTGTATCATCTATCTCATTCGGGTAAAATATATTTTCTGTAATTGTGATATAAGCTGATATATAAATAATATTGTCCGGACTGTCCGGATAAAAACCAAAGTTTCAGAAAACCAAATCTCTTATTTTTATTGTATTATTTTTAAACTTTACATTTTATCCGGACAGTCCGGACAATTTTATACCGATATAAACATATACTATCTTTTTATTAACACTTACTCTAGTTCTTTCTCCATATCTTTTAGATATAATATCTCCAAATTTTTGTTTTGATTCTCTTTTTAATTTATTATTTATTATTACAGTAATGATTATTATCATTTAATTTCTTGGGTAAATATATTTTTTAATATTACAGTATATAAGTATATAGAAATAAGTGTTCTGGCTGTTCTGGCTGAAAACAAAAGTTTTAGAAAACAAACTTTTTATTTTTTGTTTAGTATTTTAAAACTTTACACTTCAGCCAGAACAGCCAGAACACTTATAATCGTTTATTACAGTAATGATTATTATCATTTAATTTCTTGGGTAAATATATTTTTTAATATTACTATATATAATTATATAGTAATAAGTGTCCTGGATGTCCTGGATAAAAACCAAAGTTTCAGAAAACCAAATCTCTTAGTTTGTTTTAGTATTTTAAAACTTTACATTTCATCCAGGACATCCAGGACACTTCTAATCGTATCTTATAATACATAGAATTACAATAATTTTATACCTTTATAAAACCAGAGCCTTTT
>Ga0114959_10001290_pt1 | contig 22057 bp, 17 predicted proteins | sample C_130625_EF_Meta_FD_87317 | JGI IMG/M metagenome (GOLD analysis project Ga0114959, IMG submission 87317) | Freshwater microbial communities from Lake Croche, Canada to study carbon cycling - C_130625_EF_MetaG | ecosystem: Environmental > Aquatic > Freshwater > Lake | place: Lake Croche, Canada... | reverse complement strand
GACTAAAGCTGTGATCAAGCTACTATCTAGACCGCCGGATAACAGACATGCGATGGGTCGCTCGGTTGTACAACAGCGTTTATATACAGCCAGACGCAAATATTTCTGGATATCATAGATTATTTTTGAATCACGGAAGGGCGCAGCTTCCGGTTCCCCTAGTTCACCCATCAGATCGACCAAAGAGATTGTCGAATGGAATCCGGGTGTATGATATTTTGTTTGTCCGATGTGTTGCCAGTCACTTAATAGACGATTTGACAATTCGAATTCGGCATAGGTTCCGGGTGAAAAATGAGAAATGTTGTGGCTGGATCGAATGTCGAACTCGGATAACATTTTCGCTTCTGAAGCAAAACAATAAAACGAGTTATTTTCTTTACTATCTATCGGATGAATCCAATATAATGGGCGAACGCCATATGGATCTCTCGCCATATATAACTTAGCCGTCTCCGTTTCGGTTTCTAAATATGGCCGATAATCCAATAATGCGAATGCGAAAACGCCATCTAGCATCTGTAGCGCATGTTCAATTCCATAACGCTCATATAAATGAATAATGACCTCGCAATCGGATTCGGTTGTTGGTGTTACATTCATATATGCATATAATTCTTTATAATTATAAATTTCACCGTTACATATCAATACAATATTGTTATGAATAAGCGGTTGGTTCGACTCATCATTTAGCCCGTTGATGGCCAATCGATGAAACCCAAATTGGATTTTGTTACCAACGGTTAATAATGATGAATTTTCCGGACCTCTACCACGACCCTTTTCAAATTGTTGTTGAATGAAGTCCGCATTATGTCGATTGCATCGATTGATCAATGTAAATATTCCGCACATATTTAGACGACATAAATAATCTTTATGTATTTTCCATTTGTATATGTAAAATATATAAGAGCTTTATATATATGAGTGAGATAGAATATTGGAATACTTTATTGTTCGTGGGATTTTCTTTTTTGTTATTCTTTGCCTTATTCTACCAAATGAATTCGATTTCTCAAATCATCGCGGAAGAAATTATTACAAAATACAATGTTATTACACAAAATAGCAAAATATAATTTATTATATGATTCAATCAATAAATTATCTATTTGAAAAAAAATCGAAAGATTCTGCTGAAAACCCCGTGTGCACATATATCCGCATCAGCAGGGGCATCAGCAGGGGCATCAGCAGGGGCATCAGCAGGGGCATCAGCAGGTGCATGAACAGGAGCATCAGCAGGAGCATCAGCAGGGGCATCAGCAGGGGCATCAGCAGGGGCATCAACAGAGGCATCAGCAGAGGCATCAGCAGAGGCATCAGCAGAGGCATCAGCAGGGGCATCAGCAGTCTGTTGTAATAATTCTTCCAATTCAATTAATATATCGGTTTCACTGTTGCTAGAATCATGCTTGCTCATTTTCGAGACGTTTATATAATTCTACAAGATAATAAAAATTACAAAAAATATACGTAGATTATAATATAATGTATTTAGACGAAAATAGTGCCGGTGTTGGAGAATTAGATAATCGCATAGATAAATTAAATAATGATATAAATACTCTTTCTGCCACCGTTGAAACTGTGGCAAATAATGTAACAAATATTCAAAATACATTGAATAATACATTTTACGATGTTTCCGCTATTAAAAGTGTAGTCGTATCTTCACCGTCTGATTCAAATAAAAATGCGTCTAATGCAAGCGCCGATGCTATCAGCAACCTTAAAGAAGTTGAATCAACGCCTGTTAAATATGGAGGACAGGAGGGGTTCAGTATTATCGACAATGAATATATGAAATTATATTATATGCAACAACCATCGTCAACTATCGTTGGATCTACACTTCTAATAGATACAGCAACACCTTTAACTAATCACCCATCTACCATTGAAAAAATGCCTAAAAATAACCAAAAACGAATTCATAACGTGGGCGACCCGTATGGTTCGACAGGACTACCGTTTTCGAATTTTACGATGTTCGATGACGCGCCGTCGCCTAAAATTCCTGACATGCCATTGTCAAGAAATGTTCAATTGGTAGAAAGCCAACATTTAATGAAAATAAACCAAGAATACGATGCGAAAGGCACAAATATATCCGATTTACCGATTTGTGCACCGGTAAGTACATATATAAAACAGTGGACCGGTCCATTGGATATCATCGAAACCCCTGAACGAGAAGGATTTGGTCAACCAGTTCCAGATTATAAAGATACGCTTCTGGATCGTCTATCGGAAATCTATATGTTTACACTCGCCTCCGTCGGAATATATATAACATTTCATTTATTTAAAAAAATAAGAGAGTTGTAAATGATTTATCGATATCGTTTGTAAATTTCCAGTGCAACTAATCCACCTAATATTTGAACCGCGCAATAAGGTAGAACCTCACGGGGGAGGATTTTACCGGCGGCCGCCATTACCACCGTTACCGTTGGATTAATAGCTAAATCTGATAAATGATAACTATAATTGATTAATAATACCAGTGCTAATGCTGCACCAATTGCGAGGGGATTACCTGTGACCAATAAAACATAGACGAAAACAGCGGATCCTATAAATTCGGCTAAATACGAATACATGATTATATTATATAACACGACATTTATCTATTGGTACGAATATAGATAAATGTTCTTCCAAGATATTTCGCGTTTTACGGAGATATCATATTATTTATCATTTGCACCTTCTTTTTTTATTCGTGAAATGATTTTGGGGTACAAAAAGAGCACCATCAGACCAATCGGTAAAAAGAGTGGCTCATAGTAATTCAAATAAGCCCAAATCATGACAAATAGTACAGGAAAGATGTGTTGTCTTGGAATCAATTGATAACAATCTGTTGTTCTATAGTAAATCCAAAATCCACTACAGATTACAGAAAACAAAACCTTGTGATGATAGCTTAGAAAATTATTTAGAAACATTATACGTATACATAATGTTTACAAAATTATATTTGGACACAACCCATCCATCACTAAGGTTCTCTCAATTATTCCAACCGAGTATTTTTTATCCGATGATGGTGTCTATCATTTTTCATACAGTGATCTATATTCTGTTTTGTAACATGGTGAGTTTTATCTTTTTGTCCAAGATTCTTTCTACAAAAATAAACACCGTTTTATTGTTGTTTCTTGTGCCCATTATGTTTCTTGGATTTATCGCGAGATATTTCCATGTCAAGGATGTTTACCAAGCCTATGCTGGAGACATAAACAAAACGAGAAACCACTTAGACAAATTATACATCTCTTGGATTTTCATTTCGTAACAATCGTCTAGAAAAAGGTAAAGGTGTTGAATTTTTGGGCACGAACCTTTGGTGGAACAACCGACCCCCCGCCGCGAACTCGTGTTAAAGCATCGATTCGAACATTCGGGTCATTCTTGGACAAAAATGACGTATTTCCGCCAGATGCATTGAGGGAACCTACTCCCACTTGTGCCACACGTCGATTTGTAGTAATCTGTGATGCATCGCGGTTACTATTTAGCCATTTTTTAAGAGGGGGCGCTTGGATAGGAGCACCATTTGTAACATTATTTATACGACCCGATAGACTTCGTTTGTTACCAGTAAAAACATTGGCGGGGAAATTTGTATTGGTAGGCGGTTTCAAAACAAAATTCGGAGCCATCACTGTTTTTGAATAAATTTTACGTGACACCTCGAAATCCGCCGTTCCATCAGACGTACTATTGTTTTTTGTAGGCATCGCATTTACGCCACTTAAAACGCCATTATTCAAATCGGTTATTACGGGACCCTCTAGAGAATTTCCAAACGGTAGACTACCAGACATGAATATCTATACATATACGTATAGATATTCTATAACAAAGGTAAACTTTATATATCCGCGAAACGAGTTTACACCTGACCATTTATACTTAGCGCATATGGGTTTCCTTTCAATGCTTCTAAAATATCCTTTTGGTTTCGATCCATTTGTATGGTAGAATATAATTGTTGTTTTCCCTGTAAAGATCCCATTGTATCCAATGAGGGGCTCTGGTAATTCATCATAGGCGCTGGAACGCGTGACGGCATTGTTTCATATCGATCATGCTGGGTAATATTAACATTATTATTGAGAAGGCTCATGTTGCCAGGCACTAGACGGCCGTCGATCGTCGAAGATTTTATGTCATTATTATGCTGTCTATATTCGGCCTCATATGAACGAGGTTGTCGCGCCGATCCGGCACTGGAATTACCTGAATAGAAATAATCAGATTGTCCCATGCGGCTATTTGTAACAGCTTGGTGGTCAGTTACTGCATAGGCTCCGCCATTTTGATTGGCATTTATATTCAAATGGAATTTTGAATTTTCCGTTGTTTCGCGAATAGTAGTACCAGGTCGATCGGCGGGATTGAATAAATAAGATTGATTGGTTGTGGATGTTCCTGCATTAGCATAGGGTCTTAAAGAACCAATGACGTTCTGTTTTCGGGTAGGCCGGACTGCATCCAAAAGGGGCGAAATTGTGGCACCTAAAGCTGCCCCGATGGCTCCGAAATAATCAGTTGGTTTGTTTGCCGTTCTATTGTTATTATAAGCCACATGTGATTTTGCTTCATAATCGCCTTCGCTCATTCCACCGGCGCCGACAGCCACTGCTGCGGTAAATGGAACTGATCCTAATTGATTACGTGTAGATTCCATATATTCACCATTCATGTATTCACCCATATTGCCATTTCCAGCAACACCGGCGTAATCGACAGTACTATCCTGTCGCGCGGTCGTGCGATCTATTTCAATGGGACGGAATGTCTGTGCTTTGTGTGCACCAGTTGTATTCAACCATCGATCTTGTTCAACTTTAAAGGAACCGTCAACCCTATTTTTTTCTACGGTGCCGATGGAACCTAGCGAAGGATTGAGAGTTTTGGCTGGACCCTCATGTCCAAGAAGTGTAAATCCGCCGGCCTTTTGATTATTCACTGCACGCAATTCATCGACCGTTTTTGGTAACCATTCTTCGCGACTTAACATGCCAGAATTGAAACCACCCAGACCATCGGAGGTATATCCTAAACCAATGCCTGGACCTACAGTTTCTTGTTGAAATGGCAACACATTCGATGCCTTCATGGCGGGGTTCATACGGGATTGAATAAAGTCTGTGCGATTGGGAGTACCATGCGTCCAATTATAATTTTCATTGGGTGAAAAAAGGGGTGCCTGTTCGCGTTTTTCGATAAATTGTGTCCCCGTTCCTAAATAACTATCAAAAAGGCTTTCTTGTTGATTCGTATCATCGACATTTCTTTCACGGACATGGCTTCCAAAATAAGGGACTAGATTATTATGTTTAAAGTAATCAGCACCCACCGTTTCCCCTGCCAAATTTTTATAGGGTTTTGGGTCTATCTGTTGTTGTGATTGGCGTATTCTATAATCTTCACTCGATGGATTGTAGTATTTGTCCATCGCATGATTGCCATCTGATCCGGTTAGATTTATCTGGGCAAAATTATTTACATCGGGCGTGTTTAAATTATGTGGTAGAACCGTAGATTCCATATCATTCGTGTTCAGATTTTCGATACGTTGTTCAAAAGTTTCCTTTTTTGCCTTTTTTTTATTTTGATTTGAAATAACATAAAAACCACCTAAAGCAACTAATGGTATAGCAATTTCCATTTATTTATATTATAACACCTTATAATATAAATGTAGAGTTTTATTCCAAAGATTTACTCTCTTTTCGAGGAGAAATGATATTATTTTTAAGTACCCTGTAGCGTCGATTCTCTAGCCTGTACCCTGTAGCGTCGATAGACGCGGAATATAAAAATCTTTTTCCAAGATGCGTGTTTGGATATTATCCTGGAATCGTTTTTCAATATTGGCCTGTGGATTAATCAATGGATATTCCCATCGATTTTGAACAACATTTCGATACATCCACGCAGGATGACTCGCACGTGTTTCATCGACAAAAGGTTGCGACAAAGGATAATTAGGCATGGTACTACGCGCCATATGTTGTTTATAATCATTTTCCTCTTGCGGATCACGCTCTAGACGTCTTGATAATCCAATCAAATCGCTTTCGATATTCACAGTATTAGTATGCAAGTTCGCCCCCCATTTTTGTAATCGAACTTGTGCATCTTCTTGAAAAGGGAGATTGGTGCCTGGACCAGGAACATCAAGCTGGTATCTTCCTGCAAAAGTCATTTCTTTTAATTTCGCTTCTATTCTATTTGGATCATCATAAAATCGGGTAAAAGACATTATATACTATATGGCTATATTTTGCTTTGTTCCAACAAATGTATATATTTGCTAAAATCGGTATTATAATCATAATCATTCATTTCTTGGATTGCATTCGTTGGAATTTGGAATGATTTGATATTACGTAACAACATGACGCCGCGATAATATGGGTGATTATAATAAGTAAAAACAAAGGAATCCGAATTATGTTGCAACAGATAATAAATCACCTTCCAAACATCCCCTGTCCAACCAGGTTCTCCATATTTCAAAATTCCGTTTTCGTAAATATGTTTCGCTGGTATTTTCAATTGCTCTTTATGTGTCATAGGCAAAATGTCGTCCAAAAACAAAATACCGCCTTGATTCAAAACCTGAATACTATTATTGATATCACGCAACACATATTCGGCCTGATGCATTCCGTCAATAAAAATGACATCATATTTCTTTTGATTGGTTTCGAAAAATGCGTCTGATGTCAATAGAACCAAATTTGGATCATCGAATTTTGGATCGGGGTCCACCCCCGTTTTGTTTGAAAAATGGACAAATTGGAAGGTCTGACCATATTCTACACCAATCTCTAAATAGGTCGAATTTGGTGTCGTTGTACTATTTATAATCTCATGCCGATTTCCAAATGGCGTATTGTATTCTAAAATCATTTTGGGTGGTGGATCCTTCATCGTGTACCCAAAAACTTCTGATTCTGGACAACTTTTATATAATAGATGGAAATAGCGGACCATTTCCTCGTCGGTTTCGTCATCCATGTGAAAACATTTCATTTTAGATAAACCTTGTTTCTCTAAATACGCCCATAAATATTCATTTGTATCAATATTGCTCAATAAAAGGAAATCGTTTCTCGGTTTTTCATATAATTCACGAATTTTATCTATGTTTTGTTCTAGCGCCGAAATATTAATAATACAATATTGTCTATCATAGTCCAGATTCAATAAAAGATTACTATATATGTGTTTATATTGATCGCCGCGCTTCCATATCTTACTATAATTGCGTGAATATTCTTCATCTTCATGAGCACCCATCTCCTTCATTTTTTCATGTACCTTATACATATCAAAAAATTGGGGAACGATATATTGAGGACCAATACGATTGATTTCGCTATTGCGAATAAGTGAAAAATTATTATTATTGTCATTCATATATTGAATATATCCAATTTTCGGAATTTTTGCCATCTTAGTATTCATGATCGTACGCAACAAAATCTCTTGATCGTCACAAATCGGTAAAAATTCGGAATAGCTGCCAAGAGATTGTAAGACATCGCGCCTCCAAATTCTAGGATGATTTGGTACGGATGTTATACTGGTGGCGACGATATTATTGATATTCGGCGTCATATAAACATATACCCAACGATCGGCGTATTTTTGACAATAATAACCACCATATCCCAGAGAAATGTAATTACCATAGTGAAAATTCGAACCGTTTTCATAAATATTGATGAAATCCATGTAGACAAAACCAACCTCTGGATATTTATCAAATACACTGACAGCATCTTCTAAAGTACGACCATCGATTTCATCATCGTGGTCCATTTCCAATACATATTTTCCTCTACATAACCCAATGACCTCATTTTTCACATTTCCAATATTCCCGCTGTTTTCATGTCGTTTATATAAACGAATTTTCTTATTATCTTGGAATAATTGTTTTAAAAAGACAAAATGGGCATCGTCGGGTGAATCATCCAATATCACCCATTCCCAATTATTCATTGTTTGTGCCATAATACTATTATAGGCTCGCTTGATTTTATCGTAGGAATTGTAACATGTTGTAAAAATAGAAAACTTAGGGCGGAAGGTTTCACGTTCTGAAATTATATTATGAACGTAACAAAAATTAACCGATTTCACAAATCTCTGTATATCGATTTCTTTATAATGAATCCAGCGTTTTGCCATTTCGCTTGTAATGGTACGAAAAACATCGGTAAAATATTCTTCAGCCGAGTCTCCGTAAGTGACCAAGATTGGATAATTTACATCAAATAACAGCGAAATTTTATCGGGATCGGAAGTTAAAACGATTTCGCAATCCATTGCATCACGATTATCTTCGAACAATTTGTCGATTTGATTGTACTTTTCATAACGAAATACAATTACTCGGGGGTATTTCATTTCTTTCTAGTAAACCTATACTACCTTTTATATATTTTTAATGAAAGAATATAAAATGTTTTCAAAGAACTATCACATAAAATGAATATTACGTATTCTATTGCCGAAGAAAGGCCCCCTACCCTTTGTTTAAATATGATCGTGAAAAACGAGAGTAAAATCATCATACGCCTATTGGAATCTGTATGTAATATAATCGACTCTTACTGTATTTGTGATACTGGGAGTACGGATAATACAATCGAAATCATACAAAATTTTTTCGATTCGCGTACACCCCCCATTCTTGGAAAAATTGTCCAAGAACCCTTTCGTGATTTCGCCTACAATCGCACCTTTGCACTAAACGCGTGTCGCGATGTATCCAATGCGGATTATCTATTACTTCTTGACGCGGATATGATCTTTTGGATAAATCCTGAAATCAACATCGATGAATTCAAACGTAGATTCACAAAAGGAAATCACCATTTTATATGTCAAGGTACCGAAGATTTTTATTATCGAAATGTCCGTATTGTTCAAAATATAGAAGGAATTTCCTATTGGGGAGTAACACACGAATACGTAAACCTCCCGCCCAATTCGGATGGAACCGATATAGAAAAATCTGTATCATTTATTAAAGATATTGGTGACGGTGGATGCAAATCGGATAAGTTTATTCGTGATATTCGCTTGTTGAAAAAAGGCCTGGAAGAAATTCCAGATGATCCGCGATACACCTTCTATTTAGCGAATAGCTATTATAACAATGGTCAGAAACACGAAGCCATCGCTGCCTATACAAAACGTACCAAATTGGGGGGGTGGATCGAAGAAATTTGGTATTCTCATTTCAACATAGGAATTATTTATAATGAAATGGGCGATATAGGAAATGCGTTAAAGGCATGGTTAGATGCACATGAGTCTTTCCCGTTTCGCGTAGAAAATCTGTATGAAATAGTGCGTTATTATCGATGTCATGGCAAATACATATTGGCGAATTGGTTTTATAATCTAGCGAGGATAGAATTGGATAAGAAATGCAAGGATGTCTATTTATTTATGCAAAAGGATATTTATGATTATCGAATTGATTATGAAATGACGATTATTGGTTATTATTCGAATATCAATCAATATGATTTAAAGCAATTGTCACTAAAGGTTTTGGAATATCCCCATTTAGAAGATTCGGTTTCTAAGAGCGTATTATGCAATTATAAATTTTACACGGAATCTATTTCTACTTGGAACACCCATAGTTGTGATTCATTGATAGCCGTTATGAAAACAATAGGCGTAGAAAAAATGAAAGACGAAACGGATTTTAATAGTAGTACACCATCTATCATTCGTATTTCCGATACCAAATATGTGGTAAATGTGCGATATGTGAACTATTATGTGGGAGAAAATGGAGAATATATCCAGCGTTCAAAAATTGAATCCAAGAATATTTTTGCCATATTGGAAACGGGGGATTCTGGTAATACGTGGTCAGTAACTAGCGAAGAAGTGCTAAAGTATGATACGTGTCAAGATGACCATTATGTCGGAATAGAGGATGTACGATTATATAAGGATTCGGTATATGAAAACGTATTGCTATATAATGCAAATCGTCAGTTGAAATCTAGCATAATGTGTGTTGAAACGGGTGTAATCGATATTTTAACTGGACAAACCATTTCACCCATTTATCCAAAAATACCAGGACAGGGTTCATTGGAAAAAAATTGGGTGATTACGCCGAATATTAGCGGGGGTCAGAATAACACGAAAATGATCTATGGATGGTCGCCGCTTATTATAGGTGATATCGACGAAAAGTCTCAAACATTTAATAAAACACACGAAATCGCTACACCACATTTCTTCCGATATTTGCGAGGTTCAACAAATGGTGTATTGATTGGCGATGAAATTTGGTTCATTTGTCATTTGGTAAGTTATGAGGAACGACGATATTACTATCATTTATTCGTGGTATTGGATTCCGTCACCCTTTCCATCAAAAAATACACACCCTTTTTCACATTCGAAAAAGAAAAGGTTGAATATACACTCGGATTTACATATGATTCAACAACAGATGAATTTTTGATTGGTTATAGTGTATTGGATAAGCGCACGGAATACATTACTATTCCTAAGTCAAAACTGTCTTTGATGGTTCCGCCATAAACGCTTCTTTGCATCGACCATATGTTTTTCTATGCCATTCGGTGATTCCATATTTTACGATTCCGTCCAAGTGTTTTTTGGTACCATATCCCTGATTTTTATCCAAATCATAATATTCGATTAAATGAGGCTGTTGTTTACACAGATCATGTATATATTCATCGCGAGCCACTTTAGCTAAAATAGAGGCTGCGGCGATGGCCGTATATTTGTTATCACCACCCTCGATTGTCACATGGGGAATGAATGACATTTCTTCGTTGTCTTCATCATACAACAGATATTGTTTGAAATCATTTCCGTCGATCAATAGGAAAACACCCACCTTTGTATTCAACTGTTGTAAAATATCGGCAATAGCGGCATGCATCCCTCGAAACACGGCTTGTCGAATATTGATTTCATCAATTACATCGGCGTCTATATATTGGATGGACCATGCAATTGCATTGGTTTTTATATAATCGGATGCGAATTTGATTTTTTTCTTCGAATGGAATCTTTTGGAATCTTTCATGTAGCTATGTTGAAATGAGCTTCCTTTAGGTAAAACGACCGCCGCTACGTATAAACGTCCGAAAAGTGGTCCGCGCCCGGCCTCATCCACGCCTATTTCAAATACATTTGATTCATCATAATAACACTGTAGCATTATAGAAAATATTGTTTGATCTGTATATTTAGAAGTTTTATGACTAGAAATAAAATCAATTTTTTTCGAGATATAAAGTATATGAAAAAATCCATATTTTTATTAATATTATTATTTATTGTATTGGCTATATCTGTATTTTTTGGTTACGCTATTCAGGAAGGATTCAATCAAACGAATGATACGCCACCTACAATTCAGACCTATCCAGCCCTAAGCACAATAACAACTTTTGCCGCTTATCAGGGGGCGCCATTATTTAAATTATATGAGATTCCGAATAAAACGAGCGTATTATATGATCCAACCAATTATAATTTGATATTAACCGATACATTAGATGCATCTTCTGCTACTTTTACATTGGTTGACCGATCGGGTGAATCCACTACAGTGTCAGGGACCATCAATTCGAGCAAAGCCGGTCAATCCAATACACATTGGACATATAAACAAGAATTTTTGAGCATAACCTCTGTCGCATTAGATACTTATGTATATATTTACATCATTGATCAAAATGTATCAAGTAATAATATTAAATTATATAGAATTGACGCCGCTGGAAATCCGAATGAGCGTATCGTCACAGAATTAATTTGTGACTCATATAAGGCGTTACATTTTGAAGAAAAGGTGTCAGATGCAATATTGAGCAATGCAATGAAGCAGATTGGAAACATGTCTACCGGTGAATTACAGATAGCAAAAACGCCCGGCTCAGCTATTGCTGCCACTAATAGTTATTATATTATCGTTAGCATACCGCCAACCGGTTCTACAAAAATTGTTTCGGCTATTATACGTAATCCTGCCAGTAATCCGACGCTCGTGCTCAAAGACACTATTAAGGTTCCTATAACGAATGTGAATCCGACAGGAGAAACGAATTCGACTGGTGTGATCCCGCCGCCTAGTCACATGATTCTGTCAGATCCTGCTAATCGAATTTTAAATGTGGTGGCTGATATTGCCGAAGTTTATGGCGAAAAGTTTAAAAGTCAAAACCGATTTAGTGATTTAGGACCCTTTAGCGCGAATATAGGTAATTTAGGTCAAAATTTCAACGCGGAGAATAGTAATTATATATTAAAATCTGAAATCGTACCCCCTGTATGCCCCATGTGTCCATCTTGTGGCATTACTGGTTGTACCTTATCATTAAATGCATATGGTCAAATCGTTGATTGCTGTGGCACCGTAGTGAATACTAGCAATAATGGTCATGCGACTGCTTCATCCAATGCGCCAGCGTCATTTGGAAGCAATATTGCGGGCGCTATTAGTACAACCGCAACTACTGCGGGTGGCGTTGCAAATAATGCAATTACTTCTACCGCTAATTTGGCCGATACAACTATTGGAACAGCGGGTAATACGTTAAGTAGTGCAACCAAATCCGTATCAAACGCGGCAACAGATATTGCTGGAACGGCGGGCGGTGTCGCAAATACAGCGATTAACCAGACCGGGAATGTAGTGAATAAAACAGTTGGAGCTGTTGGAAACACTGCTTCCAGTTTGGGTGGGGATGTGGCAAATATTGTGGGTGGATTGGGCCAAGACGTCTCGCAATTAGGAACGGCGGCTATTGGTGCAACTGCAAATGTCGCAAATAATGCGATTGACACCACAGGATCGATTATCAAGTCTAGCGGAGCATCATCACAAGTATCGAATCAACCACCGAATGGGTATGGGTATCCAAATCCTTATTATAATACTACAGGATATTCGGGATACGAACAGTATCCATATTATGGTTATGGCGGATACCAGCAAACTACATGCGTACAACAGCCAAATTATTTACCATTGACTGCCGATTTTTCCGCTTTTGGTAAATGATAATACGAATACAATTTTTACAAATATAAATATCTGTAAAAATCGGAGGAAATGTAGATGGAATCTTATACGTTTGTTTCAATAGAATAAAACCGAATATGAATATAGAAATAATACAGATAATCATATAACGTTTGTATGGTAACAGTAAATGAAATCCTAGATCGAAGTGATATTGAAAAAAAAATAAAAGGCGTTTTGCAAAATTTTGATAAAGAGTGTTCAAATATTACCTTTAAAAAGGGGATTTATATTTATGGATCACCTGGATGCGGAAAGACGCATTTTGTTGTAAAACTATTGGAATCGTTAAATTATGATGTTATTAAATATGATGCAGGTGATGTTCGTAATAAATCATTGGTAGATACGATTACTAGCAATAATATTTCAAATCGAAATGTATTGGATCTCATGTGTGGACGTGTAAAAAAAATCGCCATCGTGATGGATGAAATTGATGGAATGAATAATGGCGATAAGGGGGGGATTAACGCACTTATTAAATTAATTCGGCAAAAAAAGACGAAAAAGCAGAAATTGGAACATGTCACGATGAATCCGATCATTTGTATCGGTAATTATTATATCGATAAGAAAATCAAAGAATTGATGAAAGTATGTCATGTTTTTGAAATGAAATCACCCACACATCCACAAATAAATCGTCTATTGGATCATATGGGATATACACCTTTATGTACTCATCCATTCCATTCTCAAATATTGGACTATATCCAAAACGATATGCATAAATTGATGTTTATTTGTTATTTATATAAGACAAAATCGGGGGTACTGAATGAAGATACATTGAATACGATTTTTCAATTAAAATCGTATAATGAGGATTCTAAAAAAATTACGGCATCACTTATAAACGCGCCTAAAAATATAAGTGAACATAATTCGGTGATTAACGATACCGAACGAACCATCGTTGCCCTATTATGGCATGAAAATATAGCCGATGTATTGGATAAACAACCAAAACAATTTTCCCACCCGTTTTATTCCATCATCTTGGATAATATATGCTATGCTGACTACATCGATCGTATTACATTTCAAAATCAGATTTGGTTATTCAATGAAATGAGTTCGCTTATGAAAACGTTTCATAACAATCGTCTATATCATACATTTGTCGCGAATAAAACGATGAAAAATTTGAAGGAGGTTCGTGCAAATGCAACGGATATTCGATTCACCAAAGTTTTGACGAAATATTCAACCGAATATAATAATTTCCTGTTTTTTTATAACATGACACAGGAATTGAATATGGATAAAAAAGATTTGATCGCCCTTTTTCAAGAAATGCGCATAGTCATCGGCGATGATATTCAAGATCAGGTCGTTTCTTCCAAGATTGACGCCATTTTTAAAAATTATGATGTTACAAAATTAGATATCCGCCGCATGTATCGGTTTTTGGATAAAAATACAAAACGTGATAAGTGTGCCATAGAAGATGAGGAAGAATGGGATGATGATATGTAAAAATATATATGCCAATATTCTAGAAATGTGGCGTTTTGAAAAAGACAATCTTGGACATCATATTTTGTTAGCGGGATTCATAATTCTCATTTTTAAACTAATACAACACATAATATATATAATGCCTTCATTTTTAATACCATATAAACCACGTAAACCATACCAGAATATCAATACCCCTACTATAGTGTCACCTGAACAAAAGAAATCGGCACGAGGATTCTGTCACATATCCGAAGCTTATGAAGTGCCTAGAGAATATCCCGATTTTATCACATCCGAAGAAGGCGAATATATCTTGGAACAGGCATCAAAAAGATTTAGCGAAAGCACGACAGTGAATGGCCTCGATCATTCCATGCGTAAAAGTCAAACTGCCTGGTTAAATAAAACCGACCCGGTGATCAGTAATATCATTCAGAGAGTATGTAATCTAACGAATCAACCCTTTTCCAATGCCGAGCTAATGCAGGTTGTTAAATATGATGTAAATGGTTATTATCTACCACACCATGATTCATGTTGTGATGACACACAAAACTGTATCGATTTTGAAAAGGATGGTGGACAGCGAATGGTCACTATGTTGATTTATTTATCGGACGATTTTCAGGGAGGCTCGACTCGGTTTCCGCTTCTACTAATGGATTATAAACCGGACAAATGGGGGGCGCTTCTATTTTATCCATTACAGAAAAACGGTGTTCATGGTGAAAAGAAAGCCCATCCTTTGGCATTACATGCAGGAACACCTGTCACATCGGGTAATAAATACATCGCCAATATTTGGATTCGCGAAAGTAAATATCGCAACTAGCACAATGAAAATTCTGCACAATGTACTACATCATGATATTTTTGTAAACAATTATGATGATGATACCTTTAGTAAATATATATATGTCGTCGATTTTTAAACATCGCATTCCAGAAAAATCATTCGTAACCACTAATATCACTGTTTCAAATATTCCGCCACAGATTTGTATAGAAAATTTGGATATAGATACGAATCATGTACAAACGGAGACGAATCCTGTACAAACAGTTATTCTTTCGACATCACCTTATCAAATAGCCCCAAATACTACACAAATATATGTAAAAGAACCTGGTGTAGCGATTCTAAATAAGGGTTCTGTTCTCGTTTCGCTTGGTCATGGATTTAGGAACGAATTTGCTCATCGGCCAAATTTTGTAAATACGATTACAGTCGATTCGTCGGAAAATCTATTTGTCGGTGGAATTCTACAAAACTCAGCCCATCTGGCCAAATGGGATCCATCCACATCCAAATGGACTTATTTTCTCGAAAACCCGGAGGGTCCGGTGCAGTCCATTATGAATGGTAAGGATATGGGTTTATATGTGGGTAGTGAAAATGGCATTCAAAAATGGGACGAATCCACCCGTCGATGGTCAAATTTAGGAAAAGGTGTTAATAAATCGGCAAATGTTATTTCCGATATATCGGGAGAATTATATGTAGGGGGTCTATTTACATCGGCAGGCGATATCTCAACGAATTTCTTGGCGAAATGGGATATTGGTTTGCAACAATGGTCGGGTATAGATGGACTCGCATCCACCGGTTCAACTATAAGCGGTGTATATACAATTGTAAATGATTCCAAGAACGGGAAAGTCTATATAGGTGGTAATTTCTTGAATATCGATGGAACCTCTCATTTAGCCAGTTGGGATGGGAGTTCTTGGACAACTTTTGGAAATATTGGAAATCGGGGATCGATTGTCAGTTCGATTGTCATTGATACGGACGGGGGTATTCTAATCGGAGGAATGTTTACCATTTCGTCGGGCATCTCGAATATCGCGAAATGGAATTCTATAAAAAAAACATGGTCTTCGGTCGGCGGAGGCGTAAACAACACGGTTCATTCTATGGCATTTGACCCATCACATAATGAATTATATGTTGGAGGTAATTTTACAAAAGCGGGAGATCATATGATAAATTATGTTGCGAAATGGGACGGGGTTTCTTGGAAACATTTAGAAGAAAAGCATATTAATCATACAGTGAGAGCGTTGCGGTTTTCGAGCAAGGGCGATTTATATATAGGTGGACAATTTAAAGCTGCTTCAGGATTAAATGCGATTGCAAAATACACTCGAAATTATGTGGAAATGGTTGCAAATAACCAACATGTATGGAATTTATCAGACGGCATGAATATCATGGTAAATAACACAAACGGCATTTCATCTGTTTTTTTGCCAACGATGATTGTGTAGCAAATGGGAATAAAATATGGTATTTTATTATAGTATATTTTATTTTATGGAAGATTTGGATGTTCGAATAGACACCGAAAAAGAACAGATATTATTGAAAGAGTTATCTTTAATAGTGCCATTCGCCGACGGAAAACGCAATTATGATGCAACAGACGCGAACGGTAACACACTTCTTATTTTGGCATCGGCATTATCAGCGAATGATTCGATTAATATACCTATTACCGACAAAACGATCACTTATAATGACATTGTTGCGTTTCTCTTGTCATCATTGAATATTGATCCAGTAAACATCGATCATGAAAATAATTTTGCAGAAAACGCCTTATTTTGGGCAGTGGTAACTGGAAATTTAGAAAATATTAAACAAATATCTCAAACATATAGTCGAAGACAAATCCAGTATATCGATAAAAATTATCATGTCAATGCTGTCGTTTATGCCTCCGCGTTTTTAGAAAATATTTATAGGTGTATTCGTTTTTTGAATGATAATACAATCGAAGATGATCAAAAAATAGATGAACCAAGATATCTAGTAGATTTGAAGATCCAACTGGATGGTCTCTATAAGACATATATAGAAATAATAAATGTTGTAAAAGATATTTGTGACCAAGAAACGCTTTCGATTGCAGCTACTCTCTATTCCAATCAGAAAAACGAAATAACCCGGAACTTCGGTGGTATTCGCGCGGCTTTGTTGAGTTTTATTTCGAAATTCCACTTTGTACATAACCAGACTTTAGAAGATTTGAAAAATAAATCAGAGCACGCGTCGAACATAAATAAAGAATTGCCCGAGAAAAATCGTGTTCTAGAAGGTAAACTTGAGCAAATCGTCGCGTATCAAATGGAAATGTCAAAAAATATCGGTGCGCTTGAAAAAAAAAGGAATACTGCGAAAGAGAATCTCGAAAAAGTTAGAGTAGATATAATGCCAAGCATTCCGCAGGTTGAACCCTTTATAAAAAATGGTGTTTTAACGGATGCAAAAACGATTATAAAAAATGCAGACAATAATGAATCATTATTAGAATATGGTCAACAATTACGTGAAGCGGAAACGGATTATGAACTCGCCAACGATGCATTTGAAAAAATGAAGGATGAATTAGATCAAAACGAGTCTAATCGAAAGCAAATAGAAGAGGTTGAAATACCTGAGAATAATAAACTGATTGTTAAGAATAATGAATTGATTGTTAAGAACAATGAAGAGATGAAAGAAATAGTCGATTCGTTTTCATCTATGCAAGAGACCGAACAACAGATAATAAATAGAGTTAAGTTGACGAAGACGGATATTCGATCCATTTTAGGCAATGATTTAATAGATTCGTTAAAGAAGCAACATGATATCCGAGAATTAGAAAACATCGATAAAATAAACACATTATTGGAAGGCTACGAAAGAGAGCGCCAATTTTTGCAATTATTACTACAGGTAACTATCAATTCTCCAACAAGCACCGAAGATGTAACACAATACAAATTGGTCGCCGATGAAAATCCCGATTTGGAAACATTTATTACAAATTTAAAAGGGAATGATCAAAGGACCATACGTTTAATACATGAACATCCATATAATATTACTTTTGCGGGCCAGCCGTTATTACATTCCTATCAAATTCTTTTTGCATCATCTGAAAGACGTTCGGTACAAATAGGTGGCAATAATAATACCCCTCTTTTTGGCGATAGCGAACTACACAAATTTCCGGGTGAAGACACGCCCGTTTCTATGGGAGTACATGTAGATGATGAAGATGCGAAATCGAAAATTCAACAAGAATTCTTACGACGAAAGGGTGCAGAAGATGCAGCGAAACCCAACCCACTACAAAGAGAGACCGTAGATGATCCTCTACCGAATGCAGGCATAATACAAACTCTCAAAGAACCAGAAACGGGACTCAACCGAATGTATAGAACAAGAAATATTGGCTGGAATCAACTCGTGAATTTACAATTTGACGATGGTGAAACCCCTCTTACCTTTTTTATTAAACAATCCAATCTAGAGAATATAAAACTGCTGCTTTCTTTGCCCTATATTGACGTAAACCAGCCAAATCGGTTTGGTGAAACCCCTTTAATAATCGCTTTACAATTATTGATAAGTGTTCAAACGCAGGGTGATAGTCCTATTCATGACATCATAAAACAATTGTTATCCAATCTCTTTATTGATGTGAATAAGAAAAACAGCAAAGGAGAGTCGCCTATTTCTATTTCTAAGAATTTATCACAAAAAGATAGTAATATCATAGAATTGTTAAACCAAAAGGATAGGACGGTTCCAGGATTAGCAGAAAAAGCATATGCAAAGACGGCTTCAACGTTGGTAGCCGCAGGCCAATTGGGACAGACGGCAGTTGAAAAAGCGGGCCAATTGGGACAGACGGCAGTTGGAAAAGCGGGCCAATTGGGACAGACGGCAGTTGGAAAAGCGGGCCAATTGGGACAGACGGCAGTTGAAAAAGCGGGCCAATTGGGACAGACGGCAGTTGAAAAAGCGGGCCAATTTGGACAGGTGGCAGTTGGAAAAGCGGGCCAATTTGGACAGACGGCAGTTAAAAAAGCGGGCCAATTTGGACAGACGGCAGTTGGAAAAGCGGGCCAATTGGGACAGGTGGCAGTTGGAAAAGCGGGCCAATTTGGACAGGTGGCAGTTGGAAAAGCGTGCCAATTGGGAAGAACGTTAAAGAGTCAATTCATCAATATAGCAAACAAAACAAGAAAAAATAATATAGAACGTGTCAGAATGTTAGGAGAACCCAAACCCAGAAACAATATATTTGCGCAATCATTGGAATCGACAACGCCATTATCTGAAACAATGACAACGGAAACTAACCATGTCAATATAAAAACCTGTGGTAGAATCGAGTATCATCCAAATGCTCCATCAGGTCAATCAATAAAAACGATGTTATTATACAACGATCATATTTATAAGGCAGATTATGGCAATATAACCGCTTTTAAAAACCCTTATGATAATGAAAATCAATTAGGAGAATTATTCAATGCTTTATGTCAAATACAAGAACAACAAGGTTTAGAAATCGAATTTACTAATAATAATCCAATTCAAAATTTAGCGCAGGTGCCGATTTCTTAGTATTCTCCGATAATTCATCGATATAACAAAGAATACGTGTAATATACTGAATACCTGGATCAGCAAGATCCTTCGAATCAAAGGTAGCATCAGCATCTTCGGCAATATGCATCGCCATAACCGAATTCCGTTGAAGCAACCATTTCGTATGATAATCGCGGCATTTTTGTAGATATTCCAGTGCGATTCCGGACTCGCCTTCGCGTGAACGTTTCGCAATACGTTGATGGCAAACTTCAGGAGAAACGTCTAAATAGATCACTCCATCCAAGACGAATTCTCCTTGATTCAATGTTTGATATATTTCATACATAACATCTTCGATCAGTCCATCGTCATATAACATTTTCGCAAATATATGCTGATCCGCCTCCAATGAACGTTCACAGATAATTCCTTGACAGGTAGGGTTTTCTCGAATCACGCGACGTAACTCCTGTAATCGCGAAGTGAATGCCATGATCTGAAAGGCGAATGCATACTTTTTCGGATCTTCATAGAATTTAGAAAGCATAGTAACACCCTCTTTATCCTGAATCGCATTCCATAGATGTACAGGTTCTCTTAGAACGATCCAGTTTTTATTTGCGAGACGTCCTTCTAAATGATCCAGTAAAGTGGTTTTCCCAGCCCCGATATTTCCTTCGATCGAAAGAATGTGGATTTTCTGAGACGAAGACATTTTGATATAGATATTGTATAATTATACGATATCTATTTTGCACCATTTCGGAATCAATTTTTTAGATCCGGTGTCATTCATTTTTGTAATAAAATTCCTAAAATTCTTTGGTATAACAGCAATCCGGCGTCTTGGATCGGAAGTATATATGCATATGTATTCCCCACGTTATTATGAGAATGCCATAAACCAGGTGGAGTGACAAACATGCCGCCTTCTTTCCAATATACTGTTTTGGGGTTGATTATGTTTCCATTTTCATCCAACTCATCGCCGATTAACGTATAAATAGTTTCATTATCACTACATTTTATACAAAAATCTAAAGCAACCGAATTATGTTTATGTGGCTTTTGAATAGTGTTTGGTGGAAGTTCATTATACAAAGCCCATAATACGGGTGTGATAGTATTTATGCCCAATGCATGTGTATCTTTATTACTCAACAGAATGCCTTTCCGATTATTATTCGGGTTTGATAATTCATTTAGTTTTTGAATAAGAAATTCATTTCTATAAATGGCAGTTCTAAATATCTTTTTTTGTGCTTTATTTCCAAGATAATTCACCAATGGACTATCATTTACATAATAAATGCGTAATTCTTCGATGCCCCTATTTTTTATGATGACTGAATCAAATCGCGGTGTAATTAGAATATCGCCTAAATATGCGGAATTCTCATGATCGTCAATAATAATAGAACAAGATCCCTTTATTACATAAAACAAATGGGATGTAGCATTGAAATCGCTAATTGTGTCATTATTTTTTAATTTTATATCATCGCCTTCTGCCAATTTTACGAACGAGGCCAATAAATTTGGGGTCGTCGATTTATGCGACACATTGAATATATTTGAAAAGTCTATCATATTTATCCCGTAATCACAATCACTTACGTTTTTTTCATAAAAAGGGATGTCATGTAAAGCGGGGTTTACATTTTTTTCATACTCATGAGCGAAAATATAATCTTCTTCCATAATTATATTTTAGCGTTTTTTGCTACATACGAAACGCGCACAAATCGGTTGTCATTTATCGATTTTTGCGCGAACGATTTTTACGCGTGCGGCGTTTCGCCCCTCCTTCCATTTTACCTTCCATTTTATTTAGAGATTTATATGTTTTACGTGCATCGCGTAATGCCTGTTTGAATTTATAATTCGAATTTTTAGCATGTTTTGATTTGTAAAATTCGGTAACGTGTTTTGTCCAAGCCGACATTATATAGTATAGATAGATATTTACGCCTAAATATATGAAAAATAATATCCATGAAAAATAGTGTAAAAAAACGCGAATATATTATAATAATGTTTGCATGGTTTCAACCAAAACCATCTATTTATAAAAT
>Ga0114959_10001287_pt1 | contig 22081 bp, 24 predicted proteins | sample C_130625_EF_Meta_FD_87317 | JGI IMG/M metagenome (GOLD analysis project Ga0114959, IMG submission 87317) | Freshwater microbial communities from Lake Croche, Canada to study carbon cycling - C_130625_EF_MetaG | ecosystem: Environmental > Aquatic > Freshwater > Lake | place: Lake Croche, Canada... | reverse complement strand
TGATTGTCTTGTACCATCGATACAAGTTACTTCAATTTGATGAGCCAGAGGGTTCTTGACGACGCGATACATTCTTTTGTTCTTCGTAAGATTTATGACTGTCTTTAAGTCTCTTACGAGACTGCTGTTCTTCAGTTTGAAGCCTGTCTTTCAAAAATTGAATCCCTTCGCGCATCTCTATAATCGCTTTCTCACATTGAAGAATGCAAGAATCAGTTTGACAAAGAGCATCTGCTATTGGCGAATACAAATCCATGAGCTCATTTCGTTTCCTTTCGGCATCTGAATCGTAGAATCTCTCGTGATCGCGCAAATGTATGAAGATATCATCATACTTTATAATATTGACACGAAGAAACCTCAATGACCTGTCGTACTCCTCTTTAATTAGGCGAAGTTTCGAAAGCCGAGATTCATAATGATCAATTCCAAGTTGAACAATTTGAATCCGATACTCACTTCTCTTGTAACAGTTGGTGAGCTGATCACCAAATATGACATTAAAATGAAAGTTCATTCAGGAAATTGTGATAGCTTCAAGAAAAGCATTTACAATTATTTTTAACACTTATATTAGAAATATGGTCGAAAGACATACCAAAAAAAGTAACTCTAATTACGGTAATTGCGCAGCACCATCTGTCAACTACCGAACTCCGAAACGAAATCAAGCGACAAAAAGCTGCTACCCCAAATCGTATCTACGACGGCTCGTCCATGCATTCAATAACACTGAATGGGCCAAGGATAACCCCATCGTCATCGATGATGCAGCACGCGAAGAAGATATATGGAAAGAGATTTATTCGCGAATGAAACATATTTGTAACAACGAAAAATGTTGGCTAAATCACCTGCAAGTCACAGAAGATGGAGAAGACGTGACTACAGATGCGCGCCAATTTTTCCTTCCGATGCGTCCAGAATCATGGAAAAGCAATCCAAGAACATGGTTGACAAATTTTGACATTGAGCGAATTATGAAAATGTACACGAAAAAGCATCGTGATTTTCATTTCATCGGACCTGTTCCAATCGACTTTGCGGAACGACGAGGTGATAGTTGTATTTCAAAAGAGTTGTGTGATATAACAATAGCTGCATGGAAGAAGAAAAAGTATGAAAAAGTAGGAATAGTGTTCAATACAGATCCTTCCTATTTAGGAGGATCCCATTGGATTGCAACTTATATTGACTTGCAAGTACGTCGTGTTTATTTCTACGATAGCTACGGGATTCCTCCACCTCATCAAGTACGCAGTCTACTTAATGGACTCGCTAAGGAACTCGGAACAGAATTAAAATACAATCCACGTCGGCATCAATATTTCAATACCGAATGCGGTGTCTACTGTATACATTTTATTCTCTCTTTGATTGAAGGAAAAATCGATTTTGAAAGCTACGTGCACGAAATCGCTCTTCATGATGACGAAGTGGTCAAGTATCGCGACATTTTCTGGGATAGTACTTAAACCAACATTTATTTACAAGGTGCAAAACTTTTTCGATGGTGCGGAGATATACCAAAAGCTTTAATGCCAGCCATATGTTCAGCCGTACCATACCCCTTATTCTTTGACCATTTATACTTGGCTTCAAAATCTGGATTGGCGACAGCAATTTCAAGCATGTATGCATCTCGATGTGTTTTCGCGAGTATGGATGCCGCAGCTACATGTCTGTACTTTTGATCTCCGTCGACGGCACACGTCACTGGAATATAGGCATCAGAACCGGTCATTGTGCGCCAGTAGCTTCCGTCAATTGTTAAATGTTCTACCGGACTTTGAGTTTTTATGGTCCTTATCGCGTCGTGCATTGCCTCCATCGTTGCCTGAAGGATATTTAGACGATCGATGTCGTCTACCTCTGCATAGGTGACGGCATACGCCAATGCGTGTTTCTTGATATATTCACTGAGAATAAATCTCTTTTTTGCGGAGAGAGCTTTGGAGTCATTGATGGATAGATAGAATTCATCCGGAAAAGAACTTGCAGGGGGAAGGATGACCGCGGCGGCGTATACGCGACCACATAAGGCTCCTCGTCCTGCCTCATCTAAGCCACAATCTAACTTTTCTGGATACATACTGTGTTCAAGAACTCTCTTCTCCATATTGTAAAAAGAATGTATGTACTTGTCTTTCTTTTCATCGTACTAATCGTACTTCTCGTGATAATAACTGGCTTCATTTTTTTGAAACCAAATGTCGTAACGGTTGAAAACTTTTCAGTTGACAAAATAGACCCCTTCTGTGTCTCTTTCTCCCGCAACAAAGAAATTCAACTGCTCGAAATGTATGCGGAACTACAATCTCAAAACAATATTGTCAACATAGTCGACTTGAAAGAAAGGTTGGGAAATACGCAAATTTTCACGCTGACACAACTTCTCGGCGATGACACAATTGAAAATGCCCAGAAATTGTTTATGTCCAACAAAGCAGACTCAAACGCTCAATCTTATGACTGGACATTCATTAACAGTATAGTCAAGAGAATTCGTTTCAACAGAATGACCAAAGAAGACTTTTCCAATTATTTGAAACAGTTCATGAATCTCCCAATTTGCGCCGAATCACAGGACCCCTTCTTCTCCTACTTTGATGAGAACCCTGTTTGGCGTCCCTATGAGCACGACGCGGACTTTATGCAAAACTTCGCAGACAGTGCAAAGAACAATGTTTTACTTGTCGCGGACTATTCAAAAGCAAGCATCGATAAAAACACGTACAATGAAAAACTCGTTGTCCCGTACGGGTACTTACCCCCTCCAGACGTACCTTTCAAACATGTCCCGCAAAATCACGAAATGTCTTTTCGCTGTCAGCGCTTCTACCACAATTGTCAAGATACAAATCGAATTTCCAATGCTTGTTGAAAATCAAAAACAAATAGTTCAACTACTTTCTGGGGCATCGAACATATCGTTCAAATAGAGGTATGTAAAAGTACAGTCGGCAAGAAGTGGTAGAAATATAACCAAGTACGGGATAAAGTAGTCTTTTGAGATTGGAAAGTAAATCACTAAAAAGAAAAGATAGGCTGGAATAGCCAACATGTCCACGATATGTATGTACTTGTAGTAGAGACGAATATCGTTGGAGAAGATTTGTTTCCTTAGAGGAGGATCAAAAAAGCAATAAATGAACAGTCCATCAATCGCTGCTGCTATCACAAGAAATAAAATTGTGAGATAGTCAACAAATGTTTTCGTTTCTGACAACGATAAACAAAGTAGGTAAAGTAGGAAAAATGGATAACATGCCATGTCTCCATACACGACGATATTCTCTTTTACATGAAAAGTCATTATTACTACTTATCAGATAAAATAGATTTTTTGAATGGGTGAAAAAGCTTATATGCGTCGATACAATTCTTGACCGAAATCCATCCACACGCGCGGTCTTAAGGCATCGCCGCTACTACTACAGCTATAAAAGCACAACCCAATCACTTTGTACTTCATATCTTTCAGAAAAGGAATCAATGATCTCCATGACCGTTTATGGAAGACGCGTTTTGTCTGAATATTCAGTACATTTTGGTCACTGATATTCAACGTTTTGGATATTGTATGCAAGTTGGCAAATCGAATGCAAGGGTTTGCCAGGATTGTATTTCTACCACTTTGGATACATAAATCTGAAAACAACAATGTCAAAGGAGGAACAGTCAAGGGAGTGACATCTCCTTTTCTTGATCCCCCGAGAATCTCACATTCAATCAATGTCGTATCATAAAAGGCGTCGTTGCTACATTTGACGAAACTGGAAATGTCAAACATTTTTGGATATGGATATCCATTTTTGATGTATCGATGAATAAGAAAGATACATTGTTTGTCACCGACATGTGTCATCAGGAACCAGTAACGTTCTCCTTCTGTCAACACCGTGAAAAACGTGGGAACTTTCCAAAACGTGTCGGTCATGTAACCCAATTTGTTTTGGTTTTTGTCAAGCACTCTTTGCTTTGTCAAATCATAAATCTTGTCCAAGAGGAGACGTTTCGTGCTATTGTTGTGACATTGAAGCATTTCATGGCCTCGAAAAATAATTTTACTTTCCTCCATGTTTTCAGTTGTGCAAATGATTGACAAGATTCAAATTATAGTACTTATGCAAAATCATTTTTTTAAGTTGCAAGATCTGGAGCCATAACAGGTGCCCATAACCACCAGAACCATCCTCGCACGGGTTCTGTTTTCATGGCAAAGGAGTTCATGAGTGTGGAAACATCTTTTTGTTTCAGATTGAAATCGACAAAACGAATACAAGAGATGATTCCGTGAAATTCCACTTTTCCTGGAAGAAGTGACCATGTGGTTCCACTAATAATGGGAACATTCAATAAAGTCCAACTTCGATAGAGATCACCGTCCAAGTAAACATCGACAATGCGTCCATCCACGACCAAACAGATATTGTTCCACTTCTGCAATTTGAGCATGTTGCGAATACGGAATTCTTGGTGATCTTTTTTCTGGAAACCTTTCAAATCGAAACGAATTCGAATTTTTATCACGAAATCATTATGGTATGGGTCATACTCTAACATGATGTTGTTGTCTCCTTGGACTAACAATATGGCATTGTTCATCCCCTGTGGACTTCCAAACCGAATGTTGTCATTGTTTTCATTGACATCTGTCTTTTCGGCAACTGGACGTGTTAAATACCGTTCCGAGAAATTCTCCGGTTTCAAGTACATCATCAAAGTAAATCGCGTACGACTTTCGTTAATTGCAGGCATTTTATCGATATAGATTCCATCAGGACGCATCGCTTCATCAACAATGGAACATTTGGAATTCGTCTCCACTGCAGAAGCCACTGAACCGCAATATGAACTGGTGATGAGGAAGGGAGCATGAGCTCGATTCCATGCGAAAATCAAATAGGATATGATGAGAACAATGGCAAGATTCACAAAAAACAACGTGTAAAAGAATGCTGACATTTCTGAAGAAAAAAATATTCCGGTGTTATATAGTAATAAGAAAAACGAAATAAATAAACCTTTTTTTGCAGCTGGAATGGACGATACTCTCACAAATGTTCTCATTGCTTACTCCAAATGGGCCGGAATCGTCATTCTTGCGATAATAGTCATCTACATTGCATCAAGAATATACAATGCTTTCACCACGAAAAATGACAACGAACCACTTCTAATTCCTGCCCCTATCCTGATGACAAGTTCGGATTTAAAACCGTTCGCTGGTTCTCTGCTCCCCATGTCGACCAACGGCACGGAATTCTCCTACAGTTTCTGGCTTCTTATCAATGACTGGAACTTTAATTACGGAAAACCAAAATGTATCTTGTTCCGATCAACGGGTGACGTTAAAACTTTCAGCGTTGCCTCTCCTAGCATTTGGCTTTATCCTTACGAGAACAAAATGATGGTGCGCCTTAGTACCATGCTTGGAAAAGGAGGACCGAATACACCCTATGACAACGTCACTTACAATACCTGCAACACCAGTGGAAACAAGACCTACTCGAACGCCAATCCTAAATATTTTTGCGACCAGTCTCAGTTCAATACTATCAATGCTTGCGATATCGATGGCATTCCTTTGCAGAAATGGGTTCATGTCTCAGTCATCCTCTGGAATCGCACTTTGGATGTGTACATGAATGGCAAGCTTGCACGAAGTTGTGTCTTGCCAGGTATGCCTGTTACCGATTCTTCGCAGTTGAATCAATTGAACGTTGGCTACTGTGGTGGAAATGCGAGTACTTTCAACGGGTACATTTCTCGTCTGCGATACTGGAACAGAGCGATCACGGCAGCTGAGGTGTACAATACTTACACGGATGGACCCTTGCCACTCTCTTATTGGTGGTCGCAGTTGGTGAACAAGGTGAACGTGACTTTGAATGTCAATTGACACGGTTAAAATATTATTTTCACACCTATATTAAAAAAGGCCAGAATAAACAGTTAAAAATGAGTACCGCAGCGGCAGATACTACACAAACGATTTCAACAAGTGCTTTTGCCATCTTTGAAGTTGTCGTTGCAGCACTTCTTGGTCCGCTGGATGCGGCGGGAGAACGTCAACCTGCTTTGATCCATCAACTAGCGTTGTCCGTGGTATTGATAATTGCGTTGATGATTGTGTACTCGTTGGTCCAGTATTTCATCACAAGAATTCAAGGATCGTCTGCGGGTTCCCCATGGATCGTTCCTGACATAAAAGACGCCTCTCGTGGCATGACCATCAGTCAAGATCCTACCCAAAAGAATTCGATTCTACTTCGTCGTTCGTTAAATGAAGCCAATGGAATTGAATTCACGTACATGACATGGATTTTCATCACGGATTATGAATCCAATTATGGAAGACCAAAGGATATTTTCTATAAAGGAAACTTTAACGGAAATTTCGGGACGAGAACACCAGGAGTCTACTTACATCCTACTGAAAATACATTGATTGTGTACATGAGTACATATGCCGACCCAAATTCCAATTCAGTATCCGTTCCCAACATACCGGTAGGAAAATGGTTTCACTTGGCAATTACTTTGAAAGAACATGATGTCGATATCTACATCAATGGACTTTTGAAAAAGCGCATGGTTCTCAACAGTCTTCCCAAACAGAACTTTGGACCTCTTGTACTGAATGACAATGGTGGTTTTGAGGGATACTTGTCAAAATTTCGCTACTTTGACTATAAAGTAAGTAACTCGGAGATTGAGGCAGCAGTTTCCTATGGCCCGTCTTTGACACTGCCAGCATCCACCATGCAACAACCTCCTTATCTCGCGAGTAGCTGGTGGTTGTAAACAGTTTGTAAATATATGTAAATAAAAATCTTCTGTAATAGTAATATCCGCCGCAAATAATGAGTTTTGACAATACATTTCATGCTTATGTGTCTCCTTATTCCGATATGAAACCGGCAGTATATAGAAATGAAGGCCCGGAGCCAGGCATGTATCTGGTGGATGAATGTAGAAGAGATGACAAAACAAAGGAAAATAGCGTACCATTTATGCTCGATCAAACTTCCCTGAAATCGGACCCTTGCTGGAAAGATGCTCGCAATGAAATCAGTCAATATCCAGGTACCTATATCACCAGCGAATTTGCAACGAGACGATCCGATGAAGATTTTCGCAAAGCCGGAGCGATAGTCGAGAAAGGACGCACGAATCCATTGCGCGTTGCTTTTGCAGCTGGTGGTGGTGAAATTGACGCTGACTCTGATCTGCGACAAAATAAGAGTCTCTTGACACATCATCGTACCGTACAACCTTTGTCAAGTTTGCCCATCAATCCACCTCTTCGTGTGTATGGTGTCAAAGATTTAGTGAGAGAACAGATTGTCGTTGAAGGGAAACGTACACATGAAAAACGAACCGAGAAAATAAATCCGATCGAGAAGACAGCTGATTTGTATTTTTACCCCTTACTTCCATATTCAAAAGAGGTCCAGGATCCAGAACATATTATCTCGACGGATGTCATCCGCGGTGGATACCCATCAAGACGCTGGATGAAAGACAGATGCAAGACATAAATTGTTGGATATTTTTTTTCTTCTCTACTAATAAAAGCAAAAAACGAACTCTTTTTCGCAATGAGCAGCAATCGATTGAAATTTGACAACTGTTCTTACCAGGAAAATTTAACAAGAAATAACGGCCAACTTTCTTATCTACTTGACACTATTAAGTTTGACAATTGCAGTAAATGTCGCATTGAACTTGGTTCTGTTGGAGGAACAGCCGTGAGCCAGATTGCAGGAAATCTAGTGGATCTCGAGAATGACTTAAGAGGTCAAACCCGTCTTCACTCCCAGTGCACGATCCAGCAGTACACGAACCCTTGCGCTGGCCAAGCTGACAACTGCCAACCTGACCGTATTTACACCGACGGGACCAGAAATGCGGCCACTGCGATCGATACGAGCAAACGTCACCTAACTCCTTGTCAAATGGTGAGATACAAGCCAGTTCCTATCTCACCACCCATTACTCTCCAGGGATGCAGTGCAGGAGCAAGTAGTGTCCAGCCGAATTTTCCTAGACCTTATGTCAATTACTCTTCTTGAATACACATGTAGAAGGTAATTTGGAGTAATCTTTCGCTCCATTCACAGTTTTTGGTGCGTTTAGTTATGACTAAAAAAAGCAATCGGAATATTATTCTTAGTCAATTGTAAAATAATGTCATGATTCCTAAAGACATTTTTCTTCGTTGGATTTGTGGAAAATTTGGCGAGACGAGCTTCTCTCATCTTTTCCTTGTCATATAAAGTTTTCCCAATGAAATTAGCTCTGGAAGCTTCTGGGAAGACATAAGAGTGTTTTTTGGTAAGGTTGATCGATTTTAAAGCAGTGCTACTAGTAGGACCATGATTCGTATTTTTCAGTGTCATCGTTTCTGTCCTGGACCCTCCATTCAAAGATTTCGTTATTTTATGTAGCTTTTTCTTTCTTACATTATACAGAACAGTTTCAAACGCGCAAAAGTGATTATCACTTAATTTACCAGAATTTGCGCTTTCGTAAGTTTGCAAAAAGTCGATATCTTCATCAGGAATGTCGTTTGCAAGAAGTATCTCTGGGCGAAAAAATTTATAATCTTTACTCATCTCTAAACTATAAATTGTCAGTAGAGGAGACTGGCGATTTTGATAAATGAAATGTGAAATACTCTCCAAATAACTCTTTACATGATGGTCGTCTACGTCAAGAGTTTGAAGTAGTTTGTAATTATAATCGCCCTTCTCATACATTGTTTTTCCCGCTACTAGCCTAGATGTTTTTACTGGTGATATGGCTATTTCAGGGACAGAGAAACAACGTCTAGATACTCCGTCATAAAAATCTGGATATTTTTCTTTAATTGGTCCGATATTGTCTATTTTCTTATTTTCTTGTCCGGTCATACACGATTTTAATATAAATTCTTCTAAAACAGATCGATCGAATGAGGAATTCCTACCAGTAATTATTTTGTTCCAGAGAGTACCGTTGGAGATACTGTCTTGCAAAGCTATGCACATGCTCCCTTGAAGATTGTATTTTTTTAGGACATCTACGTCAACACATAGATCAAAATGCTTATCTTCTGCACATTTTGCAGTTGCTTTACCAATTTTATAATAATCGTACACAGTAGGTGGTATACGGGAAATATCTTTTTCGAATATCTCTGCATTGTCTTCTTTTAAGTTGCGCAGAAATCCTCGATTAAGAGGTGCAGGGGAAAGAAGCACAATGACTTGGATATCTTCTGTCAAGGTTACTATATTGCATTTCCCACCATCATAAAGTTTCGCACCATGGTGAGCATACGGACAAGGGTAAAAATATTTAATGTCCCTGTCCACATTTGCTTTGTCTGACAAAGTTGCTTCAAATAAGTATGTGTTAGAGTCTGTCCATTTAGTACATGTATAAAGAATAGTCCCCTTTGGTAGCCACAATACAGGGTAGTCGATTTCATCGATGGAGAGATAATGAATGAGAAACTTCTCATGGTTATGTAGATAATAAGGAGACTTTTTATTTTTATCGATATTGTCGGGAAACTCGAAATCATCGATTCTTGGAACGAATTTTTTGCTTAACTTTAGTTTTACATTGTCAGAGGCGAATTGCAGTACCCGCCAATCTCTTTTACAAGCCTCCTCGAATAATTCTTCTGAGTTACGCAGTTCATGTCCCACATACTGTAGAGCTTGCCAATGATGTTTCAAAATATCTTTGAATAATGTTTCTGAATTACGAACTTTATCTCCAACATTTTTTAAAAGGCGCCAATCCGACTCTACTGCAAAACGCGCAAATTCTACTGTATTTTTAAGTGCATCCGAAGCAAACCTAAAATATTTCAAGTTTAACCTTATTGCCGAATCCATAAAGTCTTTGTTATTTTTTAGATCAACAGTAATGTAATTTATTACAGTTTCTCCTATGTCATCCATCTTCAGAGCTTTTAAGGCAATATCTTTATTTCCTCGAATCTTTTCATTTGTCCATTTGAAACATTTATAATTTGCATCTATTGCAGCGACGACAAAAGCTTCATCATCTTGCAAGCTTCTTGATGCGATTGTAAATGCGAATTCTCGTAAACTAATTAATGCTAGCATAAACTTTTTCTTTTTAAATAAACTTGAAGATAAAGATACCTTCTTGTCCAAATCGGTTATCCTGAAACCATTTTTTACGGCCAAAAGTATTATCTCTTCGTCCTTTAGAGTGTCACCGAGAGCATATTCATATAAATCACCGTTATAATCACCTAATGAATAATGTACAATATCTCGATCGCGTCTTAACTTATCGGATAAGTATTGAAACCCTCTTTTGTCAATTTTCAGAATATCAAGAGCAAACTTTCTGTTACCCTTTATTGTATCCGACACATATTCTAAAGCTTCTACTTTAGTCTTTATAGCAGTCATGATGAACTCTTTGTCATTTAAAATCTCTGGATCTGTAACAAACTTTAGATTTAGACCGTTACCACTAATTGCAGCCATTGCAATTTCCCTATCTGCTCTCATTCTTTCAGGTATATATGCAAAAGCATGCCCCTTATGTTTTCTTACTTCTTCCAGTAAGAACTCGCGATAACCTTTCATTTTCGGCGATATAAAATTTAGGTATAGATCATCTGTAGAAACCCGTATGACTTCATTGATGACTTCGATATCACTTCTTAAATCTTCTGATGCATGTTCAAATGGTTCATTACTGTGACTTTCTCTGACAGCTTGAAGGAAAAATTTCTTATTATTCTTAAGAGAGTCTGATGCGTATTGAATGTCCCTACAATTATTTAGAACGGCTTCAAGAACAACAGACTCGTCGTTCCTTAACTTTTCAGACGCAAATTCCAAAATGTTTGTGCGACGAGCATTTTTAATAGCAGTAAGTACAATTATTTTGTCATTCTTCAAAGAGTCTGATGCATACTGAAGGTCCGTACCATTTTTACCAACAGCTGCGAGAACAACAGACTTGTCCTCCCTTAATTTTTCTGATGCAAACTTTAGAATATTCTGATATCTATTACGATATCTACCATTTTCTATAGCAATAAGTACAATCTTTTTATTGTTCTGTAATGCTTCTGAGGCATATTGCAGACAACTTCCATCTTTATGTACAGCTAATTTGACTAGTTCAAAGTTGTCTTGTAGTTTGATTGATGCATATTGTAAGACTCGTGGATTTAATTTGACGAAAGGTATCATATAATCTAGATCTCCTCGCTTGGCTTCATCTAGATACTTCAAGAATGTTTTAGTTATTCCATTTTTTAATGCCTTAAAAATGTCCGATTTTTCAATGTTAGGAGATTTATGAGACATTATATTTATTGGGTATGCGCTATTTTAATATAAAGATTAGATAAAAAGAGATAATATTGGCCTATACGACGACCTGATAATAATCTACAATTTAAGTGCCATAGATATATACCTAATATCTATTTCATCATAGTCATTGTAAGTACCTGTGCTCTTATCATTTCAAACATGTTGTCGGAAGATGGTTGCATTTTGAAGTTACAAATGTATTTCTTCTTTTTAAGCGGCATTCGATTAGCGCTTTTTTCTTTCGGTAAAGACAAAAGACACAAGCAAAAATACAGTATGAATTCCTTTGAGACGAAAGATTATCTACGCAGTGACGGAAAAGACAATGACCCATATATTCATGATTCTTTCTGGTCCGATGATCCGACAGTATTGTACAAAACCGACCGTCTTCTCGAATTTTTTCCATCCAAACAGTACTCTTTGGCTGAAAATTTGAATGCACTGACAAGATTTTCGGTCTACTGCAGTGTACTTCTGTATTTGTTCCGACCATCCTATACCATTTTCTATTTACCGCTGTTCTTTTTCGTCATGACCTATTTGATTTGGACGTACCGAGAATTCACTGAAAAATTCGGGTTCACAAAGGAATTACAAGTGGACAAGGACACCAATGAGGACACAACGAAACCAACCCTTAGCAATCCCTTTATGAATGTCCTTCTCACGGATTATGTGGATAATCCTCAACGAGGTGAAGCCGCCTCGCGAGAAAATGTGCAAGAAGATGTTGAAACGAAATTCGATTTCAATTTGTACCGCGAGATCGACGACGTGTACCGTCGCAACCATTCAGAACGACAATTCTTCACCATGCCTTACACGACAATCCCAAACGATCAAGGTGGTTTTGCAAGCTGGCTTTACAAGACGGGAAAGACAGAAAAAGAGAAGACTCTAGATACATCTTTAAATTTATCGCCCTGAACCTTTCCACATATTTTCAAGATCTGTTTCAATTTCTGTCATCGTCTTCTCGTCGAGCATATCCGCCTTCATGGTATCTTTTGCCGCGGATTTGACAAGACCTGAAATCAGATTCATAGCGCCTTTGTCGGAGCCACCAATCGTTTTCAAAACATTGTTGATGATGGGGCTTTCCTTGATGGATCCTATCATCGTTTCTACTTCGTCTTTCATTTGTTCTCCGCTGATTTCTTCGTCAGCCATTTGTGTTTTCACAGATTCGCCAATTCGATGAATCATTTTGGAAAGAACAGAGGGGTCTTTTCCTAAATTTGCGAGAAGAGAAGACAAGGGAGGTGGTGCGTTTCCTGATCCTGGTAAATTCGCCATTCCTAAATCTTTCATGAATTCATCTGCGTTAATTTGGGATGCAAAGTTGCGGGCCATTTTCGCAATTTTACTACTTTCAAGACGTTTCATGAAAGGATCATCTTGTAAATTTGCAAAATCAAAGGGAGAAGAAGGAGCAGTCGCAGAAGCTTTTGACTTCGTATTGCTTTTCTTTGTCTCTTGATTTCTTAATTGTTCAATAAGGGATCGAGTGGTATCATCATTTATTCCCTTGTACTGTTTCGAAAGCAATAAGAAAAGTTGCAAATACTTCCACAGTCCTTCGCGTGCTTTTGAGTCTTCATAGAGTGTGTTTAAGCTTTTCATGGTAACTCCTGGGAGTAATTCCTCGTTTTCTTGTTTTTCATTGAGGTCCATAAAGAAGGTTTCATTTCGCTCGACGATCAAGTCTTCATGCAATTGTATTTTGTTGGAGAATTGAAGCAAAGAGTCAAGAACTTTTTCTTGGCTGTATTTCTTGTATTCGCTCAACAATTGTGAAGAAAGGCGTTTGTCTGTTTCTTTTGCAAACTGTTTCATAGTGTCCAAAAAGGATACGACAAAGTGAGTGCTAAAATCGTCCTCGAAAGTAGCAGTAGTAGTTGTTGCGGCGGCCATTATACAAGAAGAACAAATTAGAACTCTTTATATGTTGACAAAGCATTCTTTTTTGCCACGATGAACCGCGTAAGAAATGAATATAAATAAATCCCGTTTTACATCAAATATCATCATGTCTGAAAAAGAAGTTTCAACTCTTCGCAAATTCAACAACTCTGTACGCGGGTTTGTCGCAGAACTCCGTCGTTTGTTCGACGAGAACGACGAAGACATAATCGTCATTGAATCGATCATTGAAATGTCAAAACTGAATGCACGAGTCATCATCGGGCCTTTCCAAAGATATGTTCTCGTGAATACAGAACTGGTCAAAAATATTATGAGTGAAAATACAAACTTTTTTCTTGTGTATCAGTTTGAAGAATTAGTGAATAAGAATCGATCGTACACCGAATACGGTTACAAACTCATTTCGAAATTCCGAGACGCCTTACTTATTCATCAAAACGATCCAAAAACGGTGAAGAACATCTTTGATTGGTTCAAGATCTTGGTATACTATGCCGCAAATGATTCCAATGTTGACATGGATCAATTCCTAACTACCACAAATAAAACAAGTAATACAATATGTACGACCGACGTCGCCGCCGCCGCTCAGGAACATTAATACAATGCTCCGCGATCATTTAAGACAAGAACTTTCTCCTTTGTATTTGCACCACATTTCCCACTTTTTGTATACAAGCATAAATCTAGAGGAACTTCGGTGATTTCGTTTGTCAAAGTATAGTAGTTTCGAGCACCAGCATGATAGCTCATTGTCAAAGGACATGCTTTCATCATAGATTCAGAAAAACTTCCGAGAAATTCCATGGTACTCTTGAAGTAGAAAAAATTGGCATGTATCGTTCGTATCAACTCAAAAATTGAGTCTGCATCACAACTTTCATCGGCAGATATAATATTGTAGAAACTGCATGCGTCAATACTTTTGGCGATATCGAAAGTCCTATATGAATAGAGCGCCAAATGAGTATGAAACATGGAGGGGAAATAAAACTGGATCAAACTTCTGCGTTTTTCTTTGTTCATAAAGTATTTATAAAAATTGAAAAATCGGATTTCTATCTCAAATGAGAACTTTTTGATGAAAATATTTGGATGACTACGCAAAAGAAAGATTCCATCAATGTCCCCTGATTTCCATAATTTCACAAGTTCAGGGAAATTGGCAGCAGGTTTGACATTGCAACGAAGATTCAGAATTTTCACCAGTTTTACAAGAAACGATTCGGCACCTCCACCTTCAAGGACACCGATCGTTTTACCATGCCATGTATCATCTGTCTCACTTACTTCAAATAAATCCGAACGCAACGGGATGAGTAATGTGCACGTAGAATAGCCAAAACGACTGACAAATCTGGATTTCGTGATGACGCGATCCGTTACCAAGAATTCCGGGAAAAAGAAGACTTTGTTTTTCAGATTGGACTGTAAGACTTTGACAAGCGGAGCGGAAACAATTTTCAATGGAAATACAGAAGAAAACGCGTCAAGAATGGCCTTGTCGTTTGGATCTCTGCTATCGCTCAAGAAATACAGTCGACTGAAACTATAAGTACTTTGTGTCAATTGAATATTCATGCTTTCAAACGTCTCTTTGTTCTGACATTTTCGATAAAGGAGGAGAAGAATGATTGCGAGAAAGAAGACAATGGGAAGAAATAGACTTTTCGTCATTATGCAATTGATATACACAAAAGAATTTTAAATAGTGTCTGAAGTTCCACCCTCTCTTCTAGTTTTACACACAGCGTTCATAGAAATATGTGTTTGAATGGTCGTATTGTACATAGATCCATTGATCAGGCGATTTTGAGTGGAATGAAATAAGATATTCAAATTTTCAGGGGACAGTTTTGCAAATGAGACTGGTTTTACAGTACCTGTCGCCCAATTGATAACACTGGGGAATTTGACATAGAATACTTGCGCAATGACGGGAACTGGGTCATCCCTACTGGGAGGATCTTCTGGATTTTCCACCAAGACATGTCCATCAATGCCTTGTAACCAGTCTTTGAATTCTTGCCAAGGACTACCGGAGCATATCCCAGAGACGGGGTTATACCAATCGAAATCTTGAAAGCGAACAACATGGTCAGAAGGAAGAAGACATGTCGGTTGATATTCTTTTGTCACAAGTTTCAAATAGTAGTCATCGCCATTTCCTGGATTCACTATTGTGATCGTCTGCAATAAGGACGTTTCACGGATAGATTTCAAAGGCGATCCAGAAGGCGTCAATATTCTAATGGTCAAGCGATTGAGTAATGCGACTGGTACCGGGAACGTGAACATCTCTGCGCCCATGGGTCTGAAAAGATGGTATCCCGACCGACCACTGACCCCTTGCTCCCACGTCTTATCGTTCATTATCTTGATGACATTTTTGTGGAAAAATTCATTGGTGGATTTGTAAATGGACGTTAACTCTTCGATCTGCAGAATCAAGTATGGATAGTGTAACATTGTTTGACCACTGTCAAAGCATTGACGCGAAAAATGCGAGTCTAAATCGGAAAAGTAGAGGCATACTGACTCAATACGAAGTTCCGCCACATTGGATATCCGAGCAGGAATATTTAATCCTTCTGTCATACCCGTTCGTACATCGTAGTAGCCGACAATTTCTCCCAACGGCTGATTTGGATCGTACTGTGGATTACTTTCGAGACGTTTGCTGGGAAGTTGAATGAGGGGATTGTTTTCGTAAACGGGGAAGCGTTTTGTAACAAGTTGTTGGCTGTTGAACGTGACGGAAAAGTTGTATCGATTGAATTTTTCATCCACGCGGAAATTTCGATCTGCACTTGAAACAGCCAGAAAATGCTGAACATACTCAAAGGAATCTTTTGTGACTAACGGACCCCTGTAATTGATGCCGACATTACTTGACACGAAATCTTCATTTTGAGAATTCAAAAAGATTTGGACGTTATTCTCTTCTACATCAGGGTTTGCAGCTGTCTCATTTGAGGCAATGACTTCATTCTGCTGTGTAGTTCCATAGGAAAATACATCTTCTTTCATTACAAATGTCTTCTCGATGGTCTCCTCTTCATCCGACGACGAATCCTCATCGATCGGAGCGAACGCCGACACTGTTGACGTGGTAGTAGCATTATTTTGGGATTTCAAACGCTGCATGTTCTGAAACTTTTGGATAATGTCTTCATTGTCTGTAAAAAATACTAGCTCACCAGAGTCTCCTGCACTTCCACTACCAGCTGACGAAACGCCTATTTTCTCCTCGTTTGACAAGGAAGACATTTTAACTAAATTGTCAAGATATGGGTACTGTTCATCAACCATGGTTTTGAGATTCTTCTCCGTGAATGTAGGTTCGTCGGTCGTAGAAAGAGGCTTGTTCAGAAAGCTATCATCTGCGTCAAAGGAGGCAGCGGTGAAAAGACTTTTATGTACTTCAGGTCTTTTCTCTACTTCATGGAGTAGAAGCGGAATGGCTTCCTGTAAAGCGAGTCGGTTCATGTCGACAATGTTATTCAAGTTGACCTTCTTTCGTTTGGCACTATTCAATGCTCTTAGAAGGATATTCTTGACAGGTTCTGTCCTTTTCAAAGCTGTCAATTTCTCTTGGTGCATGTAATCCTGACATAATTTCATGAAAACATTGAAATTTTCAGGGGAAAAGTAGAAACGCTCAAGTGAATTTCGCGCTGCATTACTCACAGGAAGTGTCTTTGTGCTCATCTTGGTGGTCTAAATGAATGGATGTCTTACCTTTTTACTGCAGAAAAAAAAAGTGGTCATTTGGCGTGCAACTGTTCTTTGGCATTTTTTTTTGTCAACCTTCTTATAAAAATGGATGCAACAGAACCAGTAAAACAAGTCGCTGACTTGCAGAATGTTCTTGCGATACCTACACCAGTCTATATCGTTATGCTGTTTATCACGGGAATCTTTGCATATTGCATCTTTACCAATCCAGATATGCAAAATTCATATTTCTTAATTACACAAATGACTATTGATTTCGGACTCATGGTCTTTGTTGCATTTATGATAGGACTGTTGACATTGACATCTTCCCCAGATTCCTTTGTCACCAACTACTCTACTGCTATTTTGCCCATTTCTCTCATTCTGGTCATATGGTTGAAATCTTACTTGACATATGCCGTGAATTTGGCGGATTTCTGCGGCGGAAAAGACAACGTTCAATCGTACCAATCGATTGCCATTCTTTTTAATACCATGAAGATAGCCATTTCAGTTTTTATCGTGTATAGTTTTCTTGCGATGTTTCCGACAACGACCACCTTGTTCTTCGAATTGTTTGGATCATCCCATCCGATCATTTACTATCTCGGAATTGGAACATGGATCGGCGCGAGTACTTGGCCGGGAGAAGCATCTGCTTTCTATTCACTACAATCGGCAGGTTGTGTACCAGAATCCAAAATAACATTCAATGATTTGACGGTGACCGCAACCAACAATCAAAACCTCGAAGAGTACGCGTAACAAAAAATGTCGTATTCTATTTATATACGTCGCCTTATGTGGGAAGATTACACAAGTTATATCATTTACGTATTGGTAGGTGTTTTCGTTCTGGCTTCCATTCTTTCTCTCTATACCAAGGAAGTTGCAAATGAACCCTTTACGATCCAAACCAATTATATCTCCGACAAAGATGACGCATCTGCGACCAATATCAGCTATCGCGACTATTACAACAATCAGTATCCATCTTTGACAAAAGTGGATGACAAATGTATTCGAGACGCCGATACACTCTCGGATTTCGATTTGCAACGTATTTTGCTTGAAAAAGAGAAAAAAAGCAATTTCGTGTACCCCAAACACATTGATCGAGGGGATGACAAGAAAATGCAGCGAGTGGCTGAAAAGATTGTAAAAGCGACAATGGATCCTTTTGACAAGGAAATGATTATGAAGCAAATCGAGGATCGAAAACATGCAAAAGCATCATCGAAGCTACCAGAATTTGTCAAATCTCCAGACGCACTTCCTTCACCCAATCCAGACATTCCGTCTCCTTATGGCTACGTGTATATGCCAAATCGTCTTTGGCGGTCAAACCAGTATCAAGCACCCGTCTGTTACTCGAACACCACCAATATTGTCCAACCTGTTTTTACAAATGGTTTGACAAGCGATATCCTTGAATTTACAGGTGTAGGTTCTATCCTTCCAACTTTTGAATACCGCGAAACTCCAGGAAGTCTTGACGAAAAGTCGTTTTTCAATAAACTGACAAAGGATAGTATGAATATATGGGCCACCGATAGTCGTGTTCATCCATGAGAATTGCCGATAAAAAAAATGATCCTAGTGAATATTACCTTTCATTGACATTTGCAGCGAGTCTGGAAAAAGAAAAGAAAATGATAATTCACGTTCGTTGTTTCACTTGTCAATCTCTTGTCGCAGAGAAATGGAATTTATACCAAATGTTGGTAGAAGCATACTCGAAAAAGCAAGAACGTGGATCGAGCTTGAAAGAATCCATTCGCAAAAGGCGCGAGACAATTAACATTGAGACCGTGCATCAATTCCTAAAAGACGATGATCAGACGCATAAACAAAGCCCGTCCTATTTGGCATTTGAAGCACTTGGAATTCGTGATATCTGTTGTCGTCGCATTTTTCTCAGCACCAAAACTTTAATTGACGAACTTTGATTTTTCTTGATCTTATAGTATAAGTAATGTTTGAAGACGCAATTTCGTTGGTGATCATCTCTCTCTTTTCACTCGGAGTTTTACTCCAAGTCTATTGGTACGAGATCACTGCATATTTAGGTCTTGTAGGACCTTCGATACGTCAGTACGTGGACTTAACTTTTTTGAAACCGTTTTTTTCGGTAGCCTATTAAAAATAAGATAATACTATAATTAATATGACGTCTAAAACGTTGAAAAATCGGAGAATCGTTGTGCATATTGGAGGTGCAACGAGAAGAAGAGAACATTCTGTGCACGAAGAAAAAGTGCAGAAGGAAGTCATGAAATTGGATAAAAACGAGATATCGGTTTATTTGACACAACTCGGAGTCATGTGTCCCTCTTCAAAAGCTCCTGAAGATCTACTTCGGAAGACGACGATGGTACTTTGCACAGATCCCTATTAGGCACGTTTGCGGCATTTAAAAAAAATCGTACTTGCTATAGAAGAATGTGGAGATTGATAAAGAGTCAGCCTGATTTTATGTATGAATGGAAGAGGCCTTTAGATAGAGGTGTTTATCAAGTGAATTTCGAAAGTGTCGATGGTTTCAAGAATGACGCGACATTACTTATCACAAACTCTTCGACGAGCAGCTGCAAAACGTATAATCCATTGCCCGAAGAGTTTCATACATCTTTCTCAGTTCCTGGCAATTTGACTCTTACTCTACGATCAGCAAGCAATAACTTCAGCCTTCCTGCGGTCAAAGTGTACTCTGTTCTCCAAACGACGTCTGCAACTCTAAATGGCATGGAAACGGAAAGCGTCATTCTTTTATACTCACCAATGAAGGATCTGCTGCAGCAGGAATCAAAAGAGAAGACGAAACCTGCTTTTGCGTCGCCTTCTCCATCGGGAGACTCTTTAGAGAAACGATATATTGTATTTCATACTATTTATCAGTTGACAAGTAAGATTGAAAGACTGCTTTTCACGTTAAAAGAAATGGTGGACGAGAAATTGATTAGTAATCCTTCCGAAAAGGAAAGACTTTCTCTTCTTCTTCGTCAATGCAAAGAGAATTATTTGAACTTAAGAACGATTGTCATCCAATCCGATAGAATATTCCTTCCAGAAGATACGATTATCAACGCCTTACTCGATCCTCGTATTGATAGTTTAATGAATATGGTGTTTGACATGACGTTGAATGACATTGACAGAAAAACAATGAGTGTTAGTATTCAAATGTTACATCTACTTTGGAACCTGTGCGGGAAAAATGAAATCCATTTGTGAAATATAATGTCCAGACTTGAAAACTTTTTTTCCGTTTTTTTAAATATTAAGTTTGTATAAAAAATGCTGAGTATTAAAATATAACTTCCTCTTCTCCAGATCTTAACAAACAATGAACGTCATTACAAAAGGTACAAGCTATGTCAAAGAAATCGAAAGACGTCAAAGCCTTTTGAAACAAGCCCTTATCATGAAATCCCGCTATCCAATTATGTGCGAGCAAGACAAAGGGACGTTTGACATTTTTTCCGAAATTCAAGGTGTTTTCAAGAAACAGATCCGTGAAGCGGAACTAGGTCTAAAGCTAGGAAACCATTTGCTTGAAATCTACGAAAAGTACATTTGCAAAGTGAGAAAACTTTATGACATCATCAATGATTTCTATGTCAGCAAATTTGTCAATCCGAACAAATACACAAAGAACAACGCTGTCAAAACGTACACAAATGCTGACTCAGATCTGGTGAGTGAATGCAATTACCAGAACTGGTGCGAACGTATTACTCCAATTCTACTGGATATTCAGGAGTACGCTTCTCACCAGTACTTCTTGAACCAAAACCTATTTGTCAATCCCGCAACTTGTTATGACTTGAATGTCTCCAGTACAATGTGTGGCCATCCAATTGGAGACGGTACTGTCAAATCCGTCTACAACCTTAAAAGTTTTGGAACGACCACTCAACAGTATGCGTTACACATTACTTTTGATTCACTTCTTGGAAATAGTTCCAATACCTACGCCAATCTATCGTACCAGCAAAAGACAACTTCCATTGATATCGCCACCTTAAAGGCTGAAAATGCTGCTGTTGCCAACGTCGTGAATACCATCACTTTGTCCAACTTGGACAACTCCATCTGCAACACTCTCAGTCCTGGTACTGCAGGCAACGTTATCTCGAGTCGAGTTGCTTGGTGGGATCCAGTTTACCTCTGCCAACAAGTTGCCATGGCTTTTAGTAATGAAACTTATCTACGCGTCGATTTGGACAACAATTTGTCTTCTTTCATGTCCGATATTTTCACCCACTTGGAAGTCGTATGCTTGAACCAGTCGACTGTCCAGCGCCAAGTACACGTGATTAAAGCCGTACTTGAATGTGCTCAAGCGAATTTGAATTTCGCTTCGACGGAAGTTGAATCCCTGGCCATGGTCAATGACGAACAACTCATCAGCATGATTGAATCTGGAAATGAACTCAAGAAACAGATCAGTTCGTTACCGGTCATCCGTTCTACGGGTATTTTCAGCTATGATGAACGCAAACGTTGCTGCACAGATTTCGATATCTGCTATTAAGGTACTAATCGGCGTTTTGTCAAAATAATTCCATTCTTCTGTCTTTCTAAAAAATCACTTTCAAATGCATAATCGGGAGAACTCATGAGATCGTACTTATGTCGTCGTTTCCTCTCTTGTGACAAACAACACTTGTACTCATTGTCTTCGGCATCACAGTTGTAGCAATAGGCGTTGTGAATCGCCTCCTCATCAATTTTGATAGGACTCTTTTGGTCAACATTGATCGGCATCTCACAAAATCCATTGCTTTTACATCCACCACGCTCATTCGGATAATTGGTGTTTTTTCGATAAAATGGACAATCTTCATTGATTTGACACTTGCGGTCCCAAGTTCCTTTTTGTTTCGTGTAACCCAGAAGAGAAAACTGCGACGTACATCGATACTTGCTATCAACATTGTTTCTTTCCGCATCCCCATAACATGAATATTTTGCATCGGATGAATCGTCGTGGTCATATCTTTCTGTTGATACGTACATGACATCTTCTTTTGGAACCAATTTTTGATTCACAGAGTCAAGGT
>Ga0114959_10001286_pt1 | contig 22094 bp, 19 predicted proteins | sample C_130625_EF_Meta_FD_87317 | JGI IMG/M metagenome (GOLD analysis project Ga0114959, IMG submission 87317) | Freshwater microbial communities from Lake Croche, Canada to study carbon cycling - C_130625_EF_MetaG | ecosystem: Environmental > Aquatic > Freshwater > Lake | place: Lake Croche, Canada... | reverse complement strand
TCAGAAATATTGCTAAATAAAACGAAAAAAAATTATATTTAAAATATTAAATAAATAGAAAAATAATTTAAAAATAAAAAATAAAAAAAATGAAAAAAAATATAGGAAGCTTGATTTTATTTATAATGTTGATTAGTACTCAAACATTTTCACAGGAAAAGAAAAACATCAAGTACGATTTTGCTTGTTTTGATAACGATAATGCTTCAGCCATCACAAACACAATGAGTAGAATTGGAAGTGCACTTTGGGATATCGCAAAAGAAGATTTAACCGCAAAAGAAGAAGAGGAATATGGAAATAAATTTTTACAGAGTGCCAGAAAAGAATACAAATTTATTGGAAGTGGCAATGAATATATGAGGGTTCAAAATGTGTTAAAAAAACTCAATTCTAATATTTCAAATCCAAGAGGTTTTCATTATAAAATTTATTTATTAGACACATCTATTTTGAATGCATTTACATTTGGTGGTAAAATTTTTATTACCACAGAAATGCTTTCATTTTGCAATAATAATGATGAATTGGCTTGTATAATTGGTCATGAAATTGCACACAATGAATTGGGCCATATTTCAGAAAGTATAAAGAAAAACAATCTGATGAATGAATATTTAGGCAACAATCTTGGAGATGTTTTTTATTCTCTAAGTAGGATTGTTTTTTCGCCATTTAGCCAAATTGACGAGGCGCATAGCGATATGAGGGGAATGGACATTGCAATTGCATCGGGTTATGATATTTGTCAAAATAAATCATTATGGGACAGAATGAGTAAAAAAGAGGGTGAATACAACACCTTAACAAATTTATTGAGTTCGCATCCTTATTCTGGAACAAGAAGAGATTGTGCAATTAATCACATAAAAATTAATTACTCACTTAATTGTAAAAATTAATTTTTGATTATACAATCCAACATGATTCTGCATAAAGACATTACTATAAAAAATCCTGAAAAACCAATAGGTGAAGGTGGAATGGCTAAAGTATATTTGGCCTATCATAGTCAATTTAAATGTGATGTAGCGGTAAAGGTTTTAAATAAAGAGTTTGTTTATAATGATCATGTCCGTAGTAGGTTTATTGATGAAGCACGTAAGTTATTCCTACTAAATCATCCCCAAATAATTAGGGTTACTGAAATTATAGAAGAAAGAGATGAGGTTGCTTTTGTAATGGAGTATATAAATGGAAAAACAATAAAAGAGTATATCGATTCAAAAGACAACATCTCTACAATTGAAATTGTTGAATTGTATAATCAAATGCTTGATGCATTAATTTATATTCATCAAAAAAACATCATACATAGAGACCTTAAGCCCTCAAATTTCATGATTACAACAGAGGGAGAAATTAAATTATTGGATTTTGGTATTTCTAAAAGCGCTGAAAAAAACAATAATGAGTATACGGGTACTTCAGCAAATGCCCAAATGGGAACGCCAATGTATATGAGTCCCGAACAAATAAATGATTCAAGTGGTGTTACCAATCAATCAGATATATATTCAATTGGTGTGGTTTTATGGTGTATGGTAACAGGTAAAAAACCTTACGATGATTCTTCTATTTCTACATTTCAAATATTTAGTAAAATAGTTAACGAATCACTAGAGCCAACTAACTCCATTTTTCAGCCTATAATTGACAAGTGCACAGAAAAAGATTTGTTGAAACGATATAAAGATTGCAGAGAAGTAAAAAATGATATCCGCAAACTTTTAGAAAAAGATGAAAACAAAACAATAATATACAATTATAAAACGGGTGGTAAAACAGGATCATTTGGGCAAGAAACCATTTTTGCAAATAATGTAGAAAAGAAAATCGGTTTTAATTTAAATCAGTTTTTGAAAAATACCAAAGTCCGCATTGTATTGGGTGTTTTTATTGTCGTGATTGTAGCATTTATAATAGCTTTAACTAAGTCTTCAGATTCACCTCCACCAGAAGGCCTAACAGAACCGCCTGTGCAAACAGAAGCCCCAACTACTTCAACAAAAACACCTGTTGCTCCTCAAGAAGATAATAAAGTTGAAACACATATTCCGACAGATAATTCAGCACAAACAACAGTTATACCTCAAGAAGAAAATACAAAAAATAAGGTTACTACTCCGAAAAATAAACCTGTCAAAAACAATACAACTACAGTTCAAAATCCTCAGGTAGAAAAGAAAATAGATGAATCTGTAAAAGAAACACAAAATCCAACAACCACCAAAACTGAAGAAAATACAAACAATGTAGATCCTAAAACTCTAAAAAAGAAAACGAAAGTTGGTACGGCTATTGAAAAAGTAAAAGATAAATTAAAAGATATTTTTAAGAAAAAAAATTAAAAACTAAAATTCATCAAAAAAAAATAAAATCTAATAAATCAAACAGGTCAAAAATTATTTAAAATGTGAATTACAGAATCGAACATTTGGTATTATTTTTTTAATGAGCATGTCTTTTGAATTTTACCAAAAAAGACTTTATATAAAAGGAAATAAATGCTGCAACTAAGAAAAATAAAAGACTAAAAAATTTTGATTTTTTTATTTTATAAATTCAACTCTTATTAATAAATAATAAATTATTTTTAATTTATTTCAAATATGAAAAACTGCTTAATTATTTTTGGATTCATTATTATTTGGATTAATTCAAGTGGACAAGTCAATAGTAAAAAGAACGTATTTATTGATAGTGTTTTTAATTATCTATGTGAATCAAAAGTTTTACACCCTGAAATTGTAATAAAGCAAGCTATTTTAGAAACCGGATGGTTTAATTCAAAGTTTTTGATGAATAAAAATAATATCTTCGCTTTTAGGAATAAAGAATATATAACATTTAAATCATGGAGAGCTTGTGTCGACTATTATAAAAGCTGGCAAACAAAGCATTATAAAAATATTCAAGAAGATTATTATCATTTTTTAGTTAGAATTAAATATGCTGTTCCTAATTACCCAGAGCATATAAAAAAAATAAAATGCGATAAATCTTGTAATTAGGATTTTCAATTAGCAAAATTTTTGTCATTTATGGTTTTTTCTAGTTTATTCTTTTTGTTTCTTTTCCTTCCTTTAAATTTATTAATTTATTATTCTACAAAAAATAAAGAATTAAGAAATCTGATTTTGATTTTTTTTTCTCTCATTTTTTATGCTTGGGGTGAACCCATTTGGGTGATATTACTTGTTATTTGCGCAGTGGTAGACTACTTTAATGGCATTTTTATTTATAATAATCATGGTAAATCTATTGCAAAATTAGGTGTAATCTCAACCTTCATATTTAATATTGGATTGCTATTAACTTTTAAGTATTCAGATTTTTTTGTTGAAAATGCAAATTTTATTTTCGGAACTTCATTTAAAAAACCAGGTTTTTTATTACCTGTTGGAATATCTTTTTACACTTTTCAAACAATATCATATACCATTGATGTTTATAGAGGAGAAGTTAAAGCACAAAAATCATTTTTAAAATTTTTATTATTTGTTTCTTTATATCCAGAACTAGTTGCAGGTCCAATTGTAAGGTATGCTCATGTTGCCAATGAAATTGAAAATAGGAGTTTTTCATGGAGTGATTTTAGTACCGGAATAACAAGATTTTCAAAAGGGTTATTTAAAAAAGTGGTAATTGCAAATATTGCAGGATCAATTGCAGTTCAATTTTTGGAAACTGATATTCAATCAATGACGTTACTTGGAAGTTGGTATGGAATCATTCTTTATACTATTCAAATATATTTTGATTTTTCAGGTTACTCTGACATGGCAATAGGTTTAGCTTTAATGTTTGGCTTTCACTACCATGAAAATTTTAAACACCCATATATCTCAAACTCAATAACAGACTTTTGGAGGAGATGGCATATATCTCTAGGCACTTTTTTTAAAGATTATGTATACATTCCCTTAGGAGGAAATAAAAAATATCAATATAGAAACATATTTATAGTCTGGTTGTTAACTGGATTTTGGCATGGAGCAAGTTGGAATTTTGTAATTTGGGGTTTATACTTTGGATTCCTGCTACTATTAGAAAAAGCATTTTTGGGAAAAATATTATCAAAATCATCCAGTGTAATTCAACACTTTTATACTTTATTTTTAATCATTATTGGATGGGCATTATTTTATTATACAGATATTAATAAATTGTTTGATTTTCTAAAAATACTTTTTTGTATTAATAAAGTGGAAATTTTTGATGTGGAATTCCAAAGTGTATTTATGGAAAATTTAAATTGGTTTGTACTTGCAATTTGTTTATGTATGCCCGTGTATAAATATTTTCAAAATATACTCACAAAGTATGCAAAAAATGATAAGCTAATTTCATCTCTTAATATCAGTATTAACTTGATTTTATTTATTATTTCTGTCATTTTACTTGTTGGAAGTACCTATAATCCATTTATTTATTTTAGATTTTAAGATATGTCAATTGAATCAAAAGCAATAAAAGAAAAAAAATTTATCTTTACGAACGTCTTTGTGTTTTTATTTTGCATTTTCATAGGAGGGATTTTATTTTTTATTTTAAAAAAAGATAAAATTTCAATTAATGAAAAAAGAAAATTATCTTCTTTTCCTCAAATTAATTTCAAAAATTACATTAATGGATCTTTAGCTGATAGTATCGATTTTTATTACTCAGATAATTTCATTTACAGAAATGAAATTATCTCTATAGCTGATTGTATAAAAGATTTAAGAGGAGTTAAAAACAATGAGATTAAATTTTTTAAAAATGATAAGGGTATCAAAAAAATTGGATTAGAAAACAACACAAAAATTGATCCTTCAATTAACATAGCTGTAAATGATTCACAAATTAACCAGACTCATTTAGAATCTATCGATGCACCATATGAAAATATAAAATCTGTTATTATTTGTAAAAAAAGAGCAATACAATGTTTTAAAGGCTCCAAATATGCTGCAAAAAATTTTGCGGATATGACCAAATTTTACAAAAAAACATTTAACAATAAACTTAATATATATTGTTTGGCAATTCCAATTGGTGGAGATTTTTATTTGCCCCAAAAATTAAATGATAAAAATGAAAAAGAATTTATTGACATTCTCTATAAAGATTTGGATACAAGTGTAAAAAGCGTCAAAGCTTACGAAGAGTTAGAAAAGCATACAAAAGAATATATACAATTCAACACAGACCATCACTGGACAGGCTTAGGAGCCTATTATGCATACAAAGCATTTTGTTCAGCTGCAGGTTTCACTTCACAACCTTTAAGTTTTTTCACCAAAAAGGTAATTCCAAATTTCCTAGGAACATTGTTTTATTATACCAAGTCTGATGAATTAAAGGAAAATATTGATAGTGTAGAATATTACAAAGTGCCATTTGAAACAAAAACTTATTATTATAAAAATGGTATTGATAATGGAATTCCAAGCCAACTATATTTTGAAAATGCAAGAGGTGGCAATTCTTATGGTGTTTATTTGGGATCAGATTTCCCCATGATTAGATGTATTACACCTAACAAAAATGGGAAAAAAATTGTAATCATAAAAGATTCCTATGGTAATGCTTTTTCTCATTACTTAACTTCCCATTATGAAGAAGTTATAATTCTTGATTACAGATATTTCAAGGGAAATTTAATAGATATGGTAAATAAATTTAAAATCACAGACATTTTGTTTGCTCATAATGTATATGTTGCAAATTCTGATTTTGCTGTAAAGCAAGAATTGAATTTTTTAAAAGGTAATGCTCAGAAAAGTCAAAATAAATAATGAAAAAGCTCATTCGAAAATATATTATATCATTATTGTCCTTCTTTCTATTTTATACAGTTAACGGGCAGAGTATTAATGGAATAAAAATCAATACAGATTCATTTGATTTTATTGACCATAATTCTAATATTATACAATATCAAGACACCATTTTGATGGAAAAATTGGTTCAAATGTGGAACCGAAGAAATAATAAATTTACAATTGCTCATTTTGGAGATTCACATGTTCAATTAGATCATTTTGTATCAGAAAATAGAAATTATTTACAACAAATAATAGGAGATGGAGGAAGGGGTATGTTATTTCCTTTTTCAATTGCAAAAACATATTCTCATACTGATTTTAATTCAAAATATAATGGAAGTTGGAATTCAGCGAATAGCATTCAAACACCCCCAAAAATTCCAGTTGGAATAAGTGGATTTGTTGCAACAACTAAAGATACTAATGCATCATTTTGCTTTTACTTCAAAAACCAATTTGACAATTTACCAAAAACAATAAAACTGTATTATCGTAACCCAAAAGTTGCGTATAAATTAATAGTTAATTCAGCTAATGTAAATAATCAAGTAATATTGGAATCAGGTGATTCAAATTATATAAGCATTATTCAATTAAATAAAATAGGAGATTCGCTATCATTTCAACTACAAAAAGATTCATTTGATAGCACTGAATTTTCATTGTACGGCATTAGTATTGAAAATCAAAAATCCGGATTAATCTATCATAATTTTGGTGTTGGTGGCGCAAACTATTCTGCTTTATTAAATCAAACGTATTTCGACGAACAAATCAAAACAATTAATCCTGATCTATTTATACTTGATTGGGGCACCAATGATATCATTTATACAAATGAAATCGCTGATGATTTAAAATCGATAATAACAAATACAATTTTAAAAGTAAAAGCTAGTTGTCCAAACGCTATAATTTTATTAACCACTGTTCAAGACATGAATTATAAAGGGAAAAATATTAATACTGCTTTGACTTTCTCTAAAATTATAAATAAAATTGCTTTAGAAAATGATTGCTTACTTTATGATTGGTATAATGTTTCTGGTGGAATTTCAAAAATGAAAATCTGGGAAAGTTACGAATTAGCCAGAAAAGATAATATTCATCTTACTGCAAAAGGATACAAATTAAAAGCAAAACTATTTTCAGATGCCATAATCAATACAATAAAAAACTATGAAAATGAATCTATTCATTTACCAGTTTTGCTTTTAGAAAAACCTGAAATGTTTTTAATAAAAAAATCAACTGAAAAAAAAATCAGTAAAACTGAAAATCAATTTTCAGTTAAATCAAAAACAGAAAAGCAGCATTATCACATTGTAAAAAAAGGAGAAAAATTAGATACGATTGCAAAAAAATATAAACTTAGTGTTGAAATCTTAAAAAAACAAAACAACATTAAATCAAACAAAATTCACATTGGACAAAAATTAATAATAAAAAAAACATAACTTTATTTCCATTATATTTTTATTTTAAAACCTAACTAATGAAATCATTAAAATTTGTAAATGCTGTCTTTTTGTTATTCATTCTTTTTTCTTTATTCGCATGTGATAATAACAAATCAACTTCTGAAGCTAATCAATTATCAAAAGACAGTATTGATTTAGAAAAAAGTAAAATTGAAATAGAAAAAGAAAAAATCCAATTAGAAAAAACAAAAATAATTGAACAAAAAAATCAAATAGAAACCAATTCGAAAAACGAAAAAGTTATTGAATTGGCTCAAAAAGCACAGTCTTTTAATACAAATCCAAGCGCAATTGTTATTTCAGAAAAAGCAAATTTTTATACTTCACCTGACTACATGACTAAAAGGAAATCTTATTTGGTAAAAGGAGATTTAATTGAAGCCATTCGTGTTAGTAATAATTTTATTTACATAGAATTTCACAGTCAATATTTAGATAAAATCTCAAAAGGCTGGATTGATGTAAAAGACATTGAACATTATAATTACTAATATTTTTTTCAGAACCGTTTAAAAAAATAAAATGTTGAAACATACTATAAAATTATTTTCAACTATTATTATTGTATTGTTTTTTCAATCCCATGGAAATGCTCAAAAAAATAATCAATTAAAAACCATAATTGTAGATGCAGGGCATGGGGGAGAAGATTATGGCGCAACTGGGGACTATTCAACTTCCTTAAAATCTAAAGAGAAAGATATTACATTAGCTATCTCACTTAAATTGGTTTCTATTTTAAAAGAAAAGTTTCCAGAATTAAACATTATTCCAACAAGAACTACAGATATTTATCAAACTGTTACCCAAAAAGCAAATATTGCAAATGAAAATAAGGGTGATTTATTTTTGTGTATACATGCAGATTATGGTCCAACCCAAACAGAAAGAAAACAAGTAGGAACAGAAACAGTTAAAAGATATAAAATATCATACTCTGGAACCAAAAAAAATAGAAAAAAGATTTCGACTGCATATTATGTAGATGAGCCCAAATATATTTATTATAGAAAGCCCTTATTAAGAAATGGTACAAGTGTTTGGATTTTTGCTGCACACAAAACAAGTGAAAAGTTAAAAGCGATTATGCTAGAAAGTGGGCATGATGAATCTAATTATCAAATTGAGTCAACTTCAGACTCTTCAAATATTGATCAAATAAACTTTAGTACTCCAGAAGGTAAATCCATCGCTCAAGTTTATGCAAAAAGATATCAAGAAAAAAGCGACTTACTTGCAAGGTTAGTTAATAACGAAGTTGAAAAAACTAATAGACCGGCACTTGGTGTAAATCAACGACAAGTTGGAATTTGGGTTTTACAAGCCACAAAAATGCCTTCCATTTTAATTGAAACAGGTTTTATTAATAATCCAGAGGATGAAATTTATTTAAATAGTGAATCTGGTCAAACCGAACTTGCAAATTCAATAGCACAAGCCGTTTTAAATTATAAAGAACTTCTTGAAAAGAAAGTAAATTAATTTTTCAATACAGTAGGTTGTTTTTTATTGAAACATTATCAATTAAATGCTAATAAATGCAAAATCGATATTTATCCCTTGATGTATTCAGAGGTTTTACTGTTGCTTTAATGATATTAGTTAATAACCCAGGAAGTTTTTCTAATATATATTGGCTAATTGATCATGCTTCATGGAATGGATGTACGCTTGCAGATTTGGTTTTTCCTTTTTTTTTATTCACTGTAGGAAACTCTGCAGCTTTTGTTCTGCCTAATTTTAAAGAAAAAAAAGCGACTCTTTATTTTAATAAAATAATTAAAAGATCAGTTTATATTTTTCTAATAGGACTTTTACTAAATTGGTTTCCATTTTTTAAATGGGAAGGCAATAACTTAATTTTCAAAAATTGGTACGATGTTAGGATTTTAGGCGTTTTACAAAGAATTGCAATTTGCTATCTAGTTGCTGCTTCTTTAATTTTTGTTTTTGACATCAAAAAATTGATTTTTATCAGTACTCTTTTATTATTGATATATTGGTTTCTCTGTTTCAAACTAGGTGGAATATCTCCTTATAGTTTAGATGGGTTTTTTGGTACCAAAATAGATTCAGCAATTTTAGGTCAAAATCATATGTACAAAGGCGAAGGAGTTGCATTTGAGCCTGAAGGATTTATCAGCTCTATATCTGCAATAGTTCAAATTTTAATTGGGTATCTGATTGGATTACTAATAATTAAAAAAGGAAAGTCCTTTAAAATGTTATCATTAATATTTGCTATTGGGGCTGCTCTTTTATTGATTGGCTTATTTTGGAACTTAACGTTTCCAATTAATAAAAAAATATGGACTAGTAGTTATACCTTATTTACTAGCGGAATTGCTACATTGCTATTAGGTTGTTTGATTTATGCATTAGAATTAAAAAAGAAGAAATATTATTTATTCAATTTTTTTGAAATTTTCGGCAGAAACCCTCTTTTTATTTTTGTTTTGAGTGGCTTAATTCCAAGATTGCTAGGGTTATTTAAATTACCTTTTACAGATTCAAGTGGGAAGCCTGTATTCATTTCACCTTTAAGTTTTTTATATGAAACTTTGTTTAAAAATCTATCAGCTGATGTAAGAATCGGCTCATTCATTTATTCAATATTTTTCCTTGGATTCTTTTGGCTTGTAGGCTATTATTTAGACCGGAAAAAAATTTATGTGAAGTTATAGTTATATTATCCCTGGGTATTCATTAGCCCATTTGAATTTTGGATGCAAGTTTTTTTTAAGTAATGAAATAAAGTACGATAAGTTATTTAAAGAACTTTCATTTCTAAAAAGATAATCATGAAGTAGTATTACATAATTTTTTTCTTTAGAATTATTCTTTTTGATTTGATCAAATATCATATAAAATAAATGGTCCACATCAGCAATGTTTTTACTTTCTTTATCCGTCCATTCAAAATCCCATCCAAACATCTTTTCATTTGAATGTATAGAGTCTAAATATTTGAATAACAATCTAGCAGATTGATTAGAGTAACACTTATTTGAATTTTGAAATCGCCAAGCATTAGTTCCTGGTAACCTCGTTATATTACAACCCATGTCTAAATATTGTTTGTTTTTTTGAATGTCATTCCACACGTTAACAGGGTACTTATAATATTTTTTTATTTTACCGTGTGTTATTGCATGCGAAAATGTGTGGTTATAAGTTTTGAAAAGTGAATTTTGTTTTATTATACTAAAAACCGAATCATAATATTTTGATGCTGTAATTTGTGATCCAATAACAAAGAAACTTGATTTCACATTATCTTTTATCAATGAATTTGCTAGTCCCAGAGTAGATAAATAAGGCCCATCATCAAAAGTTAAGTAAATATTTACACTCGTATCATTTTGCTTTGCTTGTGTAAGTGTATCTGTTTTAATTGTGATTTTTTCCTCTTTTTTTACATTTTCGCAACCTGTTGTTATCAATAGAAATGTTGAAGCAAATACGATCACCAATATGTGCAAATAGTAAAATTTGGTTTTGAATAAAATGTTACTTTTTTCCATTTTTTCTATTGTATAATTCATCTGTATAAATCAATCCACCAATTTTTCTCAATATTGGAATTCCAAAATCGTTATAATTATTTTCATTGCTGTTGTCTTTTTTTGAAAGAATTGCCGCAGAAATAAAATATTCTATTTTATTGGTTGAATCATAGAAATAAGAAACATCCGAAACAAATCCAGAAGCTAATCCCACTTTGTTATAAACGCGAATATTATTGTCTTTGGTTTGAATTACTTTTGGATCGATAAAAAATTTATAATAATAATCAGCAAGATTTTCAATGTCATACGAAGACATTTCAAGCTCTCTTGGAAATGAACCTATTGCATTGATAAAGTCTTTTTTATATGCTGAATCTATTTTGAAATCATTTTTATACAAATCCGCATTTGGATGCATCAAATTGATTAGTAATGTATGTGCTTGAAGCAACGATACATAATTATTAGCAGCGTTATTTTGTTTATTTGTAATAACTTTTTTCTTATAATAACTTTTATTTTCAAAAAAAGTCGGGTATTTAATAGAATCAATAATCCAGTTTTGAATTGATTTCGAACAGGGAACGGAAAATGATTCACTCGCATTATTTTTATTAAATTCTATTCCTCCAAATAATTTATTATTTTCCTCACCACATCCACTCGTGAATCTGTTTTTCATTTGAATATCGAAAATATTCATTGAATGCATTCTAGCATTAAATAAATCTCTTCCAACAAAATCAAAATATAGGTTATAGGCATCATTATTGCTCATCACCATCATTTCTCTCAGAAATTGTAACATAGTTGGATTTCTGTGTTTGAACACATAATTATTTGTTGCTAAATCACAACTACATGTATTCATAGAAATAAGATCATTGATGTGAACTCCTGAGTCTTTCAAGGTTGTAAGTTTTTCTAAAGCAACGAAAGCTAGTGGAAACTTAATTAAACTTGCAGGGTAGAAATATTGATTTCCTTGATTGATTGAATAAGTGTGGTAATTTATTTTATTATCATGATTTTCAACTTTAGTATAAATTAATTGAAAATAATATTTTGATGGATTATTAATCACTTCATCCAATAACGGGTCTTTATGAATTAATATATGTTGTAATGTAGAATCTGTAATTGGTTCAAAATTTAGTAATCGCTGGGCATTAGATTCTGTTATTAACAATAAGAACCAAAAATAAGCTATGACTTTCTTCATTTAAATATGAATTCTACATTTTATAATTCTTTAATGCACATTCACCAATTATAAAACTATACATTCATCTGTATGGGTAATAGTGTTAAAGAGGTTGCTTAAATTAGAATATAAATAGGAGTATTTTTATCTACCAAAATCATCTCCATAATCAACAGCATATTTTTCATATCGTTGAATTAATTTGATGTTTTTGATTTCTATTTCTGTTAAATCATCTTTTATATCTACAGTGTTTGGAACATACCAATCTTCAAATTCGAACATCATTCTAATGTCTTTTTTTCTAAAACAAAATCCATGTCTAGCAAAAATTTCATTTCGCATAAATTGTAATGTACCCTTATCAACATTTTCAACATCAGCTGTTTTTAGAAGAGTGGTAGACGTTTGGGGGTATTGCCCAGCCTGAGGATTATAAGAAAATGATTTTTTATAAAGCGTATATTTTTTTGGAGATACAGTATTTTTAAATGGTTTCCAATTCCCATTTAGTTCTTCTGGTTTAAGTTCATCAATTTGAAAATCAAAAGATCCATCATATTTATTATCTCCAGGTTCTGATGCTGAAATTAAAAATAAGTTTTTCTCCTTCTTAATTTTTCCTGAAAATGGACGATCATTACCCCCTACAATTGTGGTTCCTTCAATTGCATTTCCTTCCACTTTTGTTATTAATAATCTGATTTTATTATCTGAAGGATCTTCTCCAAAAACACCTACATACGAGCCAATAATATCTTGATTTGTAAGGCTTGATTTAGCCTCATTATTAATTGAGGAATTATCTCCAATTTTTTTACTTGAATTATCATTACAAGAAAAAATAAAAACAGCAATCGTAAATAAAATTAAAAAAAGTCTCATATTTATAAAATTATGAAAAAAATTACTTCTAATACAAATATTTTATTATTATTACTATTATTCTATTTTATTATTTTAATGTTGAGAATAACCATTCGATACATTCCATATAATTTAGATGTTGGTTTTCTGATCATAAAACAAGATTACATAAATATAAAGCATTGGCGATATGCTTTTTTTATTCATGTTTATACAAGTCTATTTGTGTTGATTGCTGGAGCTACTCAGTTTTCTAAGCACTTATTGATAAAACATACTAGACTGCATAGAATATTTGGGTATATTTATTCGTTAAATATTTTACTCATAACAGGCCCATCGGCTTTAATTATGAGTTTCTATGCAAATGGGGGCTCTGTTTCAAAAATAGCCTTTATTTTATTGTCATTTTTATGGCTATACTACACCTTAGTGGCTTTAATTAAAGCAAAACAACACTTGTTTAAAGCACATGAGAGATTTATGATTAGAAGCTATGCTTTAACCCTTTCAGCAATAACCCTTCGCATTTGGAAATTTTTAATAATGAATTTTTTAGAAATACCTCCAATGGATGTTTATAGAATTGTTGCTTGGTTGGGCTGGACTTTAAATTTAATTGCAGCAGAAATTTACATACAAAGAATGAAAAAAATGAAATAGTTATAAAATCAATAAAATTTGATTTAACTGATAAATTTTTATTTGTGTTATTAGCAAATTAAATGTTTACCAACACACACTAGCGTTTATTTTTTTTCCGCTAGTAATAAATTTTGTTTGCCATTAAAATAATGATATCCCATATTAAATGGTAAAGGGTTTACTTGATTTTTAACCTTATACAAAGAGTCTAAATCCTTTTGATAAACACCTGAAAAATCTTTTATTGGTTTTTCATAAACACCCCATAAATAAAGTTTCCAATCGTCTGTAAAATACCTTTCTGCGATTCCGGTATCATCCTGTAAAATATATTTACTCTTATTTAACACTAAGTTTCTTATTGTTGAAAAACCATTGTAATGCAAAAGATATGATGCGCTTTTCAAATAAGTAACTGTTTTTGAAGGAATTGTTTTTTCAAAAAATTGCATGATTTCAGGATGATTGTTCATACTTGGGTCTTCGGCATTGAAAGACAAATAATCAATTTGTAAACTATCTATCAAATCTTTGGTGTAATTAATTTCAACTCCATAAATGTTAGCATTACTAAATGCGTCTTTTTCAAAATCAAAATAAACTTTTTCACCAGCAGTATTCAATTTGAAATTTTTAATGGATATTAATTTGAAGTTTGATTTCACTAAGAATGTGGAAATTAGCGGAGTAACACCATTTAAAGAATCACTTTTCAAATCTGTCATCATATTTTTTGTGATGAAATAACTCTTGCCAAAATAATCACGCAATGATTTTTGCATTAATGGCATACTATTTAATGCAAAATCATTTCCATATTTAGACATATCTTTTCCTGGAAGCTCTAATCCAAACATAACTATATGCTTGGTTTCATTGAAAATGGAATTGGGGATTAGAAAATCAGGACCCGAAAATGGATAAAACAAAAAATTGGTTTTTAAACAAGATGCTGGTAAAGCATTATTTTTCCAATTTGAAATTGGCGTTAATAAATTACTATACATCTTATTCCATAAAGAATTTGATTCTTTACAATTTTCTAAAAAATTATTTCTTTTGCCTATTTCAGAATTTGAATTTATTAATATGCTGTCACTTGCCAAAATGCCATAAAAAGTATTTAAACTTTTATCCGGATTAATTTTAGAAATAACAGTGCTGTCTTCTTTTTGCACACTCTTTTCATTTGCTGAATCTTTTTTATTGGGTGTGCAATTCATGAAAATTAAAGACACAATAAATACGATAATTACAACATTAAAATGATATTTTACTTTTATCATGGAAACTATGTTTTATTAATTTGAAAGTTGTTTAATGAATTACCTCAAGATTTGTTTCATTGAATTTTAGATTATATCCTATCGCAAAAGGCAATGATTTTATGGTAGAATCTAATTTGTATTTTAATGCCAAATCGTTCTGCATTAAATGCTTAAATACAGGGATTACACTTGTGAACTTACCATATAAAGTATATGGACGATTTGAAGCTGTAATATATTTAAACCCAATGCCACTGTCATCTTGTATGTGTAATGTAGAATTTTTTAAAATAAAATTTCTTACTTTACTAAAAGATTCAACAGACATTAAATAAGAGGCGGATTTTGTTAAGCTTACTATTGATGAATTTCCAGCTTTTTCTTTTACCCATTGTAACCAATTTGAATCATTTGACAACCCTTCATCAGAAATATTTTTAGAGAAAAAATATAATTCAGAAATTGTTCCTGATTGTTGTCTAAATTTAGCGTAACAAACATTGCCATTTGCGCTATCTCTTACAGTGGCAAATGTTTTATTTGTTGAATTCCAGTTTAATATTGAAATTGTTTCAATATCGCAATTCATTCGCTTTAGGTAAAAAGCAATAATATCAGCAACTCCTTTTTCTTCAAATTGTTTTTCCATATCTAAAGTTCGAAAGAAGCCAAATTTTGTACTAAAATAAAAATACTTTTCTGCATTATTTAAAAATCCAGAATCATGTTTGCTGGTTGAAAAAATATTAGATTTTAAATTACCTGCATTTTCTAATCCAGCCATGATATAGCATTTTGCATCAGGATAAAATGAATTTGCAAAAGCAAAATCTGGACCACTGAATGGATAAAAAACCAAAGTGTTGGAATTAATATAACGATCATATTTTTCCTCATGCATCCATTTAGTTATAGGATTTAAAACATTATGAAAACAATTATCCCAAGATTTACTGATATTATTTGCCAATAATTTTTTTGAACCATCAAAACTTGATGTATCAATAGCAGATAACAATAGTGCTTTGTTGTTTAATGCAGTATCGTATTTAAATGCTACAGTTTTTATTGTGGAATCTGTTTTTGCAACTGTCAATTCTCCATCATTATTCTTTTGCTGTAAGTTGTTGCATGAGCAAATACTACATATAATTAAAATAGTTGCACCAATCTTAATTCCTCTTTTTTTGAAGTTTATTAAATAATAAACGATTCCTCCTAATGCTACAAATCCAACACCAGTTAATGACTCAATCGTTTTGTTTTGAATAAGGAAAACCATAATCCAAATATTAAATAATGAAAAAAGAATGGGTGTAAGTGGATAAAGAGGCACTTTAATTGGTCTTTCTGCATTGGGTTGCTTCCATCTTAATACAATTACGGCCAAGGAAGTTAATGTAGTAAAAATACACAATACAAATCCGATGCAGGTTACAATGAATTCAAAGCTGCTTGTAATCAGTAAAATGATTGAAATGCTTGATTGCAAAATTATAGCCTTGATGGGTACATTGTTTTTATTATTAGAAGAAAAATAATTGAATTCTTTATAATCCAATGCAATTCTTTTTATTACCCTTGGCCCAACCATTACCATCGAACTAATGGTAGAAATTAATAAAAAAGAAATGATAGAACTCACAATTAATGCACCGTAATTTCCAAAAATTCTGACAGCAGAAACATAGGCCACATCTTCCTTTCCCCTTAATTTCTCTGCATTTGCAGAAATCAGGAAAACATAGTTTAACAATACGTATAAAACAGTGACAATTAATGTACCAACAATGATGGATTTTGGTACATTTTTTTTGGCATTTTCCACTTCATCTATTACATATGCAGATGCATTCCAACCAGAATATGCGTATGAAACAAATATCAAACCAACCCAAAATCCTGGAGTAAAGAGGTCTAACATGATCTGTTTAGAAAAAACAAAGTTTGTATGAATATCAGTGTATTTATTTTCAAAAAACATGTACATCCCTGCCAAAATAAATATCACAATCAAAATTACCTTACCCGTTGTTAGAAATACTTGAAACCTTGCACCAGTATTGATGCGAAAACAATGAATAATGGTTATTAAAACAATGATTAAAATTGAAATTAAAGTAGGGTGGAATCCCGTTAAAAAAAGGTGGCCAAAATATTTTGAAAATGCATAAGCAGCAGCTGTTATAGGTGCTGCAAAGCCTAAAATAGCTGATGTCCAACCTGATAGAAATCCTGTAAAATTACCAAATGAAATTTTTAGAAAATGATACTCACCACCTGATTTTGGGAAAGCTGCGCTTAGTTCAGAATAGCAAAAAGAACCCAAAATTGCATGAATCCCTCCAAATAACCAAAGCAGTAAAATGGAATAGTAATTATTTAAATCATTTAATTGAAACCCAAGGCTGGTAAAAATACCAACACCAATCATATTTGCTATAACTAATGAAATTGCTGCAGAGTATCCTAATTTATTTTTTCTCAATTTTTGAAATTGTTGGTATATAAACTAAATTACTGGCCTTCCTGCACAATAGAAGATGTTACTATAATATTTGCTGTTCAAATCGTCGAATGTTATTCCTTTGTTTACACTAGCATGAATAAATTTATTATTTCCAAGATAGAAAGCAACATGAGTTATGTAAGATTTGTTTTTGGCTTTAAAAAATAATAAATCACCAATTTGTAATTGCTCCCTATTAATTTTTATACATTTATTGTATTGATCACCAGCTATTCGATCAGTTGTAATTCCAAATACTTCCTTTAGTAGTTCTTGAGTAAATGCAGAGCAGTCTATTCCTTTCTTAGTGGTACCACCATATAAATATTTTACACCGTACCAGTTTTCGATAAAATTTAAAAGGTCATTATTTTTCAAGCTTTCCACTTCAACATCCAAAATGATCGCATATTTGAACTGAAGGGATGTTGCTTCTTCAATATCATCTTTGATTAAATGTTTTGTATTCAATTTCACCAATAAGGTATCTTTTGGTTTTTCTGTTGTATTTAAAATTATACCATTATTTGCCCAAGAAGAAAGGCTTACAATAAATATTGAGATAAAAAATAATAATTGCTTCATGATTTAAAACATTTCCTTTGTATTAAAAAGTTTGCAAATCTAATTGAATTTTTTCTATTGAGCAGATTTATTATATGAAAATATTGATATTATTCCTTCATAAGAACAAACCCAGGCTTCTAATTTATAATTGTCTTCAAAAATATCTACCCCAACTGGACTTCCAGGGCAATCCAACTCATTTATTAATTCAAAACCATCTTTTTTGATTTTAAATACATCAACTTTATTCCCATTGTAACAAGTAACAAATAAGAACTTTTTATTTTTTGAAATGGCGATACTTCTTGGCTGTATTGACGTGTTTGCACTAAATAAAGTTGCTCCTGTATTAGGATCAATACAGGCTATTTGAGATATTTTGTTATATGAAACATATATTCTTCCACTATCATCCTGAACTAAATGCCTTGGATTGGCTGCAACTTGAATGTCCTTACTGTACTTCCAAGTATCATTATCAATTTCTGCTAAAGATGCACCACCCATGATAGCAACAAAAGTCTTTTTACTTTTTTCATTAATTACCATTCCTCTGGGAATACTACTAACAGGGATTGTTGCAATCACTTGAGCAAATGGATATTTTTTTATATCAATTTGCAAAACTGTTATGTTGTAAGAATGCCAATTACTTACCAAAAGAATTTTATTGTCTGAAGTACCCGTAATAACTTTTGGTGTTTTTCCTGTTTTTATTATTGGTACATAAATCGAATCATAAATTTTGTTGCTACTATCACTAACATAAATTAATTTATCTGATTCATTTTGTTTTGAGTGGGCATTTACATTTCCTTTATTTAAAAAAATGGGAACAATTCCTTCTGCATTATGCAGAGATACCCACAATACACTATCAGAATTCGTTATATAGGCTTCTACAGGTTTCTCTTCGAATGAATTAATTGGAACATTTTTATCGTAATCCCAACCAGTTCCAGGCGTAGCTTTAAATTTAAAAGACCGAATAATTTTTTTTGACTTCTGATCAATTTCATAAATACTCATCCCTTCTAAGTTCATAGCATAAAGTTTTGTCATCTTGCTATTAAAAACCACCGACTTTGTTCCTGAACCTGATGTTATTTTTGATAAGGATACATAATTAATATTTTCATAAGAGATTGGTCTCACGATAGTATCCTGATTTGCTAACAACACAGTTGTGATCTCCTTTTTTAAGGGTATATTATTTTTCGTTTTATTATCTGCCTTGATATTGCAACTAAAAAACAGAATACTAACAACAGAAAATATAAATTGCATAATGATCATGTTTAATGTATAATAAAATTAGGCAATTATTTAATGTTAATTTTTTAAATTAGAAAAAATTAAATTAACTTTTTTTGTTTTTTGATTTCGCTCGTATTTTTTCTTTCGGGGGTATTTTTTTTGTTTGCTTTGAATTTGATTTCTTTGAAATTGTTTTTTGGGGAACTGATTTTTGGTTTTGTTTTTTTATTTTAATGGATTGATTGGAAGTTTTTTTAGATATACTATTTTTTTTGTCTGTTTTTTTACTTTTAGATTTTGCTAGAGTTGATTCTTTTTTGGACTTTTTTGGACTAGTTTTTTTAGAACCAACTGATACTATACCCAAATTTTTATTGTATTTAATTTTTGACTTTGGATAATTTGTTGATTTGTTGTTATTCTTCTTGTTATTTACAGGAGCAGGAGTAGGGCCTGTATAAAAATGCTCTGGGAATAATTCTTTTTTTGAAAATAGCATAGAGCTATCTTTCAATTGTCTATTATTGAGATCAATAATTTTTGTAGGGTTAAATGAATAATCATAATAACGAGTTTCAAAATGTAAATGGGGTCCTGTAGATTTTCCAGTAGAACCACCCAATCCAATAAGATCACCAGACTTAACAAATTGATTTTCAGCTACTTCGATTTTACTTAAATGACCATATAACGTTTCAAGTCCGTTAAGATGTCGAATTATGATACAATTTCCATAACCACTATTAGTACTTTTTGCAAAACGAACAATTCCATCAAAAGAAGCAACAACTGAATCTCCAGTATGCAAAGGAATATCTAAACCCTCATGTTTTCTACCCCATCTTTGACCATATGATGATGAAATACTTCCAAACCAATTCATGCAAAATTTATCATTATTGCTTGATAGGTTTAATGAGATAGTATCGCTTAAATCTGAAAAACTTACAGATTTATAAACAAATAAATGATTGTTATCCCAAAAATCTTTAAAAATCGGATTGGTGTTAAAAAGTGAACTAGCGGTTGAATCAGGATAATAACTTTGTTCATTAATCGAATTGTAATTTTCTATTAAAGTATCATTTTTTGCAAGAAAAAAAATATTAAAAGAAAATGCTTTTAAATTAAAGACAGATAGAAATATGATAATATAAATTTTCATTTTAATAGAAAAGATTGTATTTTGTCGCGAAAATAAAAGAAATATTAATCTATTTGACATAACCTTGTTAAGAGTTTTTAATTATTTAAAAATCTTAACATTTAATTTATCAAAAATGAGACAATTTAAAACACTTCTCTTCATTTCACTGACATTATTTTTTTTAATATCATGTGATAACCAGAAGAAACAAACATCAACAGATAACAATAATGCTCAAATATCACATGAGAAAAACGAACAAGAAGAGGCGACGGCTCCTATTGTAGAAAAAATTTCTCAAAAAGAAGCATTAGATTTTGTTGAAACCTGGAAAAACATTTTTGCAACACATACTTTTGACAATTATATAAAATTATATGACCCTTATGAGTTTACAGGAATAAAAAGAACTTATACAGGAGAAAAAAATACCTATGATTATTCGGGTTGGATTCAAAACAAAAAAAATGAATTTAGAAGGTTTTCTCCTGAAGTGTATGTAGATAATGTAAGGGTAAAATGGCTAAATAAAAATGGAAGAACTAAAGTTAGCTTCTTGCAAATTTGGGTGAGTACTATAAACGGAAATTATGCCGATAAAGGAGAAAAAGAATTGATTTTGAAAAAAGTAAACGGAGAAATCGTTATTGTAAACGAAGAGTTATTGTATAGCCAAAAGTATGATGAATATTTTTATCAGGATTAATAGCTTATTATTTAAATAAGTGCCATTCAAAATGGTAGAAATGTAAATTCCTATAGGCGTCAACCAATTACATGGGTTGTTTCAGAATAGTAATTAATTAAATTGATTAATTCCATTTCCGATATCCGCAACAATAATATAAAATAAAAATACACACATGAAAAGGATAGCCCTATTATTACTCATACTTCCCATAATTGGAATTGCTTCATGGTATGGACTATCTTCAAAAGGAAACAAAACATTTTTTCCTCAAAAACAAAAAAATCAAATCGATACCATACCTGTATTATTGCTTGGATCTTTTCTACATCAACAGGATAACATTTCACTGGATAGTATTCGCATCGGACTTATGAACGGGTCAATTGCTTGCACCCAAGACGTAGCAGATTGGACACAAAAAAAATTCAACTTATCAAAACCTCCAAGAAAAATAAATGTATCGACATTTGATTTGAAAGATGGCAAAACCCTAATGCTTACTGGAATTGATTCTGTGGATGCAAGATTCCTTTGCAAAAATGTAGAAGGCATTCCATATTTTTCAAATCCTATCGCTTATCCATTGTTGATGACCACCAATCAAACCAGTTTTAATTACAAAAAAGACGTTACGCATTATATACACACAGGCGTAACGGCTATAACCCGAAGCGCAGGAACGGTTTTGAATAATCGTGGTATTGATTGGTACCTTTCATCCATTCAGCCCTATTTTAATAATCCCGACTTAGTACACATCAGCAATGAAGTAAGTATGGTGGATACTTGCAATTACGCCACCATGAAGTATCAGTTTGCTACCCAATCCAACCATATGGAAATGTTGAAAAGATTGAAAGCTTCCGTGATCGAACTAACGGGCAACCATAATTTAGATTTTGGTCCAGCAGCTTATCTGAAAACATTAGAATGGTATAAAAAAAATAACATGTCTTATTTCGGAGGAGGTGCCAATGAAGGGGAAGCATCCAGACCTTTAGTTAAAACACTCAAAGACGGTAAAAAAATAGCCTGGGTTGGATTCAATGAAGTATGTCCTATAGGAGAGTGCACCGATAATAAAATTATGGGTGCAATGCGATACAATGAACAACGTGCTCGATTTGTAATTGATT
>Ga0114959_10001285_pt1 | contig 22110 bp, 18 predicted proteins | sample C_130625_EF_Meta_FD_87317 | JGI IMG/M metagenome (GOLD analysis project Ga0114959, IMG submission 87317) | Freshwater microbial communities from Lake Croche, Canada to study carbon cycling - C_130625_EF_MetaG | ecosystem: Environmental > Aquatic > Freshwater > Lake | place: Lake Croche, Canada... | reverse complement strand
TAAAAAAAAAATGTAAAAGTAAAAAAAAGTGAAGTAAAAAAAAAATTGAAATGATAAAAAGTAAAAAATAAAAAGGTAAAAATAAGTAATAAAATGTCAATGTCAATGTCAAGTGAGATATCAAATTTCTGTTTAGAAAAGGTAGAGTCAAAAGATTTGGCTCCACCTTTCTCAAAGGTGGAATCAAAGGTGGAATCAAAGGTGGACTCAAAGTTTGTATCAAAGCCAGTAAAAAAAGTAGTAGAAAGGCTAAGTGAAAAGTACAATTTTGAAGTAGAAGAAGCTTTAAGATGGTTAAGTGAGCCAAAGTCAAAGTCAAAGTCAAAGTCCAAGTCTTTGTCGGCACCTTTACCAAAGGTTGTATCGAAATACCCAATGCCATTTGACGGTTTAAAAAGAGAAAACTGCTGCAATGGAATCGTAAAAAACCATGGCTTATACACCCAATGCTCAAAAAAAGTAAATGGTTTTTGCAAAGGTTGCGAATTGGAACCATACGGAAACATAGATGAGCGTGTAAAAGTAGGTTTGTACGAATACAAAGACCCAAAAGGTAAAAATCCAAAAAGATACACAGAAGTGTTAAAAAAATTAAAAATTACAAAAGAAGAAGTAGAAGAAGATGCAAAAAGATTGAATATTGTAATAAATGCAGTTCACTTTGAAGAAGTATCTCAAGAGAATGTAAAACGCGGACGACCAAAAGCAGAAAAAAAAGTAAAAGAGTCAGCAGGTAAGAAAGGTCGTCCAAAGAAGGAAAAGAAGGTAGTAGAAGTAAGTAAAGATTTAGAAGAGGAAGATTTATTTGCAACACTAATAGCAAACGCTCAAAATCAACCTTTAGAAAATCAACCTTTAGAAAATCAACCTTTAGAAAAGGTTGAGCCAAATCCATTACAAGATGTGATTGTAGAGGAGGTTCAACCTTTAGAAAATGTTGAGGCAAACGAAGAGGTCAACGTAGAGCCAGAGGTTTTGGCTCCACCTTTATCAAAGGTGGAAAAGGTGGAAAAGGTGGAAAAGGTGGACAAAAAGCAAAAGAATGCTGAAGATAAGGCAGCTAAAGAGGCGGCAAAAGAAGCAGAAAAGCAAAAGAAGGCTGAAGAGAAGGCAGCTAAAGAGGCGGCAAAAGAAGCAGAAAAGCAAAAGAAGGCTGAAGATAAGGCAGCTAAAGAGGCAGCAAAAGAAGCAGAAAAGCAAAAGAAGGCAGAAGAGAAGGCAGCAAAGGAAGCCAAAAAGAAGTCAAAAGATTTGGCTCCACCTTTACCAAAGGTGGATTCAAATGTGGAAGAAGAAGCCGATGTAGTAAAAAAGATTGAATTTGAAGGCAAGCCATATTATAAATCAAAAAAGAATGGAATAATTTATAATATGGAACAAGAAGTAGTAGGTAAATGGAATGAAGAGAGAAACGAGATAGACTTTGATGAAGAAGAGGAAGAAGAAGAGTACGACGACTGAATCCAGCTTTTAGAAAAGGTGCAGCCAAAATGAGAAAAAAATAGATAGTGTAATTTGTATTATATTTGTAATCATGTTTTTAAATAAATAAAAAACCCAAACGGTTTTTTTTTTCGCACGATTATGTGGTTATTTTTGTCACCCATTTCTCGTTTCCACACCCATTTCTCGTTTCCCTTGTACGGAACATTCGGGGAACATTCTTTGATGGCCAGGTAGTGCGAACCCTACCCCGGCAACCCCGGGTGCACGAGTTGTCACTGTATATGGTGCGAAGCGGATGATAGAGTGGATGATGGGTGCATGAAAGTATAAAGATTATATAGTTGTATAAAATATTACATAGTACTATTTATTAACTCCATGTAGTTTAAATCTATCAATATGTGATTCAGTAGCAGATTTTTTTTTAGAAACAATTTTTCCACTTGTATTAAGCATAAAATCATTTTTATTCAACCCTCCAGTTGTTTTATATGCTTTACAATTCCATACATCTTCTCTCGTACCAATCAATTTATCATAAATAATATCATTGCAAAAATATTTCCCTTCTTTATTTTTTTTAATTTCACTATTGTAGTAATTTTGTTTTAATGATTTAATATTAGTAATATAATTATCAACTTCTTCTTGTTGTATAAAAAGAATACTATCTTTATATTTTATATTCTTTTTAATTGAATCAAGTTTTTTGATTAATTTGATATTTTGAATTTTCAAATGTTTATTTTCAGCAGTTAACAAAATAACTTCGTCAATATTATTATTATCATTTTTGATTTCAAGTTGCTGTTTTAAAAGTTTATTTTCTTGTAATATTTTGATATAATTTTCAGGAGAATATTCAATACTGCAAATAATTTCTTTAATAATTTTATCTAATTCAGAAAAAGTTATGTTGTCTACACAGAGTAGTTCAACATATTTTTTATTTTTTAAGGTGATTGAGCGAATTCTTTCACTGAAAAATTGATTATCTTTAATTGCATTTTCAATTTGTAATTTATTATCAACTTTGAAAGCATTAACTAACCAAAAATTAGAATATGTATCTTTGTGTTTACACACGCGATTTTTTAAAAAATTAGAGTTTCCGAATTTAATTAATTTCTCATTTTTATCACTAAGATTATCTATAATTCCATAATAAACGCACTGTGTATTATTAGGAAATTGTTGTAAAATAGTCTTCTCTCTAATAACTAATTTATCCTTTTCATTTGCAATAATTTGATTGTGAAGAAGATTATGTTCATTCTTATAATTGTCTAATTGAATTTTAAGTTCATTGCTTTCTTCTTGAATAATTTCGTGGAGTGTTTCTTCTAATTTAATATAATATTCATGAACTTCATCTGCTTTTTTTGTGCCTGCCTTTAAACAGAATTTTTTGAAGGTGTCAATATTTAATAATATTGTTTGTTTATTCTGACCACCATGATTAGGTGTTTTTTGCTCCTCCGTAGGGAGAAGCAAGATTTTATAATCTTTATTCAAAATAAATTGCTGTTCTAAAAATCGTTTTGCATTATATTTAGAACTAAACCCTAACCATTTCCATACATTATCCAAATCAATAACAAAGTCGTTTTTTTTATCGCAATTCAAATAACAATAAAAACTTGCGACAAACATTTGTTGTTGACTATCATTAAACGTGTCTTTAATTTTGGTAATTAATTTGTTATGATAATCACCTGACAATTTTGTAATAGGATTTTGTTCAATTAAACTGACAATATCAAAATTAGACATATGTAAATTATACATATAATTCGCATATTTTATTTAAGTATTTTTATCGGCGATTTCTATATTTCCAGACTCATTTCTTTGCTTCGCTTTTTGATTGTATAAATGAAATACTAGTTCATGCGGAAGATTCGCGGAACATTCCACCGATGCCAGGTAGTGCGAACCCTACCCCGGCAACCCCGGGTGCACGAGTTGGCACTGTATATGGTGCGAAGCGGATGATAGAGTGGATGATGGGTGCATGAAAGTATATAACTATTTCGCTCACCCTCAAAGTAAAACAAAGATTACACCCTATCATTTTCTCTCTTTAATACCAAAGAAAGAGAGAAAACCTAACAAATATTTTTTGCACCACTTTTCTAAAAAGTGGTAAGGTTGACTTTATCAATACCAACATGTTTTGAAATCTTATGAATAATTTTATTGTCTTTCATAGATTCATCATCTCCTTTGCCTCCCATAGATTCATATACAATTGTATTAAACACACTGCTTTTTTTAGAATCACCGTTGTCACAATCGGGATATTTCTCTCTAAACTTCTTAAACATACATATATTTTTATGGGCAATCGCCTTTATCAACTTTTTCAGTTTAGGTTTATTATCTTCTTCCTTTTCCCATTTATCTTCATCTTTAATGTATATAACTTCTCTTTTATTGTCTGTGCAATGTATGGGTCTTTTTTCCATCTCTAAAGCATTCAAATTTTTAATGATTATATTGGAAATGCCTTCAATATAACCACTTTTTCCAACATTTTCCAAATCAGATAACTCCAATTGGACTGAATCCACAAACTCTTTGATATTCATAGCATCTTTGCAGGTCTCGTTTAAAAAGAGTTGTAGATTGAATGTTTTATTGTTATTATAAGAATTGTTAGCGTTTGTGTTGCCGATAGTATTAACATTAGCAGGTTGTATTTGCTTACAAACTTCTATAATCATATTCTTTAATTCTTTATTTTCATTCATTAAATATTTGACTAAAACCCCTTCATCGTTATCTATTTTATGATTATTTAAATTACATTTTTTTTTGTGTTTCCATAATCCAGTTCTCTCTTTAAAATTTGCATTACAATGTAAACAAATAAATTGTTTGCAACTACCTTCGGCTACTTTATTGGCAACTTTTGTTGATTCTGTTGATTCCAAATGTTTCAATGTCCCTAAATGTTTGTCGTAATTACTTTTCTTATCTGTATAGTATTGGCAAACATTACAACAATATTTATGGCTACTTTCGGCTACTTTTTCGGCTACTTTTGTTGAAAATGTTGACATAAAGTAGCAACAGAAAAAAATTGCAGTGATTTTAACAAATAAATTTTAAAAATTATCATAACAACTTTACAATTATTTTTTTGGCGACCACATGCTAATTTTACATTTCAGTCACAAATGATGATTTTCCCAAACTATTTCGCCCCTTTTCATTTTTGGACATTTTTTTTGTCCATTTTTGAAAAGACAAAATACTTTTGGATACACTTTTCCTTCAATATCTTAGAGAGAAATATTATAAAAATATGAAATAAATCTTTATAAACCCACACCATATATGCTCTAAAAACACCACCGATATCTCGTTTTGTCACTCATTTCTAGGGCCCCTATATATAGCCCCTTGCATAGTGTACTAATCTCGCGGAACATTCGTGGAACATTCTTTGAGGGCAAGGGGCGGGCGAACCCTACCCAGGCACCCCGGTGCACGAGTTGTCACTGTGATACAGTGCATCAACCTTTATCAAAGGTTGAGCCAAAGAAAGATTACAATCTTTCATTTTCTCTCTTTAACATTAATCAAAGAGAGAAAAAGAACCACTAAAAAAGGTTAGTTAGTTACAAATACAAAATACAAAACATTTGGCTCCACCTTACAACTTTTAACAAAAGTTGTGCAAAACTCCGAGAAATTTGGCTCCACCTTTTCTAAAGGTGGATTAGTACATATCCATAATATTATTCTGACGAACACTAGGAAACTCAATAGGCTCAGGGAATTGCGCGTATTGAATATCATCATCTGAATCTTCGTCCTCATCATCATCAGAATCAGACCAATCATCATCATCCTCGGAATCACTGTCATTGTGACCCACAGGCATTACACCCTCGCCATAAACCTTCCTAGTTTGAAACAAATCATCACGGCAAATAGGACAAGGTAACTCATCGCCGTTTCGTTTGATACTGCTCCAGCATGCAACACATAATTTATGACCACATGCTGTCGTGGTTTTAGTCGTATCTAAGCAAACGGAACACTCTTCTGGATGTTCATCATCGCATGGAAGGTTTGTTAAATCATAGTGACCCCAAATATAAGGCGCCTCCTTAGGATGTTTATTTTCAGGTGTTGTTAACACACCATTCAACTTGTCAAACTTCATGACCTTAATATCTTTATGAATATGCTTTAAAACACTCTCATAATCCTTCAACGTATATTTTGTTAGCTTTTTAACATATGTTTTTCTGAAGAGAATTTGTTCAATTCTAATACCAATTCCGTTTTTCCATCTGGTAATGCGACCATCAAGACCATTAGTCTCGTCAGCCTTGCCATACATTTTTAGGTTATCACAACGGATTGAAATTGACATGCCATTTTGATTGACAATAAAATCACATTTAACCTTCAAACAATCAATGCTTTCAACTGGTAAAACTACGCTACCATATTTTCCAAAATAGGAATTTTCTTCCATATTCTTCTCAATGGCAAGTTTAATGGATACCGGTAGTTCTTTGCTAGCAATAGGCACGCATCTGCAACCAGCCTCCTGGCAGGCAACTTGGACAACATTATCGGCATTGACATTGATTGACATTCTGCTTTTCTGCTTTTCTGCTTTTCTGCTTGTTAGTAGGTTCGTTACACTTTTAATACAATTATATGCCTATCCAAGAATCCTGAAAAAGTATCTCAATTTTTTTTTAAGGGAACCTAGGTTCCCCTATGACCCCTCCTATCTACATTTACTTTTGCATAAAAAAAGCCCGAAGACCTTTGACTCCACCTTTATTAAAGGTGGAAAGTTAGTTAAAATTACAGGTATAAATATTTATGTTACTAGTTACAGATTAAATTGTCTTGAAATTATGGTCAAATGAGAAGTCGCCTAATATATGGGCTTTAAGGCAAAGCATGCCACATGGGCCGTTGTTAGACCAACGGAAATACATGAGGTCATCTTCGGTAATCCAATCTTTTTCTTTTTTTTGTAGCCAAACTGCTACTTTAAGTGTCTCTTCCTTAGTGAATACAACGTCCCACCCTCTTCTTTTATTTCTGGGTGATACTAGTTTCCTCATGACTTCATTAATGAATTGTCTTTTTTCTTCTTGTGTTTTTGGGTAAAGGTTCTTTGGGCCTGGAGGGTCATATAGCTCTTCCATATACTCACGGTTCAATATCTCACGTTCACTGGCACTTATTCTACTTCTTCTGCGTCTTTGTGGTGCTGATGGTGTTCTGGTTGTCATTGTTCGTGGTGGTGTTGTTGGCGCTGTTGACATTCTGCTTGTTAGTAGGTTCGTTACACTTTTAATACAATTAATTGCCTATCCAAGAACGGTAAAAAAGTATCTCAATTTTTTTTTATCCACCTTTGAAAAAGGTGGAGCCAAAGGATTAACATATTTTTTCCACCTTTGAGAAAGGTGGAGCCAAAGATAGTTGAAGTTGAAGTTGAAGTTGAAGTTGAAGTTACCGGTATCATTACAACCTAGTGAAGTACCCAGGTGGACAAATCTTAACAAAAAAATGTTAATCCTTTGGCTCCACCTTTTTGAAAGGTGGAAGAAAAAAAATTGAGATCTTTTTCATCAATTAACGGATAGGCATATAATTAACTAACAAGTGTCGCGAACCTAATAACAAGCAGAAGAATAACGAACCTAATTACAAGCAGAACAATAACGAAACCGATAACGAAAATGACAACAACCATGCCAGCAACCATCCCATCATCAATGACCCCTGAAATGCACGAGATACTCTTTAATTCCATCTCAAAACCACCGACTTCTCAAGAAGATAGAGTCAAATACCTTGTGGCTTCTTTAACAAGAATCGTGGAAAAAGAGCCAGATTATTTCAAGTATTTCTTCTTTAACGACATTGAGGATTTCAAAACACTGGCAACCTGGGTGGACAGAAAGACCAAAGGCGAACCTTTTACAGATGGTGAGATGCTCGGGTTGAAGGCTTTAAATAGTGCACAAATTAAATACTTTGGATTAGCCATTTTCAAGGAGCTTGCATTAGGCATATTTGACGAAGACCAATTTTACGAAGATTGTGGTGTTCCTAAGAACGCAAGACGTGAACGAAAACAACCAAAAGATATCCTCAAATGGGATCTAATAAAACAATAAACATTTATACCTGTAACTTTAACTAACTTTTCACCTTTTTTTAATCCATCTTTTCTCCACTTTTTTGAAAAATAAAAAAAATATGTCAAAAGCTTTGGCTCCACCTTTCTCAAAGGTGGATTAAAAAAAATATGTCAAAAGCTCTGGTTCCACCTTTTTAACAGGTGGATTAAAAAAAAATTGAGATACTTTTTCTCTCTATTCTTTAATTTATTAAAACAACTAACAAACCAATTTACCAAAATGCAACTAAGATCAGGACGTTCAACTTTAACAAGAGCCACCACTGCCGCTACCCCAGCACATGCTACAAGAGCATCAGCAAGAAGAGCCTCACGCAACTACGAAGAATTTAACGAAAGAAGAAGATACCAAGAAGAGCAAAAAAAAATTGAAGACTCCATCTATGAAGAAGAAAAACTCGCTAGTCCATCAAAACAAAAATGGAAGCATATCTCAAAAAGAATCAAACACTTAGTATACTTAAGCGAATGCCAAAGAAAACAAAAATGCACTTTCACTGAAAAAGTAAACACTATCAACGAAATCTACGAATTCATATTATACAATATGGACGATTTAATTGAGCTATTCAATGGTGAAATGAAACACAGACAAGATTTCCCTGAAATGCTTTACACTAAAGGCAACGAACTTCGTAGAGATATCTCCCGAGCAAACAAGAAAACCAGAGGTGAGCAACAATTGGCCTGGGAGTGCAATGACCTTATCAATCATGCTACTCAACTAATCTACCGTCATATCCTTTCCACCGTTCACAAAGATTGAGCCAATTCAACCTTTGGAAAACCAAAAATTTCAACTTTATAAATGTAACATATAACTAACTAACCCTTTTTTTGTCAAAAATATTTTTTTTATTTATAGACGTAGGACATTTTTATAAACCAGAAAATGTGTAGAACCTAAAAATAAAAAGTTATAAAAAAAAATGATATCTTTTTTTTCTCTTTATTTTAAATTATAAAATGAAAAATGACAACTAATACTTCAAACTACGATAACGATATTGATATTTCCGGATATTATGATGGTATACGAGCAGCACCCAAACCTTTTCATGAACATGCAAAAGAAATACTTCATAATAGCTTGGAAGCAATACGATTGGCAGAAAAAAACAACCAATATCTTTCTTCTAAGATAAATGTAAATATTTATTTAGATAAAAATGATAGACCAGAAAAATTTGAATTTGAAGATGCAAGTACAAATGGAACAGGTATTAAAAATATGAAAAGTAAAAACATATTAACTCACTATAGACATGAAGGTGAAAAAACTGGATTCAGTGAATATGGTGAAGGAGGTAGTGAAGCCACAAAGCAAATAGCAGATTATATTATTTTTGAATCTGTTAGTGAAGAAGGAAATTCAGAAATTTTAATTTTAGATAAAGAAAAAGCTATCAGTGAAAATAGTTGCAAAAAAAGCTCTCATTATTCTAATGAAGGTAGTTATAAACCTGGAAACAACTTTTCAACTGGAACCAAAGTAACGTTAACAAAATTAACTGATTCTTATAAAACAAAAGAATTAGGTAACCAATGTTTATCTGGTGACCTCGCTGCAAAATTATCTAATTCATTTATTCAAATAAATTTAACTTTATTAGAATTCAAATTAAAAATTTATAAAAATAATGAAGTAGTCAAAGATTTTGACATCATTCCTACAACCAATTTGAGAGGAGTAAAACAAGAATATAATTTATGTATTTATAAACATGATGAAACGGAAGAACTTATTTGTGTTGTTAACAATAATAAAAATAATAAAAAAGTAACCTAAAAAGAAAAAGGAAAAAAAAAAAAGAGTTTTCAAAGTAAAGCCGATGTTGAAAATTCCTTAAAAAAATCAAAGGCTCAGGTTAAAAAAAATTTTGATGTTTTATACGATGAAAAATACGATTTAGATAATTATACAAAAATTACAAGCAGTTATGCTATATTACATTTATCTACTGAAACTGATGAAAGGTTTGGCGATATAAAAAAAATGGGGTTTGATGGTCATAGAAGAGTGGAAGGTAATAACAAAGGTAATAATATTGTTAAAACTAATTCTGAACCACTTGAATTACAATGGAGATTATTTAGACAACATAGAACTAGATTTAGATATTTTCGCGGTGCTATAGAATATGATAGAAATTGGGATATTTATCTAGGAAGTGACAAAAGTAAAACTATTAGTGATGATAGACCTTTTATTACAACATTAAGAAATGTTATTTATGGATTAACTGGAGAATACTTTAGTTCCATGAGAAAAATGTATGGTTATTATCAAACAGATAAAAAAAAACAGAATAATAATAATAATAATAATGATGATGATGATGATGATAACGATAACGATAACGATAACGATAATGATAACGATAATGATAACGATAATGATAACGATAATGATGATGATAACGATAATAAAGATGCAACATCAACTATTGAAGAAGTTGAAGTTGCAGCAGTAACTACAGCAGTCATTGAAGAAGTTGAAGTTGCAGCAGTAACTACAGCAGTCATTGAAGAAGTTGAAGTTGCAGCAGTAACTACAGCAGTCATTGAAGAAGTTGAAGTTGCAGCAGTAACTATAGCAGTCATTGAAGAAGTTGAAGTTGCAGCAGTAACATCAGAAACCAATGAAGAAGATGCACTTGAAGAAGCAAACGACGAAACAATAGAACTACAAACAATTCATAGAAGAGCTAATAACGCACAATATGCCAATAAAGAAAAAATTAATATGGCCATTGACAACGCGCTTTCTAAACAAAACTGTCACAATTCATTTAATGAAGCCCTTGAAGATTTATTTAATACCCATCAAAAAAATATTTTTGAAATTATGTATAAAAAATTCACAATTGAACAAAAAGCCGAAATATTTAAACAATATTTAGATTCCAATTATCCGTTTGATACAATGGATATAGCTGGCGGAAGTGTATTTATTAGAATGTATAATGAATTCATTAAAGAATAAAATGCAACTTTGTCAAAAAAGTCGTGCAAAACCTTTTAGGCTCCCACCTATTTACTTTCAAATATATACACATATATATATATATATATATATGAACGGATTCTTACTTGTTGGAATATTTTTTTAATCACTTTTATAATTGAAAAAACAACAAATCTAAAACCTACAATCAATTATGCGAACAAATTTGAATATGTACCTATACTTACGGCAAATATTTACGCAGATTTATTCATTATTTTTATTACATTCACTCAAATTTATTATAATATTCCATCTTTAGAAGGATGGTATAAAAAATATAGATTATCTGCGATGATTGCGGATATATTGATTGGTGTCTTGTATATGTTATTGGGTAGATATTTAGTTTATAAAATGGGACTAAAAGTTGGTCTCACTTCATTTGCAGCGTTATGTGTTGGAATACAAATATTCTTTGATTTCTTATTTTTCATATTATTTACTATAATTCCTAGAGGTTCAAACGATATGTTAGACTATTTTAAAGGTTACGCAAAAGAAGTTGGGGTAAATGCGTTATTAGGAGATACTGTTTTGGTAATTTTCGCCGTAGTATTAAGTGCATTATTGAATACAAAAAGTTACGATACAAATATTATATTTTTAATTTTGAGTGTATATTTAGCTCCTTATTTTATATATATGAAAAATTAAATTGATAAATGCGTATCAAAAGATTTGGCTCCCCCTATCCCAAGGGTTTGGCTCCACCCTATCCCAAGGGTTTTGCGCAACTTTTGAAAAAAGTTGCAAAATAAAATTGAGATACTTTTCTCTCCTTTTTTATATTGACATATAAGTTAAAATTGAAGTTGAAGTTGAAGTTGAAGTTATATAACCTGAATCCGAATTTAACATGAATAGACTTGAAGATACTGTTCCTCGTATTGATGCCGGAATGGATATTTTCAATAAATTCATTGAGAGAAGTCGTATGGAAAAAAAGTCATATCAATATGACGGTGTCAAGTGGTTATTACAAAACGAATTGCGGGACGTTACTAGTGGCAGTAGTCGCGGTGGATTCGTTGCTGATGAAATGGGCCTCGGTAAAACTATCATGATGATTGGATTATGCCTTGCTAATTTCAAGCACAATCGCAAGACCCTTATTGTTCTACCACCTGTATTGATTGAGCAATGGTATTCACAAATATATAAGACTACTGGTCACAAATCCGTTATCTATCACGGTGAAAATAAAAAAAATATTGACAAAAAAGCAGCAGCCAACTCAGAAACCATTGATAATGCTGACCCATTTGAAGACGCAATAATTGTTCTCTGCAGTTATGATGCAATATCCATCTTTAGAGAAAAAACTGACAATAAGAATAGAAATCTCAATTTCAGTGACGATAATAAACAATCAAAAAAACGTATAGAGAATTCACTATTGCATCGTGTCAAATGGTCACGCATCATTTTTGATGAAGCGCATCACTTACGCAATAAAAACACCAGTAGATATGTCGGAGCAAAATTGTTGAAGTCGGATATTAAGTGGCTTGTTACTGGAACCCCAGTTCAAAACAGAAAGCAAGACTTTTACGCTTTATGTTCCTTGATTAATTTGCCTGCTTCATATTATACTAATCCAGATAATTACGCTCAAATAGTAGATACATTTATTTTAAAAAGAACAAAAAAACAGGTTGGTATTGATTTAGAAGACGCACATCACACCAAAAATATTGTACCGTGGAAAAGTGAGGCCGAACTAAAATTCTCTCAGGAAATCCATTCGCTAATTGCTTTCACAAATGTCAAGTCTACTTCTACCGACCCATCTACTGGAGATAACGTACTAGTACCAAAGGGGTTACTTTCGCTCTTACTAAAAGCAAGACAAAGTTGTATTTATCCAAAGATGGTCAAGACCAACGCCAACCCTTACATTAACGGCAATGGCTTACTTGGCCAAAACCCAACACTAAACCCCACACAAAACCCAACACTAAACCCAACATCAAACCCAACAAGCACTAGTAAATTAGATTCGGTCGTTGGCGCTATCTTGGAACGAAAAGACAACGGCAACGGCAAATTAGTATTTTGCCACTTCAAAGAAGAGATAAATGAGATTGCAGAAAGGTTACGCAACGTTGGATTAAATATAGGTATATTAGATGGCAAAATTACTAAGGTTGCGCGTCGTAAGCTCCTAAGTGAAAAAAAAGACGTTTTGATTTTGCAAATTCAAACCGGATGTGAAGGTTTGAATTTACAGGATAATTATAGCGAGGTCTACTTTGTAAGTCCACACTGGAATCCATATGTTGAAGACCAAGCAATTGCAAGATGTCATCGCATTGGACAAAAGAAACCAGTATTTGTTTGGCGCTTTGAAATGGATGGCTTTGAATCTATTAATAACCTAATAACAAAAAATTTAGAGGAGTATGTAGTAGATATTCAAAATGCTAAAAGAGATATTGTCAAGCAACTTTTATAAAAAGTTGCGCAAAAAATTGTTGTTTTATATTGCTTTATTGTTTTGTAATTTTAATAAATGTTTTTTTAATATTTATATTTATTATAATAAGACCTCTTATAAAATTTATAAAATCATTGAATGTTATCATCATCTTATATTTTAAATAACAATTTTGGCAATAATGGTAAATTAAGCGGTAATTTTTCTACCGACACTTTAGCATCTGGTTTATCCAATTCTATTGTAGAATATTCTGACGGAAGCATTTTGGTTGTAGGTTCTATGCAGAGTAGTAATAGTGAATATGCAATATCTAAATATACACCTACTGGAAATTTAGATACTAGTTTTGGCACAGGTGGAATTGTTCACGGGAATTTTTCAGTAGGTGATAATTCAAACGCTTATGCATGTGCAATTGATGATAGTGACGGTTCTATTTATATTACAGGGACAAGCAATTCAGAATATGCAATAGCTAAATTCACATCTAGCGGAAATTTGGACACTACTTTTGGCATAGGTGGAATTTTTCACGACTATTTTTTACCACGCGAGACTTCACAAGCTTATTCAATTGTTCTTGATAAAAATAATAATCATATTTATATTGCAGGTAGTAGTAGTGATGCTACTGTTCAATATGGTATAGCAAAACACAGAAGTACCGATGGAAGCAGAGTAAATATTTTTGGTCTAGATGGTGCCTTGGGAGGTTATTTTAGTGGTTCTCAAAATTCTATTGCTTTTTCAATTGGAATTGACCCCTTAGGAAAGATTGTAATAGGTGGTACTTGCAATGCATATTCTACAATAACTCAATCATTGTATGCCATTGCAAAATTTGACCCAATTACTGGAGATTTGGAAACCAATTTTGGCACAGGAGGAACAGGAATCGTAACAGATTTTTTTGATTCTGGTGCAGGGTCTAATTGTTTTTCAATAGCCTTTGATAAGATTGGAAATATTATTATTGCAGGTGATAGTATTAATTCTTTTTCCAGTTATAAGTATGCCATAGCAAAATATCTAATAGATGGAAGTATGCTAGACCCTACGTTCAATAATGGTGATGTTATACTAGGCAATTTTATTGAAAATGATTCGTCATATTGTAGGTCTCTCGCAATTTCTTCAGATGAAAGAATTTTTGTTGGTGGTATTAGTAAGGGGGTTTTGAATACTGATACTAAATATGGAATAGCTGAATATAATTTTCGCGGAGAGTTAAAAGAAAGCATAGTTGATAGTTTCGGAAAACAGATTTTAGATTCTCCTGCTAATTTGGCTGTATCGCCGTCTATTGCAATTAATTCAACAGGAACTAATTTGTTTATTACTAGTAATATTCTACCAAATGGTACTTTTGCTTTGATGTATTATGCAGTAGCCAATTATATTTTATATACTCCACCACCGGCACCTGCACCAATAGGAAATGTTTGTTTTGTCGCAGGAACTCCTGTCAAAACTGATTCCGGTATAGTGTTAATTGAAAGTATTAATCCAGAAATCCATAGTATTCATAATAATAGAATTACAGCTATTACAAAATCTGTCAGTATGGACAAATATCTAGTTTGTTTTGAAAAACACTCATTAGGTAAAAACTATCCAAGCGAACAAACTATTATGAGTAAAGAGCATAAAATATACTACAAAGGAAAAATGACAGCAGCAAAGGATTTTTTGATTGGTGGTAATATAGAAGGACATTTTCACAACAGAGGAGTTCACAAAATAAAATATCACGGCGAAATATTGTACAATGTTTTGATGGAGAAACACGATAAAATGATTGTGAATAATTTGATTGTTGAAACATTACACCCAAAAAATATTATTGCAAAAATATACATAAATAATTTTGGTTATGGCGACGATTATAAGAATAAATTAGTAGTATTAATGAACGAATCTATTAAAAAGAAAGACCACAAAACGTATAAAAAAATAGTCGGATTTTTCTAAGACACATACATTTCATAATGCGATTTCCAGTTGCATTATAAAATACTCCTTTTTTGGTTCGTATCGTTCAAAACGCATCAACATTGGATGGTCAGTGATTGATTCTCTCGTCCACTTAAATCCATAAGCTTCATAAAATAATACAGATTCTTCAACTGAGCTCAGTATTATTTTTATACTGCATTCATTTCCCAATTCACTGTCATTTTCTTTTTTAATTCTTTCTACGAATCCATCTAGAAGTTTGGAAGCATAACCTTGATTTCTAAATTTTCGCTTAGTACATGCAATTAAAACGTAATATCTTATCTCTTTCTCGTTATATTTACACTTACGATAAACCAACATGGAAGGACAATTCTTCAATGAAAACTCGTTATCGTTATCTATACAATGGAACGCAATTACGTTCTTTGTGTTACCTAAAACATTAAATATATATTTTGGGTGAATATTATGATGCGAGTATTTTGCAATTGTATTGAAACATTCTTCACCGAACATTTCAATTGAATCTAATACATTTTCTAGTGGTTCATTATCAATTATATCATTCATAATAACATCAGAATAGAAGTTCATGTAGTTATTTTTTATTTATATTACTGCTGATATTAATTATAATCATAATATTAATATCAATTATATTTTTTATTTTTATTTTCTAGGTTTCTAGGTTTCTAGGTTTCTATTTTCTACTCTTTTCTTCATAGAGCTTTAAAAATTGTTTCAAAACAATTAAAGTAACAGCACCTGTGTCTGGTTGAAATTTTTTTTGCATTTCATTACAAATACCATTAGTCATATTTTTTTTCATTTCTTCATCTGCAATGCTATACATGTATGAAACTAACGTACGCGCAAAAGAGCGAATCTCCGTCAAAACGATATTGTTTTTAATATCAGTTGTGCTAGAATAATTATCAACACCATCGTATTGCAGCCAATCATGAAACAATTCATTCTTATCATTACGCCTTGTTGTATTATCAATCGGACTTTCAAAAAAATCAAAATAAGAAACTAGCGAATAATAAGGATTACCATAACTTTTATGGCTTTTATCCAATTTATTTGTAATAAGAAATGCATTTTTACGAACATTCCCAATATCATCAAGTAAAAAATCTTCCAAAACAGACTGTTGAATTACTAGTTTTTGTATAATGGAAGCTAATTCACCATCTGATAAATTTATATTTGGATTATATTGTTTAAAATATTCAGCCATCAACTGTTTAATAGCTTTATATATTTCGTAATTAGTATGACGCGAATTTAAAAAAAGTGTGTCTTTCAAATATTTTGCTGTTTTGGATTTATTTTTAACCTTTTCATCTGTTAAATAAAGGTTGAAATAACGCTGCAGTTTGAATAAAAATAAAAACAAATAATTTTTAATTGACTTTATCAACGTTTTATTTCTAGATTCAATAAGTTTGAGTTTGACGGTAGTTTTCGTTTTAGTTTTCGTTTTAGTTTTCGTTTCCGCTTTCGTCTTTGATTCATTGAATTTACTCTGCACGTTGGTATTGGTATTGGTGTTGGTCAATGTTAAAATTGGACTTGATTTATTATAATTTTCAAATAATTTATTAATGCACTTTTCAATGTTTTCAATGGCTCTAATACGAAGATCTGAAATTCTTTTATAATTTTCAAAGTTATTTATAGAATCTTTTGTAATCTCTTTAAAAATATCAACCAAATCTTTAATGTGGCACGAAAACGTCATTTGTGGTACAAAACAAATATCATCAATATCTAATTGTTTATCAATTAAATGCGTTTGTAGATAATATAAATTTGTATTAGGTAAATGATATAAATTACGTATTTCTGATTTCTTCATAACTTCTTTATCATAATCACTAAAATTCATGATGAGCCTTCCTTTTTGCTTTTTTAATTGATTTAAATGAAATATCAAATTTTTGGCAACATTCACGAAAGTACTCAGAATGATGTTTTTGTTTTGTTTTGGTTTGTAATAAGTCATAATCCACTCTACGTCAGAAAACATTCCACAATCTTTTTTGCTCCACGTTTCAAAATTAAGTTTGTATTTTTTATCATTATCATCTGTTTCAAACGTGTAAAGGTCATTTTTATCAATTAGGTCGCCCTCAGTTTTTGTATTGTGTGTGTTTGTAGTGTTTGCAGCTGTGTTATGGTTAGTCTTGTTTGTGCCGTCATTTATATTGCAAAAATTATTCAGATATTTTGTGAAAGATGTTACTGCCATATCGTTTGCCACTAAAAATGTAGCATCTTCTTCTTTTACTAACTTGACTTCTTTTACTATCTTGACTTCTTTTACTGACTTAGTTGTTTTTGCCGTCCTTGTTTGTTTGGTTTGTTTGGTTTGTTTGTTTAAACTTTCCGTGGTATACGCATCTATTTCAAGTGTTTCTTCTAGACGGTTAGCGTAGTAGTCGTAATCGTCTTCATCGTCATCTTCATCTTCGCCATCTTCACCACTGTTACCATTTTGTAGTTTCATCATTTTTTCATAATCTTTTGAATTAGTATCAGTGTTTAACAATATGGGCTCATTTTCATTATCACTTGTAATAAGTGTAAATTTTGCTAAACTCAATGTTTCTAATTCATAACCGATACTCAATATCTTTCTAAATATATTATGTTTGTCTATGTCACCACCATATATTTTTCTGGTCTTATTTTTATGTTTGAGTATGGCACTTCTTCTATTTTTAGTTTTCATTTATATATATCTACTTTTAAAAAAAGTAGAGCAAAACATTACTATCTACTTTTCAAAAAAGTAGAGCAAAAGGTTTGGCTCCACCTTTCTCAAAGGTGGACAAATAAAATTGATATCAAATAATCATCATATATGAAATCAACCCAGCAACAATACAAAAATATATGAACACACAACCTCATCAAATTAAGACGCTTTGTATACCAAGAATTTTATCAAATATTACAAAAGAATATATATATGATACAATCAACAATTTAAATCTTGGAACTATACATCACGTTGACATTATCAGAAACAAAAACTCATCAAATAAAGCATTCATTCATTTTAGCAAATGGAATAATGGAGGTAACGCAGATATAGCAAAAGATAGATTATTGAATGGGAAAGATATTAAAATTATATATAACGAACCCTGGTTTTGGAAAATTGTGACATTTCGCGAAACAAAAAAATAAAATGTACAATAATTATATATAATTTTATATAAACATAAATAAAACAATGAAAAATTACAAAGGACACCAAGAATCTATTAATAGTGACACTTGCAGCAGCAGCGGCTCAAGTAGTTGTAGCAGTAGCAGTACTAGCAGCAGCAGTAGCAGCAGCAGTAGCAGCAATTGTTCAAGCGATAGTAGCAGCAGCAGCAGTAGTAATTGCAGCAATTGTGATAATAACAATATTGATACTAAAAATAAGATATCCAATTTTGATAACAATAGTATTTTAAGTGCTGCTAATAATACTAACAACAGTTTTGACTTCAACAACAGTATTTTCAACAACAGTATTTTCAAAAGTAATTATCATAATAATTCAAACAGTAAAAAAAAACATAATCATGTACCAATTTGTAACAAAATAACCATTGATGTAGCAGTTTTATGTCAAGAATATACTAAAATTGAAAAAATGTGTGACGACCATATTATAAATTTAGACGAAATTGAAATAACAAAAGAATTATTTCAATGTATTTTTTATCCATATTATGAAAATTTCGGCATAAATAAAAACACCGTTTGTAATAATTGTTCATATGCACCATATATTTCATTTTTACCCGAATATAGAACAGTAAACGGCAAAAAATTTTATTTGCTTGAAGAAATAATTTCAAATATAGAAAGTGATTTAAATATTTCTAGAAACTGTTTTACAGTAGAGTCACTTGTAGAATTAACAAATGAAATCATCAGTATCAATTCTTTTTGTAATATAAATTGTTGTAGCGTTTTATCTTCATTGACTTGGTGTAATATATTAGAAATAATACAAAATTATAGCATAATAAATGAAGATTGCGGCGATTGTAGCTCAAGTTCAAGCTCAAGCTCCAGCTCCAGCTCCAGCTCCAGCTCCAGCTCCACGACACGACCTGTAATACCAATATGTGTAATAAGTATTATTTTTAAGACTCCAACATGTGGAGTAAAAAATACAATTGTTAGATTCAATTATAGAATTACAGATTTATAAAAATATAATCACTATTATAAAAATATATTACTATTATTAAAATATAATAGTAAGATAAGATAAAATTTAATGAGTTCCAATAAAACAATCGCAGACTTTGATTTAAACCTCCATAATTACAATTTCAATGAAATGTTAAATTTATTTAAAATACATGACATCGGAAGTGATGATAAAAAATATTACAAATACAAGATGGATGAAAAATTAGCAGGCATCAAAGAAAAATATTCAAAAGAAATCTATAAATTTTTTTACAAATCAAAAATGATTATTCTCTCTATTTTCAACTTGCTTCATAATAATATTATAAAAAATAATAACAATGAAATAGAAGGTTATGTGAATTATCTTAAAAACTTGAATAATTTAGAAATTTATATAGATAAGGAAGATGACCTATACAGTAAAATAGTAAATGATAATCAATATAAAATTAAAATATTAGATTCAGATAAAAATTCAGTATCTAATTCAGTTTTTAGTTTGAATCTAAATACACCATATAATGATATACATAATGGCAGAGTAGACCCATCTTTAAATGGCAAAAACAACACAAATATTGTAATCAACTCGCATCCAAATGAGATAGCTCCGGGAGATTTGAATTCAGTTAAAAGAATCACTCAACTTTTGAATTTAAACTTGAACAGTTGTTTTCGCAATAATTATTATCAAAGCAATCCATGTGATTTTTTATATATGATTCCTTCAGAAATCAAAAATGTGACAGCAATGCGTCTTGTATCCATTGAAATTCCAAATTCTTGGTATCTTTTTTCAAATCTAAAAAAAAATAATGTCTTTGAAATAGTTTTCAATGTACCTGCCAACTTCAATAACCCCACCATCAATAATCCCTCCATCAATCCATCTAACGCACCTAATACAACTTGTGCATATATAATAGAAATACCGGAAGGTAATTATGATAGCGAAACTTTGCAAGAGTTTCTCAACTCTACATATTTTTACGAGGCTCCGTCAAGTTCGGAATACAAAAAAACATACTTGAAATACATAAAATTTTCCATTAATAAATACAATTTAAAATCTACTTTTGAGTTAGTAAATCTGCCATCGTCGTTGTCGTCGTCGTCGTCGTCATCGTCATTCCCGTCATCAAATTGCGAAGACAACGACGACGATGATGATAGTGATATTTGCAATGAAAAAGACCGCCTAAGATTTTCTTTAAAATTCTCACAAGGTATTAATCAAAACATAATGAATACTTTTGGATGGATAATAGGTTTCAGGTCAGGTAATTATATAAATATTGATGAAAGTATAACATCTGAAGGTCTTTTTGATGCAGGTGGTGACCGGTACATATATGTTTGTATTAATGATTTTCAATACAATAATAATCCATTAAATATGGTTTGTTTTGATAAGAGCGTATTTAATGAAGATGTAATAGCTAAAATACCTATGGTTAACGGAAAGCTCTCATTAATAATAAATGACAACAATAATGCGTTAGCAAAAGTAAGGCGATATAATGGACCGGTAAACTTATCAAGATTGCAAATTAAAATAGTAGACCATTTTGGAACAATAATAGATTTAAATAATATGGATTTTAGTATGACTCTAGAATTACAATTATTATATGAAAATTTTAATTTCAAAAATGTAACTTATTAAACTTATTACATCATCATTCAGCCATCCTCATCATCCACATCCGAAACAATCGCCACTTGTTCTTTTATTTTTCTGTAAGTGATATCGTATTCTTTGAGTAACTCTTTAATTTTATTTATCACATCATCATCATATTTCTCATTCAGTTCTCGTTTAGGCTTACCAAAAATACTATCGTAAATTTCATATTCAGGTAAAAGTTTAATCATAGAAGTTTTAAATACCATTGTCATTATTTCATTTGAATCGCGATTACCATTCATTTTTTCGTCATAATCTTCCAACAACTTTTGTTTCTCAATTAAAACCTTGAATACTTTTAACATCTCATTGTATGGTACAAGTTCATCAGATTTATTAATATCACTTTGATATTTAATTTTATTTTGTATGTCATCAATAAAATATATATTTTCTTTTAAAACATCCCACTGCTTTGAAACAAGTGGTATTAAATAATTATTTAATATTCTCTCTTTCAATTTTTTAATTTTTGTATTTTTTGAACTATAATTATAATTATAATTATAACTATATTTACCTAATAAATTCAATTCATTTCCATAAAAATTAATTCCAGACAAATTATTTCCAGAAGAATTATTTCTCATTTCTTATTTTGATTTTAAAGTATCTTATTTACTTTATAGATAATATAATTTTTTATTAACTATAAACTATATTATCATATTACGCCATTGAGCCATTGAGCCATTGAGCCATTGAACCACTGAACCACTGAATAATTAAACATAAAAAAGTGGTTTTGCATTCCTACATAATCTAGATTTACATTTATTTTTCTTGCAACAACATCTTTTTGGTTTATGTCCAGTCGGTCCACTAGGACCACTAGGCCCACTAGGTCCACTAGGTCCACTAGGTCCAGTCGGTCCACTAGGTCCACTAGGTCCGGTTTCTCCAGTTGGTCCACTAGGTCCAGTTTCCCCGGTTGGCCCACTAGGTCCAGTTTCCCCGGTTGGTCCACTAGGTCCAGTTTCCCCGGTTGGCCCACTAGGTCCAGTTTCCCCGGTTGGTCCACTAGGTCCAGACGGTCCAGTTTCCCCGGTTGGTCCACTAGGTCCAGACGGTCCAGTTTCCCCGGTTGGTCCACTAGGTCCAGTTTCCCCGGTTGGTCCACTAGGTCCAGTTTCCCCGGTTGGTCCACTAGGTCCGGTTTCCCCAGT
>Ga0114959_10001284_pt1 | contig 22115 bp, 30 predicted proteins | sample C_130625_EF_Meta_FD_87317 | JGI IMG/M metagenome (GOLD analysis project Ga0114959, IMG submission 87317) | Freshwater microbial communities from Lake Croche, Canada to study carbon cycling - C_130625_EF_MetaG | ecosystem: Environmental > Aquatic > Freshwater > Lake | place: Lake Croche, Canada... | reverse complement strand
CCCAAACCGTCACAGCCCAAACCATTACAGGCACAGGTACTCCCAACGGTATCTACCACGGTGGCGATGTAGGGGCAAACAACAAGAGCCTCTCTAACGCTTCCATATTCAGCGCGGCTGCTACGTCTGCCCCAGCCGTGGCCATGTTGTACGACATGCTGGCTTGCTTCACCATCACCAGCACCACCACTACAGGTTCACAGTCATTCACAGGTCAAGCTGCATGGCCCCGCTACGCCAACGGCGCAGGTGTCAGAGCCTTCTTGGTGCCTTCTATCGTCATGGGTGCGGGTTCTCCCACCGTTCAGTTGGGTTACACCAACACCGCATCGGTTTCAGGCCGTTTGACCCCATCAGCCCCATCTTTACCCCTGCTGAACTCAGCAGCCCCCGTAGGCTCGATTCCCTACGCTGGTACAGGTATTGGTAAGTACGGCCCGTTCCTACCCTTGCAGTCAGGTGACGCAGGTATTGCCAGTGTGCAAACCATCAACTTCTCAGCCACCATGACCTCGGGTGTGATGAATCTGATCATCTGCAAGCCTTTGGCCTTCTTGCCCATTACGACTGTAGGTGTGGCGGCAGAGCGTGACTTTGTGAACATGCTGCCCTCCATGCCCCGCATCTATGACGGTGCTTGCTTGAATTGGGCGCTGTATGCGGGTGCGGCTGTACCTGTTAATACTTCGTATTTTGGGCACGTGGATTGCTTGTGGGGCTAACCCATGCTGCACGGTAACGGTTCGGTATTCCATAAGATACCTGCCCGTTTTATCGGGGGTTCCACTGCGTCTGTAGAACCCCAGCTTCGCTCTGCCTTTGGTAAGGCGGGGATGCTACGTAATCGGTTTTACCAAGACGGCCAGACCACCAGCTTCAAGCTGTACTCCATACCTGAAGGCTCCTATGCGCCCAGTGGCAGTCAAGTTGCAGGTTCGGCGTTTATGCTGCCCCAAAGGGGCGGGGCGATGTCTTCTGTCAATTTAGCCACACTGTCCATCACACCCTCATCGGTGATTTACGGCGGTATCACCACCACAGGCACGGCGACTCTAAGCATCAACACCAACACCCCAGAGGGGCAGTTGATCACGTTCGGTACAGGCTTGGCATCGTTCACGCTGAACACCAACAACCCTTTGCTCACAGCGGTGCTTAACGCGCTTGGCACGGCCAACTTCACCCTGACGGGTGGTGTGGCTACGTTGAAGGGCACTGGTAGCGCATCGGGGGCCAGCAGCTTTGCAATCACAGGCTACGTCACACCCTACGCTATTGGCTCTATGTCTGGGAGTACGGTGGACACCACCACGCTGACCGCTGCGTCCATCCTTGCGGCCATGAATGCGGCCCCGCCAGCAGTGAACATTAAAAAGGTCAACGACGTGGTGGTTAATGGAGTAGGCAGCGAAGCGAACCCTTGGGGGCCTTAGATGGCGTCTAGTTTTAAGGGCTGGGGTAGTAGCTGGGGTAGTAGCTGGGGGCCGGTGCAGTCTGGCTCTGGAGCTATGGCGGGTGCTGCCGGGTTTGTTTTCACGCCCACTGCTCAGGCTGTGGCCCTATTGTTTGCGCAGGGTAGTGGGTCTATATCGGTAACTGCGGTGGGTACGCTCGCTGCCGGGGTAATAAACAACGACATGGCGGGTGCAACAAGCTTTGCAATCCGAGCTACCGGTGTCCTGTCAGACCCCTACGCGTTCATCAGGACCATTCTCCAAGACACCAGCCAAGGTAAAGCCGCACCTGCCCAAAGAGACTACTACGTTGAGAACCTAAACCGCCAATTTGAGCGAAAATCAAGACTACAACGTGAGGATGTGTTAGCAACTGAGTTTATTGCAGCCTTACTGCAGATGGAGATGTTAGATGGCTAGAACCTCAAAACGCAAAGCAGCGTGCTACCAGAGCTCAGACTTGAGCGTGGCGGACATTGGGAAACTCGACGCGTTAGCGGAAAAGTACAGCTCTGGCGACATCAACCGCGACTATGCAATGGCTGCGGAAGACCAAGTGTCGGAACTGAAAGAACTGCAAAGCGCGGTTCAAGACGCGTTAGCGCGTAAGTTAAAAGAGACCGAGGTTAAAGCTGCACCTGCTGCAGTGCAGAAAACGTACGAGTGGGGCCAGTTGGGGAATTACGGTATCCCGGGAGACTACCAAGGTCGCACCACTCGAGTCACTGACATTGCCAAGTTTTTAAAAGACAACCCCGGAGTTCAGACGGGCGTTGATCAGCTTGATGCCGCTGGCGTGGGCGGGCTAATGGACCAAGTAGACCAGATATATATCGCGGAAGGGGACTTTGATGGTAACGGTGCGGTATGGTTTAACCGCGAGACAGGTGAAGTGGAGCTTTGGTACGCCAGACAAACTCTTAATAAAGACAGCGATGCGGCATTTACTACGCGCCACGAGCTGGGTCACTTGGCGGACGGGGCGCTGGGCCCCACAGGACTTCGCGCTTACGCCAAACTTTTAACGAGCTCCCTAAAGTCAGAAGCCCGCAAAGTAGCGGACACCGACACCAACATTGGCGCTATCTTGTCATACCCGTTTGAGTATGTGGACGAGGGTCGGCAAGCGGAAGAGCTGATTGCGCAGTTGTGGGCCGTTGCCACGGGGCCTTCGGGCACTAGCCTTTTGACGCCAAATCTGGGAAAATTCATTCAAGGAGTTATCAATGACGCAAAAACCAACAGAGACCGAAACGCAAGCCAAGGACGCCGACAAGCAGAAGCAGAATACGAAGCCCTTGAATCCGAAAATAGCGGAACTGGACAAACGCTCACTCCGCAAAGACGATTTTCGGAAAGCATTCGCAAGGCCGGGCTTCAACCTGTAAGTTCTCCTAGGTTCGGAGATAAGCGCAGCGGTCTTGAAGACCGGCTGAACCAAGAGTTTAGGGACCGAGCCGGGGCCTCCGGTGCTCGCCTTGCAACCGATGCGGCGTTCTATGCCAAAAAAGCCGGGCTGTACATGATGGGTCTACACGATATTGTGGATATGTACAAAGGCACGGTACAGTCTATGGGTCGCTGGTACGACGAGATTCGCGCAGCAGCTGCCACGCGCCGCCAGCTTGAACAGGGTGCCGAGAAAATCGCCTCGGCCTACGAGAAGCTAAAACCACAAGAATCAGCCCGCGTCAGCGCCTATCTGGCGGATGCCACAACGTCCCAAAAATGGGGTTATGTGCCCGCGTGGAAACCCAACGCCCAAGTTGACCCTGCAATGGGGCAGAGACACCGAGGCTTGAACCCGGCAGAGCGTGCGGTGGCCGAAGCGGTGTTTGAGCATGGGGATTTGATGCGCCGTGAGAAACAAAAGGCACTGAAAGCTTTGGGAATTGACGGGCTTTTCACCAAGTCCGGTATGTTGGACGGCCCCTACGCCCCACTTAAGCGGTTCGGCGACCACGTGGCTCTGTTGAAATCTCAGGAACTGCGCGACGCAGAAGCAGCCGGTGACACCAAAAAGGTGGAAGAGTTGAAGAAAGACTCCAAGCATTTCGTGGCAGCTACTTTTGACACCCCGGGTCAGGCGGCGGAGTTTGCCCGTATCAATGAACCTGCTTACGGTTGGTCTGACTCGTTCAATAAAGCCGTACGTGTGGACGAGGGGCGAATGATGAAGCCTGAGATGATGGAAAAGATCATGGCTGCGCTCAAGATGAACGATTCGGTTCCGCAGTCTTCCAGAACGGCAATGGAAAAGATGCTGCAAGACATGTACTTGCAAACGCTTGATGAGCAGAATGCGAGAACGTCTAACCTTAAACGCCAAGGGGTTGCGGGCTTTGAGAAAGACATGGTGCGCTCGTTCTTGTCCCATGCTCGTGCAGAGGCGGGATTTATCTCAGGCATTAAGCACGGCGAGAAGATCAGCAGTTTGTTTTTGGAGATGAACAACCAAGCCCGTAACCAGAAGACGGGTAAGCGTGAGTACCAAGATGCAGTGAACATTGCCGCTGACCACTACGCTGACAGCCTGAACTACAAGGAAACTCCAATTCAAGACGCCATCATGGCGGGCACGAGTGCGTTTCAGCTCGCTACCAGTGTGGGTTACCACGTGACCAACATGACTCAGGGTTTCATGGTGTCGCTGCCCAAGCTGGCGTCTGACTTTAATGATTACTTTGGCGCTTGGAAACACTTGATGAGAGGTTACGAGACGATTGGTAAGGTGGGTACTGGCGATAACATGGACTTGAGCCGTGTTAAAGACGAGGGGTTGCGTAGAACACTACAAAACGCAATGGACGCTGGACTGCTGGACATCGGCATGGACTCAGACATGACCCGGCTGGAGGGTATGCGTACCGGGTATGGTGCACTGGACGGCGCGTCTAATATTGCGAGCTCTGCGCTGAACAAGCTGCGGAAAATCTCACAAACGATTGAGGCGTGGAACCGCATAGCCGCTGCAACTGCGGCGTACACGATGGCGGTGGAGAAAAAGACTGCTCAGAACGACAGGGGTAGTCCCGAGGATTACGCTATTCGGATGCTGGAGTCCACTCAAGGCGACTTCACTCGTATGGGCTCGCCGCTCCTGCTCAAGAAATTGCCCAAGCCGATGGTGCAGTACCGCAAGTACCAGTTCATGATGGGGGCGTTGTACGTCAAGGCGTTTATGCAAGCGTTTAAGGGTGCGACCCCCGAAGAAAAGGCTATCGGTAGGCGCATGTTGGCCTACAAGATGTTCCACACCAGCATGGCTGCAGGTGTTCTCGGTCTGCCGCTGATGAACTTGGTCGGTGGAGTGTTTGGCGCGATGGGGGATGGCGATGAGCCGCCGGATTTAGAGCGTGACTTGCGCAAGTGGATTGGAGACGACGATCTGGCAAACATGCTGTTGAAGGGCCCGCTGTCAATGATCGGTCTGGACATGTCGTCCAAGCTGGGCGACGACAAGATTTTTTCAATTGCACCTTACACGGAGTTTGACCTGACCAGTGCGTCGGGCTTGGCTAAGACTGCAGCGGGGGTGTTGGGTGGCCCGGCGTTTTCCCAAGCCGGCAAGTTTGCCGACGGCGTAGGTCTGATGCGCCAAGGTGAGTATTACAAGTCGGTTGAAAAGTTTATGCCCAAAGGCCCGGCAGATGTACTCAAGGCGTTTCGTATTGCCAACGATGGGTACACGTTAAAGAATGGGGATTTGATGGTGCGGCCAGACGACATCAACGGGATGGCGTTGGCGCTAGATGCGTTGGGTCTGCCAAGTGCAGAACTCAAGCGGATGGACTGGCTGCGTGGGCAGCAGTATGAGATTGGACAGTTCTACCAAAACCGCAGCAAAGAGATCACGCGGGACTACGTGAACGCCGTGCGGGACGGCGACTCTCAGGGTATGGCTGAGGCTCGGGAAGAATTCATGGAGCTTCAAGCAGGGAAGGACAACCTGCGGTATTTGTTTAACGACTCGAACGATTTGCTCAAGCGTCAACCGCTGTCCACCCTACTCAAAGCCCCACAAAACAGAGACCAGCGGGAGAAAAAGCTCCAGCGTGGTGTACCTACGTTGTCAAACTGACCGCCTTACTTTCAGCCTCTCTAACCTCGGCTGGTTCTTCGGAGCTTGCCCGAGGGATTGCCACGACATTTGAGGGGAGGTTGAGAGCGTCGCTGTGGTCTTGTCCGGTCTCCCGGGTCAGCGCAGCGATGTCGAACGCGTAGCATGAAACCATTGACTCGGTGCTGCCGCGCATCCCTTTGAGCAGGTTGTAAGCCTGAGCTTTACCGTCGCCCCGACTGGCGTACACGCTGACGATCACGTTGGCGTCTCGTGCGGCGTTGATGACCTTAGTGAATGACACTTTACGACTGGCGCACCAGTCGCGCAGCGCTCCCGACGATACGTAAGTGCGCCGTGTGCCTACGATGTGGCGGGCATGAATCACCTGCGGTACGGGTACAAGAGGGTCGTCGTACTTCGTGATGTGCCGGGTGCGCCGTGTTTCGTCCTGAGTCACAGCCGTGTTTGAAGTCAGGTCGTGCAGAGCCATGTTGAGCAATGCCAACCCATCGGACGGCAGGGTGTTCTCAACGGTGTAGCTTATGCCCTTGTCGTGGGCGTTCTGGAACTCGGCCAGTAGGTCTGACCACTCAAACATATCCAACCCCACGTTCTTGAGGATGACCTGAAGAGCCATCGCTGCACCCAATGCGCGGTACTGGAATCGTCCAGCTTGCTCCGTCTCTTTCAGGGATGCCTTGGCCTTGGATACGCAGTCTGAGACCAACTTGTTGATGCCCGCTACGCCGATCTGACAGATACGCAAGTGGATTACCGCGCCCAATGCGCCAGCGCAGTCCGTAACCGCAGCCCAGCGAGCCTTGTGTTCTTCCTGCTGCTCGGCGGAGAAGTCCGGCTGGTGGTCAAAATCCAGCTCGATCAAGCGGAACTGAATGGCATTGCTCTCGCCGCTGGCCGCAGCGATCATGTCCCGCGCACTCTTGTTAGACCCGAACAGCGCAATAAGCGCCCAAGGTACGCCAACCACCAAACCACCGTCCTTACTGGCCCGTATGCGGCTCGCGCCGTTGGCAATCGCGCTGGTCAGGGATGCATAGGTTGCAGCGGGGGTGTTTCCCATCTCATCAAAGCCTATAGGCAGCGTGCCACGCGTAGAGAGTTCTGCAATTCGCCCGAGTGCGGTGGAGCCTTGTTCGTCACGGTTCTCGTTGAGTGCGCTTGGCATACCGTAGGCCAGCATGGCGGATTCGATAACTGCAGTCTTGCCGCGACCACCGTCTTGAGAGTACAAAGATACAGACAGTCCATTCTTAGGGAGCCTGTTACCGCGGGTGTATTCCCCAGTCACAAACGCCATCAGGGGGCTGGCTAACCCAAGCATGGCAGCGAGCTGGTACTTCTCACGGCCCTTGACCGCATAGGACTCTTTCATGTAAGCCACATGCCGCTTGGCTTTGGGGATGATGTCGGTATCCCACACGGAGGGTTCCCACTTGCCCGTTGCGGAGTAGGGCAGTTGGATGTGGAAGTGGTCTGAGAGCGCCCGCAATTTGGGACCGACGATGGCCCGACTGATTTCCCCACTTGCTTCGATGAGGTACTCGCCTTGGGCGCAACGAAGTTCACCGGATTCGTTGATGAACAACCCAAATCGGTCGTTAACTTTCTGCCGAGCGGGCAGGGACTTGATCATGTCGAGAGATGCTTTTGCGTATGCGGTCATGGCTTTAGCTGCCTTTGCTTGGTCGGTAGTGTGTAGGGTGTGTATGGACATGCGCCCCAAGAACTTGAGTAGGCTGAATGAGTCGGCAGCGGCTTCTTGGTCCATGTGAAACGCTACAACTCTGCCTTGACTCCATTTGTGCAGGTCTGCTCCTGCTCGGTCGTCGCTGTGCTCCGCGTCGGTCCACTGGGCAACCCAGAAGATGTCTCTTGTGAAGGGCACAGTCTCGTGGCCGGTGTGGTACTCGCCATCCTCGCCTTTCCTCTGAACAGGCATGTGGTAAATGAGGGTGCCGTTTTTAACCTCAAACCCGGCGGGGATTGCGCCGTCCCAAGGGCTTCCGGTTGGTGCAGGTGGGGCAGGGGGTGCGGGTTTTTGTTCTTCTGGCAGCTTCTCCACCTCAGCGTCGTTCATGTAACCGAGGGTGATGGGGGACTTGACCTTACCTCTGCTTGGGCAGCTCTCGCATTTCTTGCTGTACTTGCTGAACTCGGTGCAGGTAGCGGGGCCTGTCTTCCAGTTGTCCATCTTGTACTGTGTGTCAGCGCGGTCGTAGTCAGGGTGTCCTGAGCTAAACGCATGGGCGGCTTTGTCGCCCTCGACGGTGTGCTTGATGATGCCCAGCATGGCTCGCCAGTAGGGCTCTTCGACGTTACCTCGTGCGCGTATAGCGTCAGCCATAGCCTCGCACTTGACCGCAATCTTGCGTATGGACTTGGGAGGCCCCTCAATCATGACCTCCTTGTTGATGCTGGAATCCCGCTCGCGGCGCGGAGGGGCGTCTTCAAATTCATCATCTAACAGGTTAGATACTGCGGTCCTAAATCCCTCGTAGGTGTACTCTGGGCCACGGCGGGTGAGTGCTCTGACTACTGTACCGTTCTCGTGCATGGTGCCGATGGGGCGCAGGATGCGGGCGCTGTCTGCGGTGACCGCTGAATCTTCCTTGAGTCCGTATTGTTTGAACAGGCGAGACAGCCGTTTGGCAGTGGCAGTCCACGTGGCCACGTCCACCGATTCTCCTAGTACCCAGTACAGGTGCAGCCCCTCGCCGCTGGAAATCAGGTAGGTAGGCGCGAGTCCGGTGTCTTTGGTGAACGCCACGAAGTCCGCAAGCGCATGGCGCTGCGTCTCATAAACTTTGTCAGGACCGTGTTTGGCAAGCTTCTTCTCACCTGCATCGAGGTCAAGATAGAAACACTTTTTGCCAGCTACGTTAGCTTGGGTGCGGGCGTCCTTGTCCCCGTTGATGACCGCTTGATCGTTGAATGTCGCAGTGGCAAAGTACACACCTTGCGCTTCATCTTCTACGGAGTACTGCGTGGCCTCAAGGAGTTCTTCTTGGCTCGAGAACCATATATTCTTCTTGGTTAATTTATTCCAGAGGGCGAAGTTCCCCTCTGCCGGGAGTACATCCCGATAGAAACTTTCTAGCATGATTCCCCCGAGGTGCTATTACTGTTCAGTGGCAGCGAGCTGCAATGCTTTTTCTATCTCGGCATGTCTAGGCTTTCGACGCCCGGTCTGTTTGGGGATAAGGTTCTTGCGCAGTGCGGCACTTAACAATTCCATGCGCCGCTCGACGTGTTCGGCGTGAAGGCGGTGGGGGTTCATCTTGCCGTTGAACCAAAGGTTAACCGTTGTTCGACTAACACCTAACACCTTTGCAAGCTCGACTTGGGTAAGGCCCGAAGCTTGGACCATTGAAAAATCTAACACTTGTAATCTCCAAATAGTTCCCGGTTACCTTTATCCGGGGCCGCTTGCGCGGCGGGTCGGGGGGTTCTTAGTCGTCTTTGTTGCCGAGGATGGAGTCCATGTCCGCCAGCAGATCGTCTACGCTGGTGGCTGCTTCTGCCTTCTTAGGCTTTTCTGCTTTGGGCTTGTCGGCCTTGGGCTTGGCAACCACTTCCTCGATGTCGTCCACGGAAATGACTTCGGCTCTCGGGGCAGCTTTGGCAGTGGCAACTGCTTTGTGTGCGGCAAGAGCAGCGGTGACTTCCGACTCGTCTACAGACTCAGCGGCAGTTGAGGGGTTAGTTGCACCCACCATGTCACGTACGATCTCGCTGTCGTAGAGACTGCGCACCGCCGCGTAAGACGCATCGTCGAGCCACCCTGTCGGCTTAAACACCAGCTTGGGGGATGCGGCGTCTTTGTCAAACGTGACTTTCATCACCATCTCGTTATAGTCCCGGTCACGTGCATCGGCGGCGTCAACTACCTGAGCAAAGCTCTTGCGGGATGCAGCGGGTACGTTCAGGAGGAAAGGCTCACCGTTGAGGTTGTTAGGGTCAACCACGGCCAAGCGGGTCTTGGTGGAGCAAGCGAAACCCTTGCCGTCACGCACCCCCCACACATTCTGCGGGCAGATGGCGCACTTCTTGGCTTGAGGCTCGGAAGCGTTGGAGTCTGGGGTAACGCCGTCGTGAGAGTAGCAGGTGGGCTTCTTGCCGTCCGACTCGCCTTCGGTGTAGTTAGATGCGTAGAACACGCGGTACTTAGTGTTAGCTCGTGCCACAGCCACAGTCAAGGACTGCACGGGTTCTTCTTCACCGTCGATCTCACGAGTGAGAACTTTCTTCTCGGAGCCTTTGACCAGAGTGAACACCTTGCCCTTGATGGACAAGACGGGAAACGTGGCGATGGCTGCACCCAGCACATCTTTGTTGATGCCGGGGATACGGTTACCGGAGCGGCGGGCGGGGAGTTGGGCGTCGAATGGGATGATTGCGGTCATTTGGATTCCTTGTTTACGGTGTCTTGCAGTTCCAACAGAAAGGTTTTTAAGAGTGCCTTGCGGTTGGGGAGTCGGTTTGCGATTATGGTGATAGCTTGAGCGTAAGCTTCTAGGGTTAGTTGCTGTGCTTCGCTACCTTTAGGGTCTTCAAAGTACCCTTTCATCAGGTCTTCTGTCCACAAAATGGTCGCATGGGTCATATGCTCCAGAAGTTCAGCGCGGCCCTGCGGTGTTAGCGGGGTAGTTGTCATTAGGTTTTACTCTTGTGTGGGGTGTTGATGTTAACTCCTTCTTACTTGGACTACAACTGCTTCGCGCCAATTCAGTCCCGGGGGGATGTCATCATTGGCAATACGAAACTCCTTGATAGCGGTCGGGTTAACGTCTTGCTTGAGCATATGCCACAGGTTGTTAGCCTTCACATAGTCAAGAAACGAACCCCACTCAGCTACTGTTGCGGACGATTTGTGCACTAACATAGCAGTGCCCGCGCTGGTTGGCAGGGATTTAAGCCCCTGCTCCTGCATCTTGGCTTGCAAGTGAGCTTCGATGCGGGTTAACGCCTCGTCTACTTGGGCCACTTTTTGGTTGTATTCCGCCTTAAATTCGGCTTTTTTGTCGCGCAGCTGCACGTACTTTTCTACGATGTCGTCGATCATTTTATTTTCCTTTCCTTGTGTGAATATATTGTAGCATAACTAACAGACTAACGCATTAAGCGTCGGGCTGGTCGACTAACGGCGGATTCTAGGGTTTCGCCATTTCGCAATCGAGACCGCAGAGTGGCTGCGTGGATGTCGTACTGCCTAGCCCACTGCGTAAGGGTTTTCGTAGTTCCGCCCATTTCCAGCACGACATTTCCTCTCCTGTTGTTGCACTGTTCTTCCCGCGTCGCCCAGCGGCAGTTATCCGGGCTGTACCCAAGAGAGTTATCTTTGCGGTCGATTTCTGAGGCTGGGGATGGGGGTGGGCCGACGTCCTCGATAAAGTTTTTGAACAGCTCCCACCGAGCGCATAACGTAATCCCTCGCCCGCCGTAAAGGGGGTATGCGGGGTGTTTTACATTCCGACACCGCGCCTTGATATTTTTCCAAATGTTGTACTCGCGGGTGTAAGACTTACCGTGCACAAACTTACCAGACCCCTGTGAACAGCCGCAGCTTTTTACCGAGCCGCTTGTAAGATGCCCAGTGCGAACAACGGTCTGCTCGCCACACTCGCAACGACAAACCCACTGCCGCTGCGTGCCGTAGTTTTCATGTTGAGCTAACACCGTTAGCCTGCCAAACTGTCCGTTTATCATGATTCTCCTTTAAGTAAGTCCAGCAGCAGGCCTTGCATCTTGCCCTTATGCCGCAGTCGGTCGTACATTTTTCGCTCCATGTCGGAGGCTTCGATGTTGACAATTAAGGTGTTTAGTTTTTGCCCCGGACGGACGATCCTCGCGTTAGCCTGTTCGTAGGTCTCCAGACTTGAGATTGGAGCATACCAGATTATAGTGTTTCCTGCTGTTAGTGTTAGTCCGTGGGACATTGCTGCTGCGTTGGCAACTAGAACCTGTGGGTTCTGGGATTTCTGGAACGCTCCAAAGATTCTGTCCCTCTCGTTCTTACTGACACCGCCGTGCACCATCTCCACGGTGAAGTCCTTGCCGAGTTCTTCCGCTACAGCGTTGAGCGCTCCGGTGAACGGTACGAACACAATGACCTTGGCCCCAGCTTCCTCGATGATCTCTTTGACCAAGTTGACGCGGTGGTGGCTCGGTATGGAGACCTCGCCGTCCGGGGTGTAAGCTGTGCCGCACACTATTTGTAAGAGTTTGGTAAGTTTCACAGCCTCGTTGATAGCGGTGACTTGACCGCTGCCCACTTCAGCCCTCATCTTGACCAGCATCTGCCGGTACGCCAGCTTTTGTTCTGCGGTCAGCTCGGTCTGTCGGGTCACAAACGTCGTGGGTGGCAGGTCGATACAGTCTTCACGAGCAAACCTCACTGCGGGTTGCATGGATTGGCGTACCGTCTCCAATGCCCCGTCTCTTGGCGTCCACTTGAATTTGGTCTGCGGGCGCATGACTTGATCTCGGAACGCTGTGAAATACTTGGGCACTCGGGTAGGGCTTATGAGTTTGACTTGAGCCCAAGCATCCGTAGGTGCGTTAGGTGTAGGCGTACCGGTGAGCCCCCATACCCACTCCTTGTCTTTGCATATCGCGTTCAGTGCTTTCCAGCGGTCCGTGCTGGCGTTGCGAAAACTGGCGATCTCATCCACACATACGACGTCAAGCCCCTCTTTGTCCGCGAGAAGTTTGCAGGTTTCTTTGGACTTGATGCCGTCGTGGTTGATCAAGTAGATGTCAAAGTCGCTGGCGAGCAGCTTGTGTCTGCGCTCTCGGCTACCGTGCAACACAGCAAAGGTCAGTTCAGGGAAGTGGTTGAACACCTCGTCTCCCCAAGTGCGCTCCAGCGTGGACAGAGGTGACACGACCAGCATCTTGTTGACTGCGCCTAGCTTCTTGAGGTAGTCGAACGCCCACAGAACTGAGAGGGTCTTGCCGCTGCCCATTCCATTCAGGCAGAACGACTTGGGGTTCATTGTCAGAAACTCTGCGGTCACTTTCTGGTGCTCAAAAGGCTTGAACCTGCCCGGCCAGTCGTAATAGCTGCCCATCGGAGCGGGTGCGTCGAAACCTAAATTGCGCAATACCCGGACCTCTTCCATTCGGTGGGGGACGGCTACTAACGTCTGCCCCTTGACTTCCACGGCACGTGCTGTGGGGATGATGGTTGTTACCCGGTCAGGGTTGTTCAGGTTGAGCAGTAGCTTCTTGTGGTTTTTTACTACTAACATTACTCGCCTTTTGCAGAACTGCGCCACAGTTTGCTACCGGCTTGCTCCGCCCAGAACTGGTCTGTGTGCAGTGTCCAGTCGGAACCAACTTCGTCTGTGGGTTTGGTGGAACTCATGCAGTAGTAGTCGTCCCCTGCCGTAAAGATAGACTTCTTGGTTCGGGTGGATTGGTACTGGTACTCGCTGCGGAACTGCGCGTCGGACTCGTAATCCATGTTGCAGGTGGCCGCTATGGCTTCAAGTAGTTTGCTCATGTTTCATCCTTGCTTGGAGTTGCTTTTCTGTTTGCACTTAGTTTCTCTAAAACAGTGCTTGGTTTTAGGTGTGTATATCGTTTGAGCATGGCCCAGCTCTGGTGCCCGGAGATCAACGCGACCTCAGGAATGTCAAGCCCGGCGGCAAACAACCTGCTGATGCCCTCGTGTCTCAAGTCATGGAAATGCAGGTCCACAATTTTCAAGCGACCGCAAGCACGCTGCCAGCTTGCTCCAACGGACTCTGCTTTGTACGGCAGTATTCGAGCGTCTATTTTCGGCAGGGTGTCGATGATATCTGCTGCATCGCGTGGTACAGGGATGACCTCGGTGCGTGGGGCTACCGGATTCTTGGTGTCTCTGAGGGTGATTTGCTCGCCTGTGTAGTCAGTCCACAGCATCTCAGTAAGTTCGCCCAAGCGCCTCGGTAGTGCGACAGCCAAGTCCATGATGGCCTCCATCGGGAGTAGCGTTTGGGGGTGTCCTGCTTGTCGGTGGAACTCCCTGCGTAGGGCCACGAGTTCGTCGCCAGATGGGCGTCGCGTTCGGCTCTGGCTTTTCGAGACTGCTCCGATTCGTTGCAGAGCTTTGATTGCATCGCTAACTGTGTCTCCATTGACATCGACCCCCAATACTGGTTTTGCAGCGTTGAGGACGCCCCTGACTGTTGCGAGGTTGTGCATGATGGTGGCCCCACTAGCGCCGTCAGAAGTTCGCCTGCGCCCGAAGTCGGAGAAAACTTTGGGGGTAAGTTGGTTGAGTTTTGCATCTTTAAACTCCTCGCTAAGTTGTTCGATCTCCCAGTTCATCTGTCTGCGCATAGGCTTGACTTCGTTGACTGCGGTTTGATAATCCAGCAATAACTGACCGAGCGTCATGGATGATTTGACGCGTTGCGGTATGCCATTGATCTTGATCGAGGCTAAGGTTCGCTGCTTCCAGTCTTTTGCTAAACGCTCCGTGGCAAACGATCTTGTTTCTTCGTACTGCTGACCCTCGAGTTTCACCCGAACCATTGCTTGCCATGAACTGCCTCTCTTGCGAATTGTCATGTGTGTTCTCCAGTGTGACATTGAGTGTGACATCCAGTGTGACACGAGGTCTCCGTCACAACTTTCGTCACAAAGTATACAGCTTAAAAGCCCTCAATGTCTATCAATATGTTAGTCTAAATCAAAATATCTACCAATGAAAAACCCACGTACAGACTTACAACGTGTTAGCGTTGCCCCCATGATGGATGGGAGTGAGTGTTAAGTTTCATGAGGTCTAGCGTGGTGCTGGCACACTTATGTCACACCTGAGAGGTTTCCCAGCGGTCTCTGGCTTGTGACGCCTTGGCGTCTATGTATGACGCAAGATCGGACACAGAGATCACCAGCGGGGACTTGCGTGACTCGGAAAGTCGGAAGGTAGGCACCCCAAGCGAGTTCAACGCTGCGCGGTCTTGTGCGGTCTTGTAGTCCATGTTGAAGTAGGCACGCGATATGTCTTCCAGTCGCACCACAGGGCTGCGGTACAGGGCCAACAGTGACAGCTCTGTCTTGGTCACTTGCGTTCTTTCTTGGAGGTCTCAGACTTCATAGAGCCGTCCGGGTTGCGAGCGAAGCTGCGGTTTTCTGTCTTGCTCTGCACCTTCAAGTTGCTCGGTGCGTTGGAGCCGCCTCGCTTGATAGCAGTGACGTGACCTACATCCTTGCCGTCGTTCTTACTGACCTTGCCAGCTTTCTCCATCGCGTACCGGGCACGGTGTCGGGTTGCATTGTCTTCGCCTTCACCTCGGGCCTTGGCAGTAGCCCACTCGCGTTTGTAATTTCTGTCGCTCATATAACTCCTTCCAGTTGTCTTACGTCGTCAACCACCACGGCAACACCGCCGCTTTCGCGGATGGCCTTAATCTGCATGTCCTGCAGTGGGGTGGTGTTCTTTAATTTGCCGGGCGCTTTTGTCTCAATACCAATGAGCTTGCCGTTGTGGCAACAAATGAAATCTGGAACACCCGAGGAACCGAACCCGGTGCCCATAGGCATGCAGAACCAAACCCCGCGCTCCCGAAGGTAAGCCTTGACTTTGGCCTTGACTTTGGCCTCCGGGGTCGCCGCCATTACTGTGGCGTGAGCAGATTTATTTCGTTGGTGAGCGCAGTGACCTCGTCTATAGCGGTAACTAATCTGTCTACCAACTGGACCTCTAAACTTGTTAGGTTGCCCTCGGTAGTTAGATATGTAATTAACTCTTCGTTAGTCATCCATGTGTACGATTTCGACGCGATCATTAGCTTGTCCTTCCTGAAAACTCGCACTTGCTGTGAGGAACCGGACACCACGCTTTGCACAGGCCCGATGGTTTGGGGGGAAACGTATCTTTTTCTGCTGCTTCTGTTAGTCTGATGACTCGGGGCGCGAAGTCCCCCCAAATCTCAGGTATGTCCGCTTTCGTGAACTCTTTGCTGTCCATTTTATTATGGGCTAACCATACGTAGCCCGTCTTAACGGACTCTAAATACGGGTAGGTAGCTAACGCTACAGCAGCGAAGAGTTTGAGTTGGTCGTGGTCGTCCTTGGGCTTGCCGGTCTTCCAATCCAGCACAACGCCGGTCTTTTCTGACAGAACACCGAAGTCAATCACACCGCGCACCCACGCATCTTTGGCAAAAAACGTAGTGGGTTTGAAGTTTTGAGTTAGCGCAAATTTGAATTCAACTAACTTGTGTCCGGGCGCAGCTTTGACTTTGTCAACCAGTGCAAGGTAGCTTTCGTACTTGGGTGGCAGGTGCGCTTCACCTTTTAGGTGCTTTTCTAACGCTTTGTGCACCTCATTACCGTGCAAAGTCGCCTCAGTTTGGTGCTCGATCACCTCTTTTGTGACCCTAGTCAGCTTGAATCGTCGTGGGCATGTCTCGAAAGCCGTCAAACTACTGTAAGACCACGGCAGGTTATTTTTATTCATGGTTGTATTGTACGCTATCTAACATAGCTTCTAGGTGTTTTTACTATAGGACTTTTACTATTGCGCGTTAGCTGTTATAGTGTTATCTCTTTCTTGTGTGTCTCTCCCTGCCCCCCGCGGGCCTTAGCCCTTTCTGCCTAGGCAGAAGGGGTTTTTTTTCTATTTTTTGTAGGGGTCGTACTTCAGGGCGGACTCCAGATCAGCCAGCGAGGTGTTCTTTATCCCGGTGTACCTGCCAGACCTTGCAGCAGCTTCCAGTGCGTCCAGCTTGGCGTCCAACTTACCCCAGAACTGTTCTAGAACTGCGGAGATGTCTTCCCGTTTGAGCTTTCGGGGGTGGGCGGCTTTCCTCGCAATGTCTATCAGAGCGTCGCGCTCTTGCTTCCACTGTTCAGACTGACGCTGCATGAAGTCCAGTCGGGCACGCCCCACCAGTTTCTCCCGCTCACCTCGCTGAAGGTTCTCGATGTCCGCAGCCCGTCGCTGACGTATACGTTTTTGCTGCATGAACTGCTGCATGTACTCAGCCTTGTCGAACTTGTCGTCCGTGTCAGTACGCAGGGGCTCGAACCCCCTGTCCATTCGCTTGCGTTCGATCAGCTCGACGATACTCACGTACTCTTCCGGGTGGCTAACCTTGAATCGGGCCAGTGGGTAGAGGTCGTCTGCCTCGCCGGACAGCCGCAGTTCCTTGTAGCGTGCTAACAACGGTGCGACCGCCTCCATCATGTTAAACAGGTGGTGTGCGTTAGGCGACTGAATCAGTACGTTAACAGCAACTACAAGCTCGTTCTTAGTTTGTGCGTCCATATACGTCCTCTAGTGTCTAAATAGTTATGTTAATTATCACACACCTTTGACAAACTAACTACACCCCCTGTTGGGGGGTTTCGTACGTAGACTATTTAGCCGCGCCGTAGCTGTTAGCGATATCGGCCTCTGACGAAGTGACTAACTCAGGCCACCATTTTGGGGGGGTGCGCATAATAGACTGAACGGTGTCAAGGTGTTCCTTGGCTTGCTCTGTGGGCACTATATAAACAAGTTCGTCGTGCACATCTAACACTGACCGGTGTCTAGTCGCGGCAAATATTTGCACCTTGTAGTCTTTGAGCACGTCTCGGGCTAACGCTTGGACGATGTTTTCATCAACTTTTGGCCCTGTCAAGAACGTCTTGTGTCTGCCTTCGCCGTAAACCCACGATGACTTACTGCGCCCATCGTCCCAAGTGCCGCCTTCTTCGGTGCGAAGTTTAGGGTAGCGAATCAGCCTCCCGCTTGGCAGAAGTATGCCCTGCGCGTTAGTTTTACACAGCCCCCACGGGTCGATATCCCGTTCGATGCCATCGCGGATGTCCTGCAACACCTTGCCGCAAGTTTTCCACCCCTCAACAATATCCCTGTACTGCGAACGCCACTGAGAAACCCAGTCTTGGGCTTGGTCTAGCGTGATGTCCATGCCTCCCATAGTTTTGGCAATGCTAACGAATGTTGAGGCTCCTGCGCCGAACCCGAGTCCAAGCGCTTTGATTTTTTCAATCTGACGCTGGTCTTTGGTAACTTCCTCGGCGGTGCAGCCATGCACTTGAGCCCCCGCAGCGCGGTACAAGTCGGCTTGTGGGTCGTTCTGATAAAGCTCCATTGTGGAATCTACCTTCCATAGAAAATGGTTAACCCGCAGCTCGATGCCGGACAAGTCGGCCACTACAACTGAGTAACCCTCGGGGGCCTTCATGCAGTTGCGCAGTGCGTCAGACAACTTAGACTGCTTAGGGTTTACCCTTGGTAAATTCTGCGGGTTGTATATCCAGCCCGAGTCGCGCCCTGTAGTTGTTGCGCCGCAGTAGTTCAGCGGCACGGGTAACATGCCGTTCGCGGTGTCGGCTACTTCCAAGAACGTGTTAATACGTGTCTCAAGAATGGTAGACTTTATGGCAAGTCGAGCTAACGCGGCTGCAGCTACAATGTCGTCGTCGTGTTCCTGTAGTGCGATGAACCCGGGGTCGGTCTTAGCCAGTGCTGGGATTTGTTTGCCCTCGGTAGACGGTGAGTCTTTCATAGGCACAGGTACGCCCCGATTTTCCAGAATCTCGGAGAATTTGGCAGCGGAGGCCAGTTGTGTGGTAACTTCCTCCTCGATTTTGCTGGTGTCGCCCTCGATGTCGAGGTCCAACAGTTCAGCTAAGTTCATCACAGCCTCGTACTTGCGGTTGCGTTCTCCTAGTAGTGCAGCCCCCAGCATGTCTTTGTCTACTACAAACTTGGGCTCGACCAGCATCCTGATCGTGGCGTCGATATGCCACAGCTCTTGTCGTGAAAATTGTGGACGCAGCCTCTTAAATAACTCAAAGCATTGGTCAGTGTCGGCCTTGTTGTAGTGGCTCATCTGCGCCAGCTCGTCCGCGGTGAAGTCTTCCAGTCGCTTACCTTGGGTCGCCACAAGTACGGAGTTGTCCTTCACCCCGAGCTGGTAGTGCTCTACAAGTTTGGCTAACGAGTTACCCACCGTGATTGCGTGGATGGGTTTTGCCATAGCTAACGTGCAGCCCCACATCTTTGGATGGATACCGAAACGCCAAGCGTGAATCATGGCGTCGAACCCGCTCATGTTGTGCCCGATCACCATAGAGTCATCCCACTGGATGGACCGGAACGCCTCGGCAATATTGTCTTCTCCGAACCACACCTCGGTGGGCGCGTCGTCGATCTTGACAGCACAACTGATGATCTGCGTCTGCGGGTGCATCACGTAAGTCATGGGCAGCATCTTGGACAGGCTGTGTTCCTTGGTCCAAAAGGTTTCGTAATCAACGGTTATTAAATTCACTGGGTTTCCTTGTGTTGTTGCCTGACTAACTTCATGGCGTCTCTAAGATCAAGGCGCAGTTGTTCATTGGCCTCGCGCAGCTTGGCGTTATCTTCGTGCAGCTCGGATGCCAGCCCTGCGAGGTTCTCTAGCTTCCATGTCAAAAACTCGTCTTTGGTGTTCATCATCTCCACGCCCTAAAAATATCGTTGTTACTAACTCGAACGCCGTGTGACCTCTCGCCTACCGGTTGGTCTCGCCTGACCATTGGGATTCGCAGGTCGAGGTCCGCAACTTCTTTGGTTACGAACGTCTTGCCGCACCCGTGGCAGTCGCGTCTTCGTAGCACTTCCCCGTCTACCTTGCGAGACTCCAGCACCTTGTTCCCTGTCTCTATTCCACATCGTGGGCACTTCATATCAACCCCTCGGGTACATCAATTTCCTCGCCCAATTTGCTCGCAACAAAACACCGCATCGCCGAAATTAGCGGGGTGGGGCCGTAGCCGTGCTTGGTAGGGCGCACATAGGGCGCAGTAGTTGCAACCCATGTCCACTTGTCGCCGTTGTGGTCGTGCGTCAGTGCAAGCAACTCCCGCTCAATGATCGGGCCACCTTGTGCCCAGTCGGTTGAAGGGCTGTATGTTCCGCCATCAGGGCTTGCAATGCGCCGCTTAAATCTGCCAATGCGCATCGGTCCATCCATGTAGCCGTCACCCCACCACTCGGGGTTTTCAATCTTCGCCACTGCCCAATCAAGGGCAACTCCTGTTAATTCAGATGATTTCATGCTGTCCCCTCCAGTTCTTCGGGAATTTCCACTTCATCGCCCAGCCTGTAGGCAACATAGCACCGCATAGCAGCAATTAAGTGGTTTTCTCCAACTCCTTCGGGTGAACCTTGTTTAGTTGGGTAAAAAGCGGTGAATTCTTCTGCTTCGGGGTCGAATTCAAAACATAAGCCCTCATACATAATGATCGGCCCCCCTTGCGCCCAATCGGTTGAAAAGTTGGCGCACTTGCCGTCTGCCCAATATGGGGGCGGGAGTTTCATTGCCGTTCCAACCGCCCAATCAAGGGCAACTCCTGTTAGTTCAGATGTTTTCATTCCATTTCCTCCGGTAAATCAATTTCCTCGCCCAGCCTGCTTGCCACATAGCAGCGCATGGCGGCGATCAGTGCTGTGGGGCCGTGTGCTTTTACCGTCTGGTCGTAGTCTATGGCTCTCCACCCACGGTCATATGCAAGCCGTTGCAAGTCCATGTTCTCCTGCTCAATGATCGGGCCACCTTGTGCCCAGTCGGTTGAGTATTCGATGGTAGCGAGCAGGTGGTCGTGCGCTTCGATGACCAAAGCATCGTAGTCGTCGCCCACTATGGCGTACCCGTCAGTATCGAGCGGGTCAGTCACCATGAACTCGCCAGTAAATTCAGGGTTTACCGCGGGGTCGCGTTCGCCTACCCTATAGTCGTGATTTGTAAGCACTGTCTCCAGTGTTCTTGCTTCACACTTTGCCACCGCCCAATCAAGTGCGGCTCCTGTTAATTCAGATGTTTTCATTCCATTACTCCTTCTGCTATCGACTCTTCTTCGGTCTTATCAGACAGACGAACCCCATATACAAGGTCGTCCAACATATGCTCAACGGCCATCTTGGTGTCTTCGATAACGTCTGCTACCTCATAGCTCGGGCTCCTATCTAAAGGCTCCCAAACCGTGACCTCCTCATCTTCATCACGCACCATCTGCAAAACTGCGGCATAGCTGGCGTCATCGGGGTAGTCCCAAAGCCACTGGTTGAGTGCGAATCGTTCTGAATGTTTCATGCTGTCTCCTCATAATCTTTACGAATGATCGGCTTGCCGTTTACGTTCCAGCAATAGAGCCCGCCCACCTTTTCGGCCAGCTGCTCGCAGTTTTCCCTCGGCCCCATGAATATCAGGGTTCCGTTTTGATCGAACACCGACGCTGGGAAGTCAGTCGGCTCGGGAAGTCGAAGCGTTACGCTCATTACTGCTCCTCTACGTAAGCGGCGTTGCCTGTCTGTTCCCTGTAAAACTTAGCCTCTGCCTCAGCAGCTTCGCGGGTTTCAAACTGACCTAACAGGGTTCCGTTGTGGTTGAACACATAAAATTTCTTCATTTCAATTCCTTTCCACGTTTGGTAAAACATTTCTCACCGACTTGCACGGTGTTTTCGCTTCCGAAGTTTTGGCAGTCGGTAGCCGGTACTACAGCTGCAGCTTGCTTTTGGGACTCAAACCCCACGACAAATGCAACGGCGACTAGTGCGCACAGGAACCCCAAGGTCGCAAACATTGCCACGGCGTAGTCCCAGATGATGTCGAACGTCGAGGGTGACTCTTCAATCTCTAGTTTCACGGCGCACCTCCTTGTCTTTAGCGGCAAAGTATTTCTCTACCTCGCGGTCTTTTTCCTCGTGGTATTTCTGGTCGTACCAGTCCGACATGTAGTCGTCGGCTTCCTCGTAGCTCATATCCCTGCTGTTCATCAGGTTGCGCATGCTGGGTCTCATTCGTCATTTCCTCCTAGTAATAGCAGTAGGGTTAGTACCGCGTAGATCAAAGGCCAGAACCACTTGGGGCGGTTCAGTTTCTCGAAAAGTTGCTCTAACATGTAAGCGTTCATGGCATCAATACTCAGAGGGCAGAATCATGGCGCGGCGGTAAAGTTCGTCTGCCACGTAGAACATCCACTCCCCATCGGGCATGTCGGTGTAGGGCACGGAGCGCTCCCACAACACTCTGTCTGCGCCGCCCGTCATGTACAGCTTGGCGCTACTGTCTTGGACACTAACGTGTAAGCATCCGAGCATCTCGTCCTTGTCCTTGAGAACTGCGGGTAGCTCAGTGGCGGCAACGTCTAGTAACCAGTGGCATCCCGCGTCCGCACAGGCTTTAACCCCGTCCGAATAGTGGAACGACTCTTGCGCCCAGTGTTTGTAGAACTCGTTGGCCCCATTGCGGAACTCGCTGTACGCAGATTTAAATGTGTTGGTGTCCATGTCAACTCCTTGTTAGCTATGAAGGTGCCGGGGTGTGCATTCCTTGCCCGGCGCAAGGTAAGAAAGGCGAGTGCAGAAGTATTTGTTGCAAGGGGGACTCCGTGCACTCCACGCTGGGTCTGGCAGATGCACCTTCAATGTTCGCCAGCGTGCTGCTATGAACCCCCTACATAATCAGTTCTTTAGTTGCTCGGTCGGGATACCAGTCGGTTATGGGTTGCTTGGCGAAGTGGCGCATTTCTACGCGGCTGGCTGTAAGCGTGTCCCACGACTGCTCGCTCATCAGTCCTTCTCCT